>Ga0153916_10002211_pt1 | contig 14303 bp, 5 predicted proteins | sample Opewatmetagenome_FD_109642 | JGI IMG/M metagenome (GOLD analysis project Ga0153916, IMG submission 109642) | Freshwater wetland microbial communities from Ohio, USA - Open water 3 Core 3 Depth 4 metaG | ecosystem: Environmental > Aquatic > Freshwater > Wetlands | place: USA: Ohio, Lake Erie, Old...
CAATAGTATCTACTCCTTCCATGATTGCGTTGGAGGATCTTATGTCTCCATCTCGTTTTAAGAATAACATGTTAATGTATTCATTGCCGGAGATTGGGAGGTTATTTTTCAAATATAAATAGGAAGATCCGTATCCCCGGTAAAAGTCACTAGGAATTCCAGGGTCTATCATTTCTGATTCTTCAGGATTTTGATCGTTTCGATCCATGATCTGGTACCTCCAGACTGTTTCCCAGTTTGTAATTGCAAACCGGGTTGGTTTAAGCATATATTTATGCGGCATAAATGGTTCGAATATGGATTGCAGGTCGTGCTGCTGAAAATTGGCTTTATTAAACCAGAGTGTGAAAATATGTTCCCTGCTATCAATATAGGAAAAAATATTACTCCAGTTACCATATGCAAAACTATAATCAAGCTGATATCTGTCATTTTCAAAGTTATTGTACATGATCTGCTCGAAATGATAAATGGCTTTTGTATAATCTCCCTGTGTCAGATACATCACTCCAAGCAGGGCATTCATCGCCCATGGATTCCATACTGAAACCTCCCATGAAATATCACCATTATCGATATAATGATTAACACCAACTGCCTTGACTTCACTTTCAAGCTGGTTGGTAAAAAAATCAATTATCAGTTCCAGGTCATAGTATTGTTTTTCAATCGTTACTGGCTTATTATAAATAGTATCCTGATAGTAGCCGTCTCTGGAAAAAGCAATATAAACGCTGTCTATATATGTCCCTGGAGAATTTATATACTGTTCGATTTCCTTAATGGTTACCAGGGATTCGTAAATAAAAGGCACTTTAACATAGATCCTTACCGCAGTAAAATATGTCCAGGCACGCATACAGAGCGCTTCACCATAAAGTCTGTCATAATTCGTTACCGGGCTTTTAGGGTCAAGTACTTCCGGGTGTTCAATTTCCAGGATCCGTATTAAATTATTGCATGCTGAGATTAGCTTGAAAAAATTTGTAGGGGAAGCATAACTGTTATTCCTGGAAATATTGAAATTGTATATTTCCACCATATCAGCATCGGCGTTCTCGGTTATAGTTAATAGATCTCCTCTTAATTCACCAAGAATAACCAGTTGTTCAACCAGGTCCTGCTGCAGACCGTACAATCCCATAGCTACCGACCGGTATTCATACCAATCATCAAACAGTTTCTCTTCTGTAATGTTTAATTCCTGTTCAGGATCAAAGAATTTTTCACATGATGAAAGAAATATTACTGCTGTCAGTATGGAAATTATTATTATTAAATATTTCTTAAACCGGACCATGATTCAAATGATAAGAGTTTTTATAATCCAATTTTAATACCTGCAATAAATTGCCTGCACTGAGGTGTCAGCCCGTAGTCCACACCCTGGTGAATTTGTTCATATGAAAAGGCAAACTCCGGATCATAACCCAGATATGTATTTAAGACAAAAATATTATTTGCCGAGATATAGAATTCAGCATTTTTAAACACAAAAAACTGGCTTGGGATACGGTAACTTAGCGAAATATTCTTTACCCGAAGGTATGAACCATCTTCAATCCATCTGGTCGAAAAATCCGAATTTCCAACAGGATCGTTATATACAGCTCTGGGAACATCTGTTTCCTGCCCATCATATTGCCACCTGTTAAGTACATTACTGCTCTGATTCGCAAGGCTTGACATTTGTTCATTTTTAAACCGCACATAATTAAATAACTCGTTACCATATACGAATTGCAGGAATGCACTCACAGTCCATCTTTTATAGGAAAATGAGTTGAAAATACCTCCGAAATAATCAGGCAGGGGTGATCCAATCGTTGTTTTATCATAATCATTTATGATTCCATCAGGTGTTCCGTTAGGACCAGAGAGATCCTCATATATTGCATCCCCTGCCCCGTAAGGGATTCTCCTTTCATTGACAAGGTTGGCGTTATTGGCTTCTTCCTGTGTAGAGTAAACACCTTTATAAATATAACCAAAGAAACTGTTTGATGGATACCCGACCATATTAACTAATTCTGCCCCTTCAATATTTATGACTAATTTATCTCCTTTAATTGCAGTTATCTCGTTGTTGATTGAGGAAAAATTTGCCCTGAAGTCCCATGTAAAATAAGTTTTGTCCAATAACCTGATAAAAGTATTGAATTCCCATCCGGTGTTTTTCATTTTACCATTATTTTCAATCCTGAAATCATAACCTAAATAGGCCTGAACAGGACTATATATTATCATATCACTGGTTGCGGATCTGAAAAGGTCAAAATTCGTTGTTAACCGATCCCCCAGAATTGACATATCAAGTCCGGTATTTATCTGGGTGATATTTTCATAGCTAAGTTTATCATTTGGAAGTACGGCAGGGTAAAGGCCTACCGTTTCACGGAATTTTATCGACTGGTAATAATTGTTAGCGCTTGATTCTCCTATATCATCATTGCCTGTCTTTCCTATTGATATTCTTACTTTCAGGTCTTCTAATACTGGTAAGTTTTTCAAAAATGATTCGTTTGATAACCTCCAGGCAAATCCACCTGAATAAAAGAGTCCGAAAGGGGTATCAGCGATTTTAATTGTGTTAATGGCATTGTCTCCCACCCTTGAAGAACCGTCAAGTGAAAGGCTTGCAGTAAGAATATATTTATCCTTATATATATAGTTTATGTTTTCATATAATGACATCCAATTCCATATCCTTTTTGTTCCGCCAATTTCTCTCTGATTATTCTGGCCATCCTGTAAATTACGATATTCATCATTCTCAGGTGCGTTTTTTGTCAATCCCCAGTCAAACTCAAAATCATTTAAAAGTATATGAAAACCTGTATTTGTCGAAATGCTGTGATTAGTGCCAAGGGATTTATTATATCTAAGGTAGGTATTGTTATACAAAGCTGTGATATTATTATTGGCCGCTTTTGATACATTGATCGCTTCTTTATTATAATATAATTCCATTCCACGATATGGCATGAATAGCTGTTCCTTCAATACATTATATGTAAGGCTGAAGTTTGAATTAGCGGTTATGTTTTCATTGATTTCAGTCTCAAGACCCAAAGTAGAAGTGAAGTTGGTGTTGGTATTGGTTGCTTCATAGTTTTCAATAATTGCAAGTGGATTGCTCACTCCTAGTTCATCAACATTGGCCAGGGTGGATAACATGTTCCCCTCGATATCATACTGGTAGGGATTCAACATAGGTGATTTTGCCAGGCTTGCCATAATAGGACTGGTTTCGTATACTGTTGCTGCTTCTTTCAGAGAAGAAGAACTGTAGTTTAGTGATACACCTGCATTTATTTTAAGCCAGGTAAAAATATTAAGTCTGCTTACAAACCTGAGATTATAACTGTTATAGCCGGTTGTCTTAATTATACCGTCACTGTTAACGTATCCGAACGAAAGTCCGTATCGGGCAATTTCATCACCCCCTTTTACATTCAAATTTATATTATTAAAGAGTGAATTGCTGAAAATAAGATCCTGCCAGTTTGTATTGTGCTGGTAATCGATATACCTCTCATCTTCTTCTGTAAGGAATAAATTCGGGAAATATTCCTTTATGTCTTCTTCGTATAATCCCGTGGAAAAAAGTACTTCATGTATGAGTGTTTTGTGCTGAACGGCATTGAGTTGAGGGATTAAATCAGGAGGTGCCAGCGAAAAACCTGTTCGGGCATCCAATTCAATTGTTGTCTGTGTAACACTAGGGTCTAGTGTTTCAATAATTATGAGTCCGTTCGACGCTTTGGAACCATAGACAGCTGTAATGGCAGGATCTTTAATGATAGTCGTCCTGGAAATATCAAAAATATTTATACCCAGTAAGGGATTGTAAGCATAACCATCAATATTAGTACCAAATATGCTATTTGATATCAGGGGAATACCGTCAACTATATATAATGGATGGTTGTTTGAATTTATTGAATGTACCCCTCTAAGGGTAGTTACGGCCCCACTTCCCGGCATACCAGACCGGTTCACGACATGCATTCCAGGTACCCTTCCCTGCATGTACTGATCAATTGATAGAACATTTGTTTGATGAATATCTTCGGAATTTAACTCAGAATAGGATGATACAATATCTCGCTTTCTTACCTGTTGGGAAATAAGATATAATTGATCATCGCCTGATGAGATATCGCTTTCTGTAAGGTAAATGGTCAAGGCTGATCTGTTATTAAGGAATATCTTTTTCTTTTTATAATCACTGGTTGGTGAAATAATAATCCAATTTTCTCCCGAAGTGGAAGTAAGGCTGAATTCACCTTCTGAGTTTGTTACGACCGGAAGAAGACTTGAGCCTTGTATACTTACAGAAACATTCTCAATCGGTTTACTGGTATGAGACATAATTACACCTTTAATGAGCAGGGTATCCTGTGCATTTATTGAAAATAAACTCAACATAAAAGTGCTGTATATCAAAATTGTTCTTCTCAACTGTTTAATATTCAATATTTTATACATCCCTCAATGAATTTTCTATTAGCTATAAAACAATCCGGATTACTGTTCAACTTTTTCTTCAGGAATAAAATCAATGTAATCTATTACCAGGCCATTCAAACGAACCCGGCCTGGTTCTTTGTATTCAAATCTTATTTCTGTTTTACCAAAATCATGAATGTTTTCAACCCAGCAATCGAAAATGTTATATGAACCCTCGGGCTTATACCTTTTCCCTGTTACACTAGTATATATCTGCCAATACAATTTATAATAATAATAATCAAAGGATTTTACGAGTTCGTTATTTACATATATATCATAAACACCACCAATATCCATATGAGTTCTTATTACCATAAGGTATTTGCGTGGAAAAAGATTTATTACATCAAAGGCAACGGAATATTTACCTTTATAACCAGATGTGAAATTTACCTTCAGGATTGAATCGTTCGAAGCAGTAGATATGTATTCCTGAATTGGCTCAAAAGCAAGATCACTTGATACCCTGATATCCTCATACCATGCAAACTTGTTTATCCCTACTTCATCCAGAAGTACCTCACCCTCCAGCCTGAAAGAACCAGTAAACAGGGTGTCAGGTATCTTAAAATTATCATAATTGTATGCATAGCCATTGCTGCAAATTGCTTTTTCAACTGGCATATAATCAATTATTATGCTGTCTCCAAGTATGTTTTTTAGCTTTAAGGTATCCGTTGGATCCTCTTTCATAAAATCAGATTCTTCAAGCATGTTTTCAAACATGCCATGTTCCAGCAGTTGAGGGATTAAAATATCATATTGCCAGTCCAGTGGAATATCAGTATAATTTTGGTTAGGAGTGTTCAGTGACTGCGCTATAACTGTTAGCGCATTATTGTAATCCTCTTCATTCGGAAATACTATAGTGGCAGTTTTAAACCGGAATTCTTCCCTGACCGGGAAAAATTCTTCTTCAAATAAATTAAAGATATCTGATACGGTATCATAAATCGTATTACCAAATTCGTCAAATCCTATAGGCCTGCTTTTTTCTCTGTCCAGGATAATCGAATCCTGGCTATCAATATAATCTGCTAGTATTCTGTTATGTTCAACATAATATTCATAGATATTTGGTTTTGGCAGGGCCACTTTATCCATAATAAAATATTTACCATTCAGATATAGAGGACTTTCAAAAGCCAGTTTTATGCCATCAAAAAAAATTGCATTGCTGTAATTCTCAAATAATGCAAATTTTTCACTCAGAGTCTGAAGCTTTCTTTTCCCGGTAATATCAACAGATTGAATAAAATGTGGAGAAATATGATAATCAAGTATTGCGATTGATATATTACCTGTATCAAGCAGCCTGGTTACAGCTTCGTTGTCGGGCACAAATAGCGTATAAGTATCTCCTGTTGATATAAGGGTGTCGTAACTAAATTCTTTCAGGTACTGTACGAACAGGGACAGATTGTTATCGTTCTGAATGGCATCCCATAGGTTTATATTAACCGTTTCGGGCTGTGAATTATAGTGTTCATCCCAATTTTCCTTACATCCAAATAATAACAGAATGCATGTAATACCTAATATGTTCTTTAAATAATTCATATCTATTTAATCTACTACTGGTTCAAATCTTATATAGTCCCAGCTGAATGTTCCTGGTATCAGTGATCTGATCTCGATTGTATGATTTTCATATTTAATGAAATTGGTTGTTCCGAGCTCTATTCTTGCAAAGGGATTTGTTGAACTGCCACCAGTTGCCAGGTCAATCAATCCACCAGTATTTTTCCCATCAATAAAAACTTCTATCAGTGCATTTTGTGAATTAAAGGCTTCAGCCCCCAGATAGACTGTATAATTCCCCTGGATAATCTTCGGAATGTTATATGATATAATGAAATCTCCGTCCAGAAAAAGCCAGTCATTGCCCCATGCCGGACTTTGCAGGTTAGCTGATTCAATAAAAAACAGATCTGTACCTGACCATTTGATTACCTGTAAAGCTGAAGAATCTTCAACCAGGTAATCACCTGGTTCCAGTCTGAATTCATTGAAAATGGGTTCTTCATAAAATTCGAAGGTCTGTATCGCCCTGGATGGGGTTTGCTGCCGTAAAATCTGGTCTATGAAATGTATAGCTCCGCTCTGTGTGATCACATTGCTCTCATCATAATAAAATCCGACGAAATTGATAAAGACTGTATCCGGACCATTGACTATTGTATCAAACATCTCTTTCCCCTTGTTGATGACAATATCAAGCCCCAGTCCGTTTATATTTACAGGAATATCCGAAAAAGTACTGTAATTGGTGGCTATTTCTGCAAAATCGTCAAGGAACCTGCTATCGGTTAATATATGGTATGCAGTGAAATTATAAAGCGGATTTATTATACTTGTATAATCTGTGTTATCCGGACTGATCCAGGCAGCCAAATCATTAAGAGAGAAAATGCCACGCTTATTAAATACAGAATCCGGTTCGACCAATAAAGTATTTGGCTTTGATCCAACCGTTTTATCCTTGATATTAATGTCTATTATTTCCTTAAGCCCGGTTGCATCAATCGCAGCTTTGAATATAGAATATCCCGTATGCTGTTCCAGCCAGTCATAACTGGTATATGTTATTGGGACTAAAGTCCTGCTGATAATATGTATGTAACCATTCGATAATTCAATGTTTTGTTTAATAACCGGAGCCTGGTTATTAATTTTATAGTAAGAACTGTCGGTTCCTATAACAAAACTCACCGTAAGTAAATCACCTGAGAGGGTATATTCAGGAAGAGCTCCGAAAGGGAAATCGTTCGAATTAATCTCTTGATTAACGATATGATACCGGCTCAGTGTAGATACATATTCCAAATCATTCAGCAGATCGTTCAAAGAAGAGAATTGGCTGTTTTCATTAATAAACATGTCAATGGCCTCATTACCTGGCAGAAAAAGGGTATAGCCATTTCCATCAGGATTATAGGCACTCAGCGTTTTATCGATCCCGCTATTTTTTAAAATATTCAGGAAACTTGAATAATTTTCTTCATTTTCAACAATATAGTCGTATATGGTCATTTGTTCCTGATCCTTGAAGCCAGCTTCGTACTCTTGTTCAACCACACAGCCGGTCATTCCAATTATGATGAATATCAGGCTTACTAAAAATCTTGCTTGTTTCATTTGCTAAAAATCATAATAAGGATTTTGTACCAGGGCTTTATTGCGTTCCAGTTCATCTTCATATATAGGCATATACCAGCCAAGGGGATTTGACAGCTTGGTGGCCAGGATCCTCTTTTGGGTAGAAGGTGCATTTTTAACTATAATCTCAATCAGGTTGCCCTTCCGGCTATAATTATTTCTCCTTCCCATTCTTAACAGGTCAAACCAGCGTTTTCCTTCAAAGGCAAGTTCCAGTGCCCTCTCTTCAAGAATGGCATCTTCATAGGCTTGTACTGAGTTTGGTAAGGTTAATGGAGGAATATCCGCCCTGGCGCGTATTTCATTAAGGATCAGTAATGCTTCTGAAAAACTGTTTAGCTGCGAAAGGGCTTCGGCTTTCATCAATAAAATATCGGCATACCGATAGACAATCCAGTTACAACTGGTCTGATCATATCCGGACCTGGTAGTTTCTCCATCCGGGGCCATACCGACATATTTCCAAATGATGAAGTCATCTTCTCCGTATTTCTTTATGGAAGCATCCTCTCCACGGTAAATTTCCCTGGCAAATTCCTTCCCAAAAATTTCAATAGCTCTGTCACTGGGATCGTAATTGTAACTGTATCTAGATGTTAAGCCATACATATTGTTTTCCTGGTTTAGATTCTTGTCAAACTGGAATTCAAAAATGCTTTCCAGCGAATTGCCTGGATAGAATAATTCAAACCATCTGACATTTGGCATGAGCATATAATTTTCATTTGCCTGGATTTTTTCTACATGCCTGATACATGATTCATAATCGAACCTCCATAAGGAAATATCTGCCAGCAATGCATCGAATGCTGCTTTTGTAGCCCGTCCTTTATTTTCCTTCAATGTAGGGTAACCATCTGTAGTAGCAAAATCCCTGTTTCTCTCAAGATCAATAATAATAGTATCCAGGATTTTATCGCCCTCAGTTTTTGGCAGATATAGTTTGGTATCATCACTTATAGTAGGTTCCAGGATAAGGGGTACATCTTTGAATATCCTGACCAGGTAAAAATAGCTTAAACTCCTGAGGAAATAAGCTTCTGATAAAAAGCCCTGGAGCTGGAAATCGGTGAAAGTGTTGTCTATTTCCTGAACCAGCGGTGCGTTTACCAGTACATCATTGCAATAGTCGATCACCTGATAAAACTTATCCCAGTTGCAGAGGTAATTATCAGGATAAATATTGCTTTCTGCTATTTTCCGTTCATCATCTGCCTGGTTGATATCTCCAATTACCAAATCTGCCCGGAGTTCTCCGTAAATGAATAATAATTTATCCATTTCTGCAAAGGTTTCATAAGCACCCATAATTACTGCTTTAACATCTTCTTTTGTTTTCCAGAATTCATCCCTGACCAGGCCTCCCGGCGGTATCAGCTCCAACCACTCAGTACATGAATACTGTATAGTCAGAATAAAAATTATCAGTATATATTTTATTTTCATCTTAAAACTTTTTACAGAAATCAGAAACCAATAGCTACACTTAATGTGACAATTTTGGGCGGGGGTGTATTGGCTTTGTCAACACCTATCCAAAAGGGATCGCTGGCATCCTGTCCCACTTCAGGGTCTTGTCCGGAATAATTAGTGAATGTAAATAATTTACGCCCACTTAACGTAAAGACCACATTTCTCAGTTTTATTTTTTCACAGATTTCTCTTTTCAACCTGTACCCTATTTTGACATTAATTAAGCGTAGATAGTCTCCATTTTCCACAAATCTGTCAGATCCGAGATTATTAGCCGGATGATCTAAATAGGCTCTTGGCAGCATTCCTTCTTCATCCTGTCCCTGCACACGCCACCTTCTTAATACTGCCTTGCTCTGGTTATTCTTATCATTCATGCCTTCAGTATTTATGGCCACCTGATTGATGATATCGAAACCAAGGCGGTAGTAAAAACTGCAGGAAAGATCGAAATCCCCTATCCTTAATAATGTGCCGAAACCACCGAAAAGATTTGGATTAGAATCACCAATATAGACTACATCATTCAGATCAATCTTCCCATCATGGTTGATGTCTTCATATTTTGCATCTCCCCCTTTGAAAGTATACATATTGGTGTAAGTTAAGGGTATTGGATTCCCAACGTTATCATAGAGTATATTCCCGTCAGCATCCCTGGCAACAACATCCTCATCTCTTGGCCAGACCCCCAGGTAACTGAACCCGAAAAATGACCCAATTGGCTCACCCTGTACAACACGTAATGGATATTGTCCGTTACCTATTGAGGTGGATCGTTCCGTGTTGAAATTATCAGGCAGCTTATTAAAAGAATTAAGGTTTTGTGATGCATTGAAATTAACAGACCATAACAGCTTTTCAGTACGAATAATTTTGTAATCCATCATCAATTCCCATCCAGTGTTTTCCAATTCTCCACCATTTAGAAACTTTAGTTGTTCAAAACCTGATGATCTTGGGATATTATAATCTTTGAATAATAAATCTGAAGTAATTTTATCATATACATCTCCTTCAAGGTAAATCCGGTCGTTAAATAAATTAATCTCTATTCCGACATCAAGAGATGTTATGGATTCCCACTGTAGATTATTGAGTTGTACCTGTTTAGGTATAATGGCAGGATTCGTTATATAGGCGCCATTGGAGGTAGTTTCAAAAGTGCCAAATCGTGCATATACTTCATCCGGTTGTCTTCCTGAAACACCCCAGCTAGCCCTTAACATGCTTTCTCCCAAAAAATTAAGTGAGCTCATAAAAGGCTCTTCCGAAAACCTCCATCCTATGGATATGCCTTTAAAAAGACCCCATCGGTTGTTGATCCCGAATGAAGAATGGGCATCAGCCCTGAGGATTGTCTGAATCATATAGCGGTCCAGATATTTGTAGTTCAGGTTGATCAGAGCCCCCAATTCTCTGGCATCTTGGGAACCTGTCCCTATCCAGTTTATCTGGGCATCAATGGAAGGATCCTGGATATCAGTACTAGGAGTTTTATTACTCTGGATGTACAACCATTCGTAGCCGGATTGTCTTGTGATCCATGTCGCTGCCCCTGAAAATACATGCTTTACCTCCTTAAAGGGAGCATCAAAGGTAATTTGGGTTTCTGTATTGATGGAAGAAGAAATATTATTTCCTTCAACTGCCATGTTGACATTCCATGCCAGCCAGTCCGCACCAAGTGCATTATATGGCAGGTAACTTTCTTCTTTTGAGCCTGAAAACTGAAATGAGACGGTTTCCCTGAAAGTTAGCCAGTCCAATATATTATACTTAAGAGTGAATGTATTTTGCAGGGCATTTTCCAGACGATCATTATTACCAAGGTTAGAAATGGCAACTGGATTATAGTAAAGACTGCCATTACCCTGGTAACTATTAATGGGGGTAAAATATTCCCCTGTCAGGTTCCCTAAAGCATCATATTCCCATATACTCATGTTGGGAGCTTTTATGTACGCCATCTCTCTGATGTTCCTGGGCCGGTCTTCTTCATCATTAAGGGTTAAGTTCCCGCCTGTATTGTTCCTGGTATAACTGAACTGGATTCCAAACAATAATTTCTTTGAAAGAAAATAATCCAGGTTTACTCTGGTTGAAAATCTTTTTGAATTTGTGTTTATGGTTGTTCCGCCTTCATTAATATAACTGAATGAAGTGAAGTATCTTGTTTTTTCACCTCCCCCTGAAATGTTGAAATAGTGGTCATGTGTAATAGCATTCTGAGTGACGGCGGCTATCCAGTCAGTGTTTGCAGAATAATTGTAAAAATCGTAATAATCTTTATCATAGGCAATTTCAGGAGGGATATCAAATATTCCCTTGCTGTTGTGCCATTCTTCCAGCTGGAGCATTATATATTCATCTCCGTTTAGCATGGGTATAGCCGGTGGTTGGAAGTTAATGCTGTTTTTATACTGGTAATCGAACTGCACTTTTCCCAGCCTGCCCTTATAAGTCTCAATAAGCAGGACCCCATCCGCTCCCCGTGATCCATAGATGGCAGTTGAGGCTGCATCCTTCAATATTTCAATGGATTTAATATCCTGGAGTGGAATATTCACCAGGTTACTGATGTCTTCCTGGTCAGCTGAACTCAGTTCAAAATTCTCCGAAACATTATTTTGAGGTATTCCGTCAATTACGATCAGAGGTTTATTGTTACCGATTGAGCTTAATCCCCTGATAACTATCTGTGAGCCTGATCCGGGATCGCCCGAAGCAGTAATAATATCCAGACCGCTTACTTTGCCCTGCAAAGCATCAGAAGCAGAGAGAGCACCGACGTCCTTCATATCGAGCAGGTCGACTTTTACTGTTGATGATGCATTATCCCGGTCATCTATATTGATCAAAGTACTTGAAGCTTTTGACCTGGACTTTACCGTAACTTCTTCCAGTTCGACTCTGGAGGTTTCAAGTTCAATCGTTATTGTTCTTAACGGATCTACCGGTATTTCCCTGGTGAGATACCCAATAACACTTACCTTTACAATATTTCCCGGATCCTTCATTTCCAATACAAAGTCACCATTCACATTGGAAACAGTACCATTAATTACACGATTCTCTTTATCATATTCAATTATATTTGCACCAATAATCGTACTTTTATCACTCTTATCAATAATTCGCCCCCTGATTATAGCTCTGTCCTGTGAATGAATTGTAGTAAAACTAAAAAGTGCCAGCAGAAAAATGATACTATATTTCATGTCCCTCAAGTTAAATCTTTTACCTGGTATCCAGGTCTTCAAATAAAAGAACTCTGTCAATTTCATGGACGACTGCGTTGTTTACAACATTTGCAAAGACCTCTGTACCATCCCCCAGATTACGGCCTGTCAAGACATTGGTTAATTCGGATTCATTTATTATCAGGTATGTACCGCCTGTTTTATTGGGTATACTAATCATATCATATCCTGGATTTATATAAATTTTGGTAAACACCTTTGAAAAGCTGGTCGATTTTTCATCAATCCTTGCTGTTTCATAATACGCAGGTAATTTGTTGCCATCAGTAAATATAAGGTCTCCCTGGATAAAGTGCATCAACAAAAATTGTTTCAGATCTTCAATATCTAATGTGTCAGCTCCGGAAGCAATTACGGTTGAATCGTTTGGTGCAAAAACAGTATAAAATTCATTCTCAGAAATAAAACGGTACCGGTATTCAAGGTCTGAACTTAATCCGGCTTTTTGCAGCAGCTTATGGAATTCAGGATAAGATCCGCTGATTTTATTAAAAAGGTTGGATGCAGAAAAGTTAAACCAGTTCTCAATATCATAAGTTATACCATTGTCAGCATCGGTACTTATTTGGGTAGGTATGACCGTTACTTTTGTAATCCCTTTATATCCATAAGTGGTAGGAGCTGTCCCCGAAACTTCCCCGGTTTCCTTATTGATGGTTAAATAATTACCGGCCAGGTTTTTAATGAATTCTTTTCTTGCAATTCCTCTGGGTGTTTCAGTCCCGATATGGTTAAGGAGCAACGTTCTTAAGTCATTTATACCTAAATAGTATTCCCTTTTGGAACCCTCAGTGATCTGGTATACAGAGAATCTTTCATTAAAAGGGTAATAGAGTAATGAGGAGTCTTCCCTTGTGTTTGCATCTGATTCAACAAAGAGCATGTAATTTTCATTCACTCTTTTCAGCGCCGGCAGCAAACCTGATTGTTCAATGGCAAACATGACTTTTGAATATCCTCTTTGAAGGTAGATGGGTCCGGTCACTGCTTTGAACGCACGCGGAACAATGACTTTATTAACTCCAATGAATGTACTATTGCTTCCGTACTCTTTCCGGATAATATCTGCCTGGTTCAGTGTTACAATATCCATTTCTCCGTTATTAAAACCTTTATTAAAATCTGTTGGATATATCGGATTAATACACATATGAGTGTTGGCAATTATTCTTTTTATATTTCTTGGGGCATCTTCCAGGCTGCCCCAACTCTTGGGTCCTTCAAGGTATTCATTGATAAAAGCAGAAAATGCTTCATTTGTTGGAGCAACCATGCCATGATGATAGCGGATGGTCACATTGGCTGGTAAACCAAATGTACCCGAAGGAGCCTGGGTCATTTCATTATTGATATCGAAGGTTAATTCAGGATATGTGAGATCGAAAAGTGAATCTACCTCTAATCCCAGATCTGCTCCAGGCTGGTCAAAGGTTTTCTCCTCGTTGTACCTGAATTCAGGAAATAAATTTATCAGGTCTAAAAAATCTGTATAGGATGGATTGTTCGATGGATCAGATAATATCTGGTAGGCATTCTGAAGTGGCTCCACAATCCTGTCAATATTATAGACAAAGCCGTTTTCTGCAAAAATTTCATTACCCGTAATTCGTCCGCTCGCAAAAAAAATATCTTCAGAAGATCCAATGGGCCGGTTGAAATAAAACTCATAATCGCTTGCATCCAGATCATAGATATCAAAATATTCCTTATAAAAAATAGGGGCATATTTTCGAGAATCCGTTGCCACTCTCCTGTGCCAGGGTGACTCCAGTGTGTCAACAATGATAACTGTCTCATCTTGTTCATTTTCTTCATTATAGCGCAAACCAAAAATTTGGTCTTTCTCAAGCAGAAGTGTCTCTCTCTTATACCCCTTAGGTTCGTTGTTCATCA
>Ga0153916_10002212_pt1 | contig 14302 bp, 9 predicted proteins | sample Opewatmetagenome_FD_109642 | JGI IMG/M metagenome (GOLD analysis project Ga0153916, IMG submission 109642) | Freshwater wetland microbial communities from Ohio, USA - Open water 3 Core 3 Depth 4 metaG | ecosystem: Environmental > Aquatic > Freshwater > Wetlands | place: USA: Ohio, Lake Erie, Old...
AGATGGGGGGTAATACGTCGCATTTTAGTACTTGAGGCTTTGATCAATCTTCTACTAACCCATATTTCCTTCTCGGATGAATAAAATCGTTGTTTTTCCAAGTGTCTCACCGAACAGGCGTGCATTCTCGACGGTCACAGTTTTGCCACTGGCTTGCGCATACGGAAATTCAAAAGTAAATGCCATTACCTGGCGGTTATTCCGAAAGTAATCGGAGGAATTTGGGCCGGCAACGTTCCAATCCTTGCCATAGGGAATAGAATTTTTCCGGTCAAATGGAAGAGAACTTAGCGTTTCTTTTTCAAGAATGTCAAAAAACTTATTCATCTTTGGCATCCAGGCTGGTTCAGGCTCGACGACAAAGATTTCATCGTTACTATCCCCCCGCATTGCCGGGCAGTGCAGGTCGAGTGCCAGGGATAATTTTCCACGCCAGGAACGGCTTTCTTCGATGATCGCCCGCGTCGTGGTGTAGATTGGGTTCTCGTTATAATCTTCCCAGTGATCGTGTGGAGGACGCATCTTTCCTTGGTCACCATCTTCAACCCCATCTTTATCGACAAAGGGCACGATATGCACATCGACCTGATCGCGTAAGAAGTGAGCCTCAGCAGTGTCGCTTACGAAGTAGGTCAGGAGACCTTCCAGAACATAATTTGCCATGCCTTCGCAGGCATGGTGCCGCGCAGTGAGCAGAATATGCTGCGTTCCCTTCTTAGACCACAGGCTGAGTTTCTCCACCGCGCGCCCTTTTTCGGACTGAGTCAGGACTGTCTTCTCCAAGTCCCGGTGTTCTTTTAAGAAAGAGAGCAAGTTCTGTTCTGTATATGGAACGCCGAAGGAAAAATAAGCCTGGTTGAAATTTTCTGGGAAAGTATAAGTAAATGAATTACCCTCCAATATTTCCCTACCCAGCCACTGCCAATTGGCACCATCACTGCTGAAGCATGGTCCTCTGGCTCCAAAAACATCGCCTCCGGTAAAGACGAAGTGAATTTTCTTTCCGGCAGCTCCCTGCACACGGAAATTCCAGTAGAACCAGTCCTCGATGTTGGTTCTTAGATCCTGCCGCAGCCAAACGGTATCTCCGCGCACCGCCTCGACGAGGATATTCCCGCCGGAATAATTTGCATCGATCTTAATTGGCTCTTTTATTTCAACAGAACCCATATTCACCTCCTGGTTGGGTAGGTTTCTTGTGAAAGGCGGTTTATCCTGCTTAACCTTTGATACCACTCATGGTGATGCCTTGGATGAAGTAACGTTGGAACAGGGCAAATAGGATAAGGATAGGGATGGTCATCAGAACGACAATCGCCATCAGATTGTTCCAGGTAGGGATGCCTTGTGGCGCTGAACGGAAGGCATACAAAGCCAGGGCAAGTGTCCGTAGCTGCGGTCTCTGCAAATATATGAGCGGTCCCATGAAGTCATTCCATGAATTTTGAGCAACGAAAATGAACATGGTTGCCAGGGCAGGCTTGGATAAAGGCAGAACGATTCTGACCAGGATGGATACTTCATCACAGCCGTCGATGCGGGCTGCGTCGAATAATTCGTTGGGCAGCTGGGTGAAGAACTGGCGCAATAAAAACACGTAAAAGGCTGATCCGAAGAAGGATGGTACCACCAGCGGAAGGAATGAATTAATCCAACCCAATTTGTAGAACATAATGTAGGTTGGGATTAAACGTACAACAAAAGGCAGCATCAAAGAAGCCAGGAGCAGTGCAAAAATCTGTTCCCGCCCCGGAAAACGAAAACGGGCAAAACCATACGCCCCGAGAGTATTAGCAATAAAGGCTCCGACCAGGTTGAGACTGACGATCACAAGTGTATTTCTAAAATACAGAGGAAAGTTCATTTCCTCAATCACGTAACGGTAGGCTTCTAAGGTGGGTGGGATGGGAATGTTTCCGCCCCCCTGTAAGATTTGCTCCATCGTTTGAAAAGATACTGAAACGATATAGAGCAGCGGGATCAACATCAGGATACTGGTCAGAATAAGTAGTGTATGTGCCGGCAGCTCACTCACCCATCTTAAGGAATGCTTGAGATTGTGGAAACGGCTTTGAGGAAAGTCTCCGGGTTGTGAGACGGTGTTGTTAGCTGTTGAATTCACTGTTCACCTCCACCATAGAAAGTCCACCTCCGAGAGCTGCGTAAAATGATGACAGTGAATATCATAATGACGATAAACATCACCCAAGAGATTGCGGATGCATACCCCATTCTCCGGTAAGTAAAGGCCTGGTCATAGATGTATAAGGATAGAAAGTAAGTAGATCGGAGAGGGCCTCCGCCAGTCGTAACAAAGGATTCCTGAAAAACTTGAAAAGCCCAAATAGAGTCCATTACCAGGTTAAAGAGGATGGTGGGTGTCATGAGCGGCAGCGTGATCTTCCAGAAAGAAGTCCATGAATTGGCTCCGTCAATCGAAGCCGCTTCATAATACTCATTCGGGATACCTTGCAAGCCTGCCAGGAAAATAACGAAGATGCCACCCAACACCCACATACTCATCAGGATGATGGCTGGCTTAGCCCAATCCGGGTTGAGAAACCAACCGGGGCCTTTAATCCCAAACCATTTTAAGGCACCGTTCAATAAACCAAACTGGGGGCTGAGGATAACAACCCAGGCAACTGCCGCCCCAACGCTGGGAATAATCGTAGGAATATAGATAGCCGTGCGGTAAAAAGTGGAGGCACGTCGTACCCGGTTGGCTAAAACCGCCAGGAAAAGAGACAGCCCCAAGCTCAAGGGTATATAAATGACACAATAATAGATGGTATTATTAAAAGATTTATAGAAAAGATCTTCCTTGAACATCCGGGCAAAATTCGCTAGCCCAACCCAATCGATATTTTTGCTGAGAATATCATAGTCCGTGAAACTCAAGACGAGAGAAGCCAGGATCGGGCCAACTTCGAAAATTATGAATCCGAGTACGACAGGAGCGATGAAAAGGTACCCGAAAAATGCCTCTCGTCTTTCGAAACGCGTCATTGGACGCCAGCGTTTCTTTGTCGTGGTCTCTACTGCCGTAAATCCTTTTTCTATCGAAGCAGCTTGTTTCACGCACGGCCTCCTCGTAGTTCTGGTAGAAATGACAGTCATGAATGGGTTGAAGGGAGCTGCGTAATCCCAACGCTCGCTGCGAACAGGTGATTGGCTGAGTAATTTAACGAAATTTGAGTACCTCACAGCCTCTCACGAAGGCAAACCGTGCCTTTACTTATTGTTCACTTAATTGGCTTTTAACGGTTTGAAACAGCGATACGTCAGATGAAACGAGCTCCCTTCAACATTGTAGCATCAGCGCGTAAAATTAACCGCTGTGTTTAGCCCAATATTCATCATTGGTCTTTACCATCTCTTCAGTTGCCCACGTGACAGCTTCTGCGGGAGTCGAATCTTTCAGCAACGCTTTCTGCATCATCTCATCCCATATAGACAGGAACTGGTTGAAGACCGGTGTCGGTACGGTCGCGCGGGTAGTAGCAAAGGCGGCTTCGATGGTCGACCAGAAATCGGCGATGAGGGCATATTGATTCCGGTCGTTACAGGCTTTCCAGGCTGAAGGCATGACCTGTGGAGTAAGGAAGTTGCAGCCTCCATCCCCACGACTGAGCCACAGGGATAGTGCAAAAGCCAGGTCGTTGTGTTTGTTGCCGGTTGGGATAGTCCACTGTTGAGGGCCGTAACTCTCTGCAGTCCACGGGCCCTTATTCTTGGGTGCCACAGCCGTGCCGTATTTGAGCCCAGGATTACCGGTCAGGATGTAATAATTAACCCACTGACCGGAACAGTAATTTGCGACGACATCCGCAATGAAGGGCTCTGTCTGACGGGCAATACCCAGGAATGCCGTGACTTTCTCCCAGCCACCCTGGATATCAAATATATCGACGACATACTGTAATGCCTCAACGGACTGTGGATTATCCATTAGAACATTACGACTATCGGTGCTGAGCCATTGCCCATCGTTTTGTGCGATGTAGTACAGCCATTCCCATCCACTTGCTCCAATCTGAACCCCAAGGCGGGTAATTTCACCATTTTCTGTCTTCGTCATCTTTTTGGCGAAATCCCTCATCTCGTCCCAGGTAGCAGGCGGTTTTGCTGGATCAAGCCCATCCTCCTCGTAAAACTTCAGGTTGGTGAACATCATCAGGTCTGCTCCTGAAGAATTCAGAGGCAGCGCCCAAATCTTCCCGTTAATGATCCCGCTCTGCCAGTCTACCTCGACCAATTCATCGGCCTTGATACCAGCCGTAGCAATGTAATCATCTAGGGGCACCAACACTTCATCCATAACATAAACCGGTGTTTCTGTAGAGATCAGGTGCAGCACATCCGGTGCATTACCCGCTGCAATGGCAGTTAACAGGGTCTCTTCCTTGCGTTCCCAGGGGATCAAGGTCAGTTCGACGCTGACGCCTGGATTACGCGCTGAAAAATCATCGCAAGCTTTTATCAATAACGGTTCACGATCACCCCCCCAATGGTGCCATAATGTAAGAGTGATCGGCTCTGTGGTGGCTGCTGCGACTGGGACTTCAACGGTTTCCTTAACAACTTCCTTCTCAGTTACGATTTCCGTCTCTTTGACGATCTGAGTTTGGATGATGGTTTCTGGGGTAGGGGTGGTCGTGGGACCGCAACCCGCTAATACCACGCCGGCGGTAGTCAATCCGCCTAAGCGTAAAAAGTCACGTCGACTTAATCTCTTCTTTTGCATTTGGTCCTCCATGTGTTAATGGTTTTATATACAGGTTTCTGAAGACTTCAACACCCCCAGCGAACAACAAGTCTCCTTATTCTCGTTCTGTAATAAATGGTACTTTGCATCCTATAGTTATGAGTTTCCACCTCCTTCTGTCGATCAGCAAACCATCAAAAGCATATTTGCATAAATAGAATTATTCTGGTGGTTTGCTTTGATAATTAGCTGTTTTGTACTCGGCTAAAGTAAAGCTACTTTCAGCCAATCACACCCGTGACATTCTGGTATGATATGATCAATACCATTCATATCTTAACAATTATAGGTTATGAACTACTACCTGGTTTTTTCAACTTCTCTTCATTCTTTTTCAAGCCTATGATAGACAACGAAATCGAACAGTACCTGCGCGATGCTCTTGCACACCTTTACGATCCGAGCTTTCAGCCAGACCCAAAATTGTACGAATTCTTGGGCTGCCTAATTCAGGATGGGATGATCGCCGTTAAATCAACCATCTTGGACGCCATTGAAGAACTTAAGCCCACAGATACATCTAAGGCTTCATCCCAAATATTGAAGTTTTATGAAGTTCTTTATAATCGATATGTGCTTCACTTGACCTTAGAAGAGACTGCCCTGCGGATGCATTTAAGTGTGAGCAGTACCTGGAGAGATCAGCGCTCTGCAATTAATAACCTGGCTGGAATTATTTGGAAGAAAAACCAAATGCTGCCGAAATCAGGTCAATTAGAGGATCGGGCTACTTCCGAGAAGAATAATATTGAAGAGGATCTTCAGAACCTTGATTGGCATGAACAAGCCCGGCGCGAGCTTGCATCACTGTATCGATTTACTCCGGATGCGGTATCCGACGTTGCTAAGTCGGTTGAAGATGTCCTTGAGTTAGAAAACAATCTGGCTGTGAGTCGAGAGGTCCAGCTCGAATTGGTGCCAATTAAATCCAGGTTGGTTGCAGAGATTCATCCTACCGTTTTACGCCAGATTCTCCTGGCTACAATCGGTTATTTTATCCGGAATACCGATAATAAAAAAGTGATGTTGTTCGCGAAATTAGAGGATGGATATATAAAAATTACTGTTTCTACGCGCCTCTCGTCCACTTTAGATTTATCAAAAAATAATTTACTCGAGGATATTCCTTTGCTGGATACCTCGTTGGCTGAAGTCCATCAGGATGGAACCCAGGTTTTTCTTTGGTTGAAGTTCCCGTCCATTGATAGGATAACCGTCTTAGTAGTCGATGATAACCAGGATATGATCCGGCTATACCGACGCGCCAGTGATGGAAGCAATTACCGGATCGTTCCCTACGAAGACGGGCAGGATTTATTCGACACCATCCAAAAAACGGCGCCCGATGTGATTGTTCTAGATGTGATGCTCCCTGGACAGGATGGATGGGATTTATTAATGCGACTGCATGCTAACCAGGTCACCCGGTATATCCCTGTGGTTATCTGCTCGGTTGTGAAAGAAGAAGAACTGGCTTATGCATTAGGTGCAGCAAAGTTTCTTTCTAAACCCATCCTCCCGCAAGATTTCATCCAGGCGTTGGATCAAGTCCTCGCCCAGGTTCCATAAGCAGACGAGGAATCTCAACACTAAGCCGAAAGACCTTATCCATCGGTATACCGCCCTTGATGGTGGTAATGAGGTAATCACTGACCGTCTGTTCCGCAGGATCCTGGGCAGTGATAAATAAGGTGTCCATTGTTTTTTGCAAGGAAAGGCGGTTCACATTTTCGAGAACCTGCCAGCCGTTCATCCCCGGCATCACAAGATCCAACAGCATTAAATCAGGTGGTTTCTTCTGGATGATCTCCAGCGCTTCCTCACCCGAGGATGCCATTTGGACATTTATTGTGGCGTCGTAAAGAGAAACCATGCGACCGAAGAGTTGCTGTACTTCTCGGTCATCATCCACAATTAGCACTTGACAAATCGGTTTGCCTAATGCCTCGAGACTTTTCTTGAGCATCTCATACACAACAGGTTTGATCAGGTAACCCTTCGCACCAAGATCTATGGCACGTTGGGTTTCGCGCCCGACTTTGCATCCAATGATCGGCGTTTCAGGAAGATCTGCTACGAGGGTATCGAGCATGGCTTGTAGATCAGCATAGTTCTCGGCATTGATTACCACCGCTTGAGCGAGATTCATCTTGGGAAGGTGATTAAGATCTGTCAGGTTCACAAAATCGATCTGGTCAGAATAGCGTTGGAAACGCGGGTAAAGGATTTCGGATTTGTCAAAGATCAATGTTCTGGGCTTGACTACAGAATCTTGCGAGCTGACTTTGCTCGACTTGAACGAGTCCTCCATCCACACCCAATCTTCAAGATTTCGGATGGCGCCGGAGGCAGGATCTTCCAGTGGAGCAAATGGAATATTGAAGTAAAAAGAGGTACCTTTTCCGGGTGAACTATTGAACCACATTTTCCCGCCATGAAGCTGGACAAATTCTCTGCTCAGGCTTAGACCTAACCCACTGCCTCCTTTTGCATGCCAGACTGGTTCTTTGCCTTGCCAGAATGGCTCGAAGATTTTCTCGGCATCATCCGGTGCGATTCCGGGGCCAGTATCCGTAACCTCAACGAGGACTTTAGAAGCTTCCTGGTCTACTTTGACCGTGATTCCGCCAGTTTCCGTGAAACGGGCTGCATTACTTAATAAATTTAAGACAACCTGTTGAATCCGAATACGGTCGCAGTAAACCTTGGGTAGGTTCGTTGAAAAAACGAGATCGATTGACAGGTGCTTCGTTTCTAATAAGGGACGGACAACAGAAACACCCTTCCTGATCGTTTCTTCAAGATCAACCCACTCCCGGTATAATGCCAGGCGACCGGTCTCGATACGTGTTAAATCCAGAACATCGTTGATCATGTTAGAGAGATGTTCACAATTGCGAAAAATGACAGAAAGGTCATCTCGCATTTTCGGAGATAAAACGACGTCATAGATGTCTGGGGTTCTCATCATCAGGTCAATCAGCCCAATGATCATGTTTAATGGGGTCCTGAATTCATGACTGACATTGGCAACGAAAACGGTTTTTGCTTTTTGGGCATCTTCTGCAATTTTGCTCAGCATCGCCATCTTTTTGTTTGCTAAAACCAGCTGCCGGTTTGCATTTGCAACACTTTCGGAAACCTGTTCCAGCTCAACCTTACGTTCCCTGGCATCCTTTAGGAAACGTTGGGTTTGGTCAAAATAGGTACTCAACCATTCTGTCAATTTGTTGAGCGGTTGATAAATCGCATAAATCATCCCGAGCATTAACGATAGCGCAATAGAGGTAATGATCACCGTGGATGAATGCAGGTTCAGCATTGGCAATCGGAGAAGAGCGAATAAGATAAGAATTTCTAAAATCGTTGATACGAGCGCAGAAGTCAAGCTGATTGTATTCGCCAGGAGCGCAATTGGAAAAATCTCAAATACCAGGATCTCCGGGATTTTTAACCAATTGCTGAACAGGAAAATTAAGCAGGTTAGCCCAATAAAGGCAAACCATCGCCCTACGAGAGAGTTCCAGTCATCCAAGACCCAGCCTATGATGGAATAAAAAAACATGAACAGGTAAACGGATAATGCAGTATTTGTAAATTCCCACGGTACCGGTAGTATTTCGATTGCTATGAAAAGAAGACATCCGAACAGTAATACAATGGCAAAAACAGGTTTTGGGGATGCCTGTAGTTCAGTTTTAAAAGTAATCGTATTGTGGGCTTGCATTGCAATTCCTCGCTAATCTACTATCCGGTTAATGCTAATAAGAGATGGCGAAAAGTTTACCATCTTTTTCTTGGCAGCAGTTTTCTTTAGGAATAATCTAGCTAGACTCTGGTGCGAGACGCGTACTACAGCTTTTTAACGATTGACAAACGGAAAGCCTCTTTGGTGAAAGGCAGGCTCCACCAACATGTTGTGGACAATAAATCCGGATTGGTGGCAAGGCTTCAATGAGTTGGGTCCCCACGGATCCATGACCATCGGCTACTAAGAGATTCGCTATCAAAGTTATCAGTCCATATGTCGGAGGTAGTTGTGAACCTGGGTGCTGCAGCTGCATCCAAGGTTGCCAGGTAGGGTCCAAAGATGGTAAATGGGCTTGATCTTAGGAGAATTCATCGCATTGTTTTGTGCAGAGTCGACTGTTGAACTGATAACTGGTAGCTGATCATAGACACAACGGAAGCCCACCCCATTGGCAGACTTTTCCGGTTCCCACCCATCTCGAATCGCAACACTGGAAACCCCTTTGGAATGATACCAGGCTCCTCCTCGACCGACGCGCCATTCCGTTGATCCAGGAGAGCTGGAGCCTTGAGGGTTTTTCCAATCACTGTTCGTTCCATAGAAATCTGAGTCCCACCAATCTGCAGTCCATTCCCACACGTTACCAGTCATCTGATAAATCCCGTATGGGCTGACCCCTTTTGCAAAAGAATTGACTGCAGTTAGCTCACCAATAAAATTATCTACGTTCGCCAACAGGTTGTCGGGTTCCTGGTTTCCCCAGGGAAACAATCGACGATCTGAGCCTCGTGCCGCCTTTTCCCATTCTGCTTCAGTAGGTAATCTACCCCCAGCCCACTCGCAGAATTGGCGAGCGTCATACCAGCTGACATAGATCACTGGATATTGAGAATAATTGGGATTTTCAAAATAATCTTCGATCGTATAGGAATTGGTCTGATCAGGTTCTGGGCATACTCCAGCGTCAACACATATTTTGTATCTGGAATTACTGACTTCATATTTATCTATCCAATACGTATCCAGTTCTACAGAGTGAACGGGTTGGGAGGCATCAAAAAGATCTTCGCATCCTGGGCAGAGTGGGTATAAAAAATTGATCTGATCCTGGCCTAATCCGCTTTGGAATGAACCAGCCGGGATAATAACCCATTCCCCACCATCTTTGGGATTTGTAAATGCATTTTCTAGGGGAATAACCGTTGCAGTTGGTGTGCTTGGGAGAGTGGGGAGTACGGTTTGGGTAGGAGATGGCTGGTCGGTTGGGCCTGCCGCAGTGGTCGGAGTCGGCGTATCGTAAAGGACAATCCCAGCAATGGACGAAGTTGGGGTTTGCTCATGGTATATATTGGTCTTTACCCAATATGCGAGAAGAACGAAAATCACCATACAAAAAAGACCACCTGCGATCAATAAGTTTCTCTTGTTTTGAGCACCAACGGAAGGCCTTAATGCCTTTTGTGTCACTACATCCGGTTTTGGTAACGATTGGGTTGGTGCATTCTCAAGAACCAGATTTTCAAGAGCGATTGCAAATGCACCCATATCCGGATAGCGATCCTGGGGCTGTTTGGCTAATGCTTTGAATAGCACTTGTTCTACCGCATCGGGTAAGTCCGGCATAATTTCCCGGGGTCTGGGCAAAGGATCATTCATCTGTTTGATCAAGATCGCCGCCGGGGTATCTGCCAAAAAAGGCTTGCACCCGGTTACCATCTCGTAAAAGATAATCCCTAAAGCGTATTGGTCTGAGAGATGGGTTACTTCTCCCACCCATTGCTCGGGGGCCATGTAATCAGGCGTTCCTATCCCCACTCCGGTTCCAGTTAATTGCGTAGCCTGATCCATCGCCAATACCTTGGCGACACCGAAGTCAGATAGTTTTATCTCTCCCGACTCGCTGATGAGGATATTCGCCGGCTTTACATCCCGGTGAACGACATTTTTTTGATGGGCATATATCAAAGCATGTGCAACAGGCAGTAACATTCGAACCGCATCTTTGTAGTTCAGAGGCTTGTCAATGCGATCTTTTATCGTTCCACCAGAAACATACTCCATGACTAAATAGGGAGCACCGTTGTGTTCGCCATAATCATAAATATTTACAATATTTGGATGGGAGAAACTGGCGAGAACTTTCGCTTCCCTTTCGAAGCGCTTGAGTAGATCATGAAGCAAAGAGGGAGCGATCATGTCAGTACGGATCACCTTAATAGCTACATATCGCTCCAGGTGAGTGTCAAAGGCTTTATAAACCGTAGCCATGCCCCCTTCACCAAGCTGCTCAATAACATGATAGTGATTAATTGACTGGCCTATCAAATCAGTCATAACTTACCCCATTGTTAAAATACTCCTTTGTGATCCATCCAGCCGACGTCGTTTCTAGCTTTAGGTGCCTCACTTCCGCATAATTGGTTAGCATCCCATCGTTAGCATCTGAAAGGGAAGAGTATTTAGGTGCCAGGCATCCTTTTGGCGAGTCATATCCGATGGATTTTGTATAAGTATATAACGACTCAAGTGAATGCACTAATACGAACTAGTATGTGGCTGAAAAAAAGTGAAAAGACCAACCAGAATCGAAATATCAAAGCCACAGATGTAAAATCAATGATCCAGGTCGGTGGCCTCCAGATGCAGATAAGCCCGATTAGCTAATTTGGTAAAATATAGCAAGCATACAACATAGGAGGAATTTATAATGGAATACGATCTTGTATTTGAGGGTGGAGGAGCGAAAGGTGTAGCATTTGTTGGAGCATTACAAGCATTCGAGCGCCATGGGCACCAACCACGCCGCGTAATTGGGACTTCGGCCGGTTCTATTACGGCGTGTTTAATTGCTGCAGGGTACTGCGCTCAGGAAACTCTGGACGCAGTCATTGAGGAGTCTCCGGACGGTCGACCTCGTTTTACGACCTTTATGGACACTCCGACGGTTTATGAGGATGTTATTGTTAAGGATCAACTGGGCGATTGGCTGAGGACTGAATTAAATAATCCGTCGATTCCGGACTTAATCGAGCCCATCGTAGACAATCTCATTGAGAGTATGATCAAGGTGGAATTGATACGCCACCTTACCTCGCTGCTCTTATGGGGGGGATGGTATGCAGGTGATGAATTTGTTCGTTGGCTAGAAGAAAAACTGAATGCAGGTGGCCGCGATCTGGCGGATTCGACTTTGTCGGAGTTTCATCAAAAAACCGGTCGGGATTTATCAGTTGTAGCTTCAGATCTTACAGGTCGTGAGATGCTGGTGCTAAATCATCGCACTGCGCCATTGCTCCCGACTGTCTGGGCGGTGCGTATGTCGATGAGTTTTCCTTTTGCCTGGCAAGAAGTTATCTGGAGGAAGGAGTGGGGCAGCTATCGAGGGCGAAATCTGGAAGGGAATAAAGTGATTGATGGGGGATTATTATCCAATTTTCCCATCAGTTTTTTTGTAGCAAGTGATGAGAACATCGACGAGATCATGGGGGAAGGTATGCAATCGGAGAATGTGATAGGCTTGTTAATCGATGAGTCGCTTGAAGTTCCAGGGGCGGGAGTACCAACAGCCCAATCTAAGAATGCACCTGGCATACTTAATCAGATTGACTTGTTGGAAGCCATGAAGTTACGGATCAATGGTTTAACCAATACAGTTCTTTCAGCCCACGATCGGGCAATGCTCTCAGCATATAATAGTATGATTTGCCATTTACCTGCCAAAGGCATCGGAACCTTGGAGTTTGATATGTCACCCCAGCGCAGGGATGCCGTCAGATTGGCTGGTGAAGCAGCCATGGAGGCATTTTTAACCCCCAAACATTCGTCATTCTCAACATAGGTCTACTCAACAATCCTGTGTTGGATCCACCGAATGAGGGTTGATAGCGAAGTAGAGGGTCACCCACAACCCTTTTTTCTCTCCTTGATTTGCATATTGCTCCATATGAAGTATCTGCCTGCATTCATCACATATTTTTCGTAATCAAGGCAGAGGATCCTATGAGCAAATCCAAGAAAGATGTACCATCTGGGTGCTAGTATATTGGTTTTAAAACAAACCGTGAAGTTGCAAAGAGAAGGTCTGACCATCACGGGTGTGATTCAGGAAAGCTGGGGAAAAGAAATAAAAAGCCGTAGAGCGGGTAAGCTCGAGTGCTCACCCCACTCTGTTATGACAAATGACACATGACACGAGCGATGGAATTTTGTATACTTAAATAAAAGAAATTATTGACCGGGGGATGCGTCCGAATGCATCCCCCGGTACTCTGCCCTGGTTGACATCGGAGATATGATATGGATCACAAAAACATGGGCGACAACAAAGTGGTAGTTGGCAATGTCACTGACATAAGCGGGGAAGTCAACATCGCCGGAAGAGATATTTACAAAGGTTACACTGCCAGTCAGGTCTCGGTTTTACTCACCCAAATCACATCCACGTTTCAGCCGAGGCCCTTCGATGGACGCTGTCCTTACAAGGGGCTCGATATCTTCGAAGAAGAAGATGCCGAACTGTTCTTCGGACGTGAGCGGTTGGTGGACGACCTGGTCAGCCGGGTGAAGGAATCTCGGACAGTGTTTGTTACCGGTCCCTCGGGGAGCGGAAAATCTTCGCTGGTGCGCGCCGGGCTCATCCATGCCTTGAGACAGGGTGCCATCAAAAGCCTGCACAGCGAGCGTTGGCTCTATGGAACCATGCGTCCGGGTCGCGAACCGCTCGCTGCCCTGGCACAACTGACTTCGGGGCTTGCCGGCTCGACCAGTGCAGGTGACGAGATCTGTGCCAAAGGACCAACCGATGGTACCATTTTCGCCCGCTGGTGTGAGATTGCCTTGAAGGACAGCCGTGATAAACGCGCTGTCATCTTTGTTGACCAATTCGAAGAAATATTCACACAGATTGGCAGGGAGGAACAGCGCCTCACGTTTATCAACCTGCTCGCACATGCTGCCACGGCTGAGCAGGGACGGGTCATTATTCTTATTGCTATGCGTTCCGACTTCCTCTCCAACTGTGCTGCGTATCCTGTGCTCAATAAACTTCTCAGCCAGCAGTTCATCCAAATCGGCGCCATGCATCCCGAAGAGCTGGTCAGTGCGATCGCCCGTCCTGCCCTGCAGGTGGGCTTGCGCGTGGACCCTGATCTGATCGCCCAGATCATCAATGACATGGAAGGTCAGCCGGGTATCCTCCCGTTAATGCAGTTTGCCTTGAAAGATCTTTTTGATGCGGAGCAGGAGAAAGGCGGCGTTATCGCCTTGACGTTGGAAGAATACTTGCACCGGGGCGGCTTGCAGAAATCGCTCGAACAGCATGCCGATGGTGCATTCGCCGGGTTAAGCGCACCTGACAAGCAATTGGCACGCTCCATCTTCAGCGGCTTGATCGAGGTCGGGCGCGGCACACAGGACACGCGCCGTACAGCCTTTTTCGAGGAGCTCATCCCTGAAAATTCCAGACCTGAAGAAGTGGAAGCCATTGTGCGAAAGCTTGCCGATGCACGCCTGGTCATCATCGACGAACAGGCTGGCAGGGATATTGTCACCATCTCACATGAGAAGCTGATCGATTCCTGGCCCTGGCTGAAAAAACTGGTAAATGAGAACCGTGAAGCGATCGCGCTGCAAAATGACATCGCTCGAGATGCCAAGGAATGGGCGGATAACCGGCGAGATACCAGCTACCTTTATACGGGTGCGCGCCTCTTTCATGTCCGCGAGCAATTGGCATCAAAGAGACTCGTGCTCAGCGGGTTGGCGCAGGAATTTGTGCTGGCGGG
>Ga0153916_10002213_pt1 | contig 14301 bp, 12 predicted proteins | sample Opewatmetagenome_FD_109642 | JGI IMG/M metagenome (GOLD analysis project Ga0153916, IMG submission 109642) | Freshwater wetland microbial communities from Ohio, USA - Open water 3 Core 3 Depth 4 metaG | ecosystem: Environmental > Aquatic > Freshwater > Wetlands | place: USA: Ohio, Lake Erie...
TGCCAAAGTACTTAATGAATTTAAGATCCCTTTTGAAATGAATGCTCTTTCGGCTCATCGTACACCTGAACAAGCGGCAGAGTTTGCCAGAAAAGCTTATGCCAGGGGTATAAGGGTAATTATAGCCGGTGCGGGTGGCGCTGCTCATCTGCCAGGTGTCATTGCAGCATTGACCACACTTCCTGTCATCGGAGTCCCGGTTAAATCTTCTATATCAATTGACGGATGGGATTCTATCCTGTCTATTCTCCAGATGCCTCCAGGAATACCCGTTGCCACTGTAGGGCTGGATGCCGCCAGAAATGCAGGGATCCTGGCAATTCAGATACTGGGGACAGGTGATAAGGATATAATGAAAAAAATCGAGAATTTCAAGTCAGGACTGGCAGATAAAATTGTTCAGGCAAATGAAGAGTTGAAGAAGATTAAATATCAATTTAAAGTAAATTAGACTCTTCTCGCCGTATAATTTTTATACTCGTGAGTTTCAGTTTCATAAGATATTATGCTTCTATTCTCATCTGCCTTCTTGAAGCATTCTCATTAAATTACTTGTACTCTGCAAATGATAATTATCCCATCGGAGCAAGGTTTTCCGCGATGGGGAATGTGGGTGTGACTTGCGCTGATCTGTGGTCGGTATCACATAATCAGGCAGGGCTTGGATTTTATAACCACCTTACTGCCGGATTTCACCATGAAAACAGGTTTGCTGTTCGCGAATTTAGCCTGAATTCAGCTGCTTTAACCGTACCCACACACAGCGGGACATTCGGATTAAGCTATACTTATTTTGGTTATTCTGCTTATCACGAAAGCAAAATAGGACTTGCATTCGGAAAATCTCTTAATAAATGGTTTTCTGCTGGTATTCAATTCAATTATCTGAATACTTATGTTGCCGATGAGACAGGTAATATTAACGGTATGACCATTGAAGCAGGAATTATTGCTAAACCAATACAAAACCTGAGCATTGGAATCCATATTTATAATCCGACAGGATCATCATTTTACGGTTTATCAGAAAAAGAAAGAATCCCAATTATTCTGAACCTGGGTGTTGGCTACGAATATGATGATAAATTGTTTGTCGGGATTCAAGCCGCAAAGGATCTGGAAATGGCACCGGCATGCTTTAAAGCAGGTCTTGAATACTTTATAATACATCACATTTATGTAAGGACAGGGGTGATTATTAACAAGCTTGTAAGTCATTCTTTCGGACTGGGTTTTGTAATGAAAAAAATAAGAGCTGATCTGGCTTTTTCTCACCAACAGATTATAGGTTATACACCTCATTTCTCTGTTCAATATTGTTTCAGGTAATGAAAAAAAAAATAACTCTGTCATTTACTTTAGTTCTGATAACTTTCTGGCTTCATTCACAGGACATTAGTCCAGCAGGAATTATAATCATTGAAGATATGATAGAGAACATTGCCAGAAATTCGGAAGAGGAACTTGATTATACCACATTATTCAACGACCTGTCCAATTATCTTGAAAATCCCCTCAACCTGAATACTGCTTCCGTCGAAGAACTGGAACGGCTTCATTTTTTAACTGATTTTCAGATTATTAGCTTACAAAAATATATTCATGACAACGGTGAATTATTAACAATATATGAACTTCCCCTTGTCTATGGTTATACTGAAGAGACAGCCCAACGTGTTGAGCCTTTTGTAACTGTTGTTACCGCTTCAACACGGCAAACCGAACCTGAGCAGACTGGTTTCCTGAGACAAACTGACCATCAGTTATTTATCCGAGCTTCAAAAACATTACAAAAACAAACCGGTTATACTGATGTCCCCGATTCTATTCTTGTACAAAATCCAAATGCACGTTATCTCGGAAATTCTATGAAATTATACACCAGGTACGCTTTTCAGTATAAAGACAGGATCAGGGCAGGCTATACCGGCGAAAAAGATGCCGGCGAAGAATTTTTTAAAGAGAGCAATTCCCATGGATTTGATTTTAATTCGGGATACATCCAGGTGAGCAATATTTGGAAAATAAAAGAATTGATTTTGGGTGATTACCAGGTAGGTTTCGGTCAAGGTGTAAATACATGGTCCGGGCTGGCATTTGAAAAATCGCCTGATGTACTAAATTTGCGCAGGAAGTCACAGGGCATATCCAGATATACATCGACCGATGAAAATGCCTTTTTCAGAGGTTTGGCCACGACATTTAATATTAACCGTTTTGAATTTACAGGTTATTTTTCCACAAAGAATATAGATGCGAATATTACTGAAATAGATTCCTCAAGTGAAGAACCAATTACTTTTTCTTCATTTCAGACCTCAGGGATCCATGCACTTCCCCGAGAGATAGAAGATGAAGATGCAATTAAAGAGACAGTTATTGGCGGAAATCTTTCGTGCAAGTTTGAATCTTCAAGGGTGGGTTTTTCAACGACACATTACTTTTTTAATGCGGAGTTACTTGAAGGTGATGATCCTTCTGAGTTTTTCAGTTTTTATGGATCACATAATTCCAATTACAGTATCGATTACTATGTGCAACTTTCAAAATTAAGCTTATTCGGAGAAGCGGGCATCAGTAATAATAAGGGACTTGCGATACTTAATGGGGCAATGATTGACCTGAAGCCTCCTTTAACCCTGTCTGTTCTGCACAGGTTATACCAGAGAGATTACCAGGCGTTATATGCTAATGCTTTCTCCGAAAATACAACTACATCAAATGAAAATGGCCTTTATCTGGGTATTATGGCTTTTCCTGTCCCTTCCTGGACTTTTTCCGGATACCTGGATGCATTCTCATTTCCATGGTTGAGGCATAACAACAGCTCACCATCAGCTGGTTATGATTACATGTTACAGGCTGATTATCATATAAAAGATGGTTTAAATGCATATTTAAGATACCAGGGCAACCAGAAACCGGTTGATATTTCAATTGAAGGTCCCGGAATTGATAGTACTATTCGTAAAATGTTATCCAGGATTCGCTTTCATTTTGATTACCCGGTCGGTCCATTTATTTCGTTCCAGGACAGGCTTGAATTATCGTTCAGTAAAATGGAAGGTGAATCTCTGTTAAAAGGTTTTCTTGTATATCATGATGTCCTTTTCAGACCATCCAGATTCCCGGTCTCATTAACCTTCCGCTATGCCATGTTCGATACCGATGGTTGGGATCCCAGGATTTATGCCTATGAGCATGATGTACTGTATTCTTTTTCCATCCCTGCATATCATGACAGAGGTATCAGAACATACCTGAATATGCGCTACACTATGAATAAACATATTGATTTCTGGTTGAAGATTTCAGATACTTATTATCCGCAGAAGCAAACGGTTGGTTCAGGATTGGATGAAATACATGGAAAACACAGGACAGATCTAAGGATGCAAATGAGGTTGAGGTTTTAATAAAACTTGATGTCTTTTATATTTAGTTGCAGGTTTACCTTTTTCATAAACTCGTTTTCCTCTATTGAGTAACAGATGTCAAAAGATTTGCCATTCTGTAATCGGGGATAATTTATGCCCTGCTGGAATGCGATGGCAGGAAAAGGATTATAGGGATCAGCTTCCTGTATCAGGTTGAGCTTTAGATGATCTCCCTTTGTCCCAACGGATTTGCCGGTTCCATCATCTGCAACATCTTCAGTTAGGAATATCGGGGCCATGTTTTCCGGCCCAAATGGCTCAAATTGCTTCAATATGCTGTAAAATGCAGGAGTAATATCACTCAGATTTATTTCAGTATCTATCTCAATAACAGGGATATGTTGTTCAGCAGTTATAGTTTCAGAGACATATTTTTCAAATCGTTTGGTGAATTTCGACACATTCTCAAGCTTCATTGTAAGACCTGCCGCATATTTATGTCCTCCAAAGTTTTCCAGAAGGTCACTGCATGCATCCACTGCCTGATATAAATCATATCCAAAAACAGAACGTGCTGAACCAGTGGCAAAACCCTTTGACTCTGTGAGAATTACAGTAGGCCGGTAATAAGTATCTATCAACCGGGAAGCGACAATTCCAACGACTCCTTTATGCCAATTTGGATTGAACAAAACGGTGGATTTGCTGGCTTTCAATTTTGGATCCTGTTCTATCATGGCCAGAGCCTCCTGGGTAATATTTGTATCTATATTTCGGCGAGTATCATTATATTCTTCCACTTTACTACCTATGATCCTGGCTTCATTAACTTCCGAAGAAATCAGCAGATTCACCGCACTTTTACCTGATTCTATTCTCCCTGCTGCATTTATCCTTGGTCCAATTTTAAAAACAATATCCTCAATATTTATCCTCTTCTCAGATATCCCGGCAAGCTCAATAATGGCTTTTAATCCTGTCCTGGGATTTTCATTTAACTGTTTCATCCCATAATATGCCAGTACTCTGTTTTCACCAATCAAGGGGACAATATCAGATGCAATACTCACTGCAACAAAATCCAGATATGGTATTAATTCCTCAAAAGGAATCTTGTTCTTCATGGAATAAGCCTGGATTAATTTGAATCCCACGCCACATCCCGATAACTCTTTAAAAGGATAATTACATCCTGGCCTTTTGGGATCAAGCAATGCCCAGGCGCCAGGGATTACATCGCCAGGATTATGATGATCGCAGATAATGAAATTTATTCCATATTCCTTTGCATAATTCACTTTATCAATTGCCTTGATACCACAATCAAGGGCTATGATAAGGGAAATTCCCTTTTCACGGGCATAATCAATACCAGCAAATGAAATACCGTAACCCTCTTTATCGCGATCCGGAATATAAAAATCAAGCTTATTATAGATTTTACGAAAAAATGTATATATCAACGCAACTGATGTAGTACCATCAACATCGTAATCTCCATAAATAAGAATTTTTTCTCCTCTTCTGATTGCAGATTCAATTCTCTCGACTGCAATATCCATATCCTTCATCAAAAAAGGATCATGGAGATGGCTGAGTTCAGGTTTAAAAAATGCTATCGCCTTTTCTTTAGTTTTTACTCCCCTCTGTATCAATAAATTAGCTAATGAATTCTCAACACTAAGTTCCTTAACCAATGATTCTATTTCATCTTTTTTGGCCTGTTCTTTTATGATCCAGTTCTTTTTCATTTGCGGCTAAAGTACCATTTTCCAATCAATATCAAATATATCTGCCAGCAAGAATTTCATCTTTATCTTTATTTCTTCAAGATTTATATCTGTTCCAAGTTCTTTGCTTAAAGACGTTACCTCCTTGTCGGTGAATCCGCAGGGATTGATATAATTGAAGTAATTAAGATCAGTATTTACATTAAATGCAAAACCATGCATTGTCACCCGATTACTGACTCTTACGCCAATAGCACATATCTTCCGTGCTTTTACTGACAGTCCCGAATCCAACCACACGCCTGTAGCTCCTTCGATGCGGATTGCTTTTATATTGTATCCAGACAGAAGTCTGATAACGGCCTCTTCGAGCATCCATATATATTCCTTTATTTTTAATCTTAAAGAATCAAGATCAATGATTGGATATCCGACTATTTGCCCGGGCCCATGATATGTTATATCACCACCCCTGTTTATTTTATAGAATGTTGCATCTATCCTTTTTAAAAAATCGCTGTTAATCAGCAAATTATTCTCTTTCCCGCTTTTACCCAGGGTAAAAACATGTGGATGCTCACAAAACAAAAATACCTGCTTTTGAGGAATGGCAATATTATTCCCATTCTTTTTTAATTCCTCTCTTTCCTGAACCAATTCTTTCAGTTTTTTTTCCTGGTAATCCCATGCTTCCTTGTAATCAATAATCCCCAGGTCCTGAAATAAGATCTGATATTTCCCCGGATTTACCCCCGGAATATTATTCATAATGATTCATTATATATATCCATTGAACAGCCGGTTATCGTTCATGAGCCAACATGTTTTTCAGCACAATATGAAGAACGAACCAATGGGCTGCTTTCTACGAAGCGGAATCCTTTTTTTAGCCCGGTGGTTTTCAATTGCAGGAATATTTCCGGTTCTATATATTCTTTGACAGGCCAGTGATACTGAGATGGCTGAAGGTACTGCCCGATGGTCATTACCCGGCAATCTGCTTCCAACAGGTTATCCATTACTGAAAGAACTTCTTCCATTGTTTCTCCAAGCCCAAGCATTATCCCTGACTTAGAGGTGATTCCACTTTCCGAAATGGTTCGTATTACTTTAAGACTGCGATAGTAGTCCGCCCCGCTTCTGATTACTTTTGTAAGCCTTTCAACCGTTTCAAGGTTATGCGAAATAACTTCAGGTTTTTCTTTTATAACTCTGTAAATATCTTCTTCACGACCCCGGAAATCAGGTATAAGTACCTCAAGAGTTATTTCCGGATTCATCCTTTTTATCTCTTTTATTGTGACAGCCCATAATTCGGATCCTCCGTCATCCAGATCATCTCTGTCAACAGAAGTGATAACACAATGTTTCAATCCCATAATCTGAACTGACCGGGCAATCCGCTCTGGTTCATTCCAGTCGACAGGTTCTGGCTTGCCGGTTTCTACTCCACAAAATTTACAGTTCCTGGTGCAAACATTACCAAGTATCATGAAAGTCGCAGTACCTCTACTCCAGCATTCACCTATATTTGGACAATTACCACTTATACATATCGTATTCAGGTTATGCCTGTTGACAAGGTTCTTAACCTTTGAATAGGTAACTCCCCCTGGCATCTGCATCTTCATCCATGGAGGCAAGCGTTTCCTGTTTTTATATTTCTCGTTAACAGTCATTTTCCCTCTGAAACAGCCCGGCAAAGTTAGCTCAAAAAAGTGATAAATTTTTTCTTCCTACTCACGATTCACGTTTTCTTAGGCTTCACCCTTCACCCCTCACGCAACACCCCTCACGCTTCACTTTTTTTCTTTCGACTCACGTAATTAACTATATTTACAGTCAAAATTCATGCGATGACTCAGTTACATCTTAGTGAACAGGAACAAATCCGTAGAAATTCACTGGCAGAGATCCAGAAAGCAGGAATAAATCCGTATCCTCCCGAGGGATTTATTATAAACACTTCTACTGCTGAGATACTACAAAAGTTTAATCCTGAAAAACCTAATTTCCCTGATGTTAAAATAGCAGGACGCTTAATGACGAGAAGGATTATGGGAAATGCTTCTTTTGCCGAGATACAGGATGAACATGGCCGGATCCAGATATATCTCAGAAGAGATGACTTGTGCCCGGGTGAGGATAAAACATTATACAATACTATTTTTAAAAAACATCTGGATATTGGTGATATAATTGGTTTAGAAGGATTTGTTTTCAAGACACAAATGGGAGAGACTACTATTCATGTAAAAGAATTAAAACTCCTGTCTAAATCTCTCCGTCCTTTACCTATCGTGAAAGAGAAGGATGGATCAGTATTTGATGCCTTTACGGATCCGGAACAACGATATCGTCAAAGATATGTTGACCTTGTTGTTAATCCTGATGTCCGTGAGATTTTTGTTAAAAGAACCAGAATCATTGATTCGATGAGGAATTTCCTTAACATCAGAGGTTACCTGGAAGTAGAGACACCTGTGCTTCAGCCTCTATACGGTGGTGCTGCTGCCAGACCTTTTACAACACATCATAATACTCTTGATCAGACATTGTACCTTCGGATTGCCGACGAACTTTACCTGAAACGGTTGATAGTCGGAGGTTTTACAGGTGTCTTTGAATTTGCAAAAGACTTTCGCAATGAAGGCATGGACAGGTTTCATAATCCTGAATTTACACAGGTTGAACTTTATGTTGCATACAAAGATTACATATGGATGATGGAACTGGTGGAGGAGATGGTTGAAAAGGTTGCATTGGACCTATATAAAGATACTAAAATCAAAGTTGGAGAAAACATTATTGACTTTAAGCGTCCCTGGAAAAGATTGACCATGTATGGGGCTATTAAAGAATATACCGGAATTGATATTTCGGGTATGGATGAAGCTGCCCTTGTTAATACTGCCCATAAACTCAAATTACATGTTGATGAAACCATGGGAAAAGGAAAACTGATTGATGAGATCTTCGGCGAGATCGTCGAAGGAAATCTTATACAACCTACATACATTATGGATTACCCCATTGAAATGTCTCCACTTGCAAAAAAGCACAGGGAAAAACCAGGGCTTGTGGAACGCTTTGAGGCTATTTGTAATGGAAAAGAGCTCTGTAATGCTTTCACAGAATTGAATGATCCCATTGACCAGCGGGAAAGGTTTGAAGAACAAGTCAGGCTGGGCAAAAGAGGTGATGAAGAAGCTATGATGCTTGATGAAGACTTCCTTCGTGCACTGGAATACGGAATGCCGCCCACAGCAGGGCTTGGTATTGGAATTGATCGTCTGGTGATGCTAATGACTAATTCTTCTTCAATCCAGGATGTAATATTATTTCCCCAGATGAAATTTGTGGACAATCAATGATTCTTATTACTGATCCGTTTTAACTGGTTGCAGGGATTTATTGTAGAACTCATTCTGTAATTCAATCACAGTTTTATCAGCTTTTATACTTTTAATCATCTCTGCCAGCTGACCTGCTTCATTATCAAGAGTAAGATTACCAATTTCCTTTGAAGCATATTGTCCATCTCCTGCATAATGATTCGGATATTTTGCATACCACCATATGCCGGTATATGTATATGGTAGGTCCAGCCGGTTCAGATCTGCACCGGATTGTAAACCTGCCCTGTCAAGATGGACAAGATCAGGCCTGTGAGCCATCATCTCGGATGTTTCAACTTCATCAGCATGTCCACCAGTGTTAGTTTTTCTTAATTTCATGATTTTCTCTCTGAACTCATCTGTATCTTCAGGACTGAATAAATAAACAGCATAATTCTTTTGGCTGGCAAGCTGTGCCTGGCAGAAATAAGGAAGTAAATTTTCATTACCACCATGTCCATTAACTAAAATAATTTTGGTTATACCATTCCGGTTCAGCTGATCACATGTTTCTTGCAGCATATTCCAGACCAGTTCAGGACTATATGCCATTGTTCCTGGCTGATGTTTAGCTTCAAAAATCTGTCCGAAATAAAACTGTGGGAAAACAATGGCGTATTCTTTCTGCACAGCCCTTGCGCAAACTTCCCTTACATCAAGCAGATCAGTACCTAATGGAAGATGCGGACCATGTTTCTCGATTATTCCAATTGGAATAATACATATACCTCCTGACTCGGTAAGAGCTTTAACAAAATCAGGTGAAGTAAGCTCTTCCCATTTTGTCGGAATATTGGTTTTGTCAATACTATTTAACTGACAATAAGTGGAATTCACGAATAAAATTAACATCAAATTGATTATTATAACTTTCATAATTATTATAATTTGTTAATATTGCGAAACTAAATACAAACACTTTACTGAAAAAACAAAACTAAATAAATTAAAATATTATCTTCTTCTTAGAAAAATATATTTATTCATTTTCAAAGAAAAATATGACATTGAAAAAAATATTAAATACATTTAATTTATTTGCTTCGTGGTTATCATCTGGTTTTTATTACCGTGCTATGAACGAGGCACTTAAAAGGATTGATGGAAATTATCTAATGCTGCATTATCCCCTTTACGATAAAGAAAACTCAACATTCATACAATACCAGAAAAATCTTACAGATTATTGTATATCAAAACTTTCCGGACTCAAGAATAAAGAAATTCTTGAGATAGGTTGTGGTAATGGAGTTCAGGGAATGTATATTTATAATAAGTATTCTCCAAATTCTTACGTTGGAGTTGATCTAAATCCCGATAATATTAAAATTGCGAACGAATTAGTTGAAAACAGCCGGGAGAATAAAATAAGTTTTATAATAGGCGATGCACAAAATCTTACTTGTATTGCTGATAATTCTATTGATATAATTTTAAATATTGAAAGTGCTGGACATTATCCAGATAAATCTTCATTTTTCATGGAAATTCACAGAATTCTAAAATCTGGAGGACATTTTGTGATTGCCGATGTTATGAATAATTATGAATTAAAGACTTGTTTTTTTCGATTCTGGAAGAATAAGATGAAAATGTATCACTGGCCATTATCTAAATATATTGACAATATTAATAATTCAGGACTTATTGTTTTATCTTCCGAAGATATAACTCATCCTATTATTAAAGGATTTAGATCTTCACTGAAATGGTTATCAAATCTTAAACATAAAAATAATATTGAATGGTTTTTGCTTAAAATATTTTTCTATATAAATATTAATCAATATATCATTCGCCTTAAAAACAGACAGAGTTATAATATTTTATATGGGAATAAGCCATAAATTCATTAACTTAATTATAACCTTCATTTACTGAATAACAATGGTAAATATTTTTCCTGATCTAATCAGATCTCTCCCTGAAGCTGATATTTCCTTCAAAGGATTCAAAGGCTGGATTTCCCAGGCTGAAGATCACCAGGTTGTATTTTTTGAGATTGAACCCATCGGTAAAGTAGCTGAACATAAACATGGTGCTCAATGGGGAGTTGTATTTGAAGGGGAAATGGATATGACAATTGGTGGTATAACAAAAACATTTAAGAAAGGAGATTCCTATTTTATCCCTTCAGGTGTTTTACATTCAGCCGTGTTCAGGACAAAAACCTACGTGATGGATGTTTTTGCCGACAGGGAAAGGTATAAATCCAAGAAGAAATAGTTCTCAGTTCTCTGTTCTCACTTGCCTGCCGTGTAATTCTTCATGAGGACGGATATAGCTGATTTGATCCCCTGTCAGTCAAATATAAATTCTACTCTGTCAGCTTGTTGGATTCTTCTTCAGCCCATTTGCTGAACAATTTAATCTGTTCTTCTGTCAGGATCTTTTCAGGATTTTTGTCCAAAAATTTTTTGGGAGGCATGCTTTTTTCGGTAATAACTTCATCTATTTTATTTAATAGATTGACCTTTTTTGCGGTTTTATATCCATTCCATTTATAAAAGTCCAGAACATTTTTTGCCATTTGATTCTGAGATTCACCAATATGACATTCATAACATGAATTTGTTATAATTTTCATAATTTCTTCGGGGAATCCTGGTGTGGGCTTGACATCTGCTGATCCTGCCGGACAGTTCTGTTTGAATTGGAAACTGCATAAAAAGCAAGCAATAAGAATAATTATACTTACTCTTGGAATAATGTTTTTAATTTTCATTGGTTTGTTAATTTATCAGGTAATGAATTTATCAGGTTATGAGTAAATTAGCAGTTTTATAAAATGATCCAAATCATAAAAGCAATGCTAAAATTAAAAAATGTATTTCTAATTATTACCTCTTTGTTCTTTATCACCCCCTCTTTTTGCCAGGGATATGAGAAATTGTCTGAAGATAAGGTCAATCAAAACAAGGTTTTAGTGGCAAAAAATTTTGCTGATAAGTTCTTCAGTACTGTCAGAGATGGAAAAACTTATGAATGCAAGGATGAAGCAACTGAGATGTTAAGCCAGAGATTCACCCCTGAAGTACAAAAACAGGTTTATCAGGATATTCAGGGTAAGTTCGGCGATTATAAATCGCTTGAATATGCCGAAACCTGGAAATACTCTGGTACGGAAACCATGACCATCGTGAGGTTTAAAGGCATCTTTAGTAAGAGCAATGAAATACCAGAAATAAGGATTGTTCTTGATCAGGCTAACAAGGTAGCCGGATTCTGGTATAAACCATGGGAAGCGGAATTGAAATAATCAATAATACAAAACTCTGACAATCAGGTCCAACTGATTTGAAATTCAGATCTACAGGGATTTTAAATACCTGTAGTTTTAATAATACCAATTAAAAAATGAAGAATTCCAAGCAAAGCCGAAGGAATTTTCTCAGAAATTCTTCCTTAGGATTTATTGGGGCAGGAATAATCGGAAACGAAAAAACACTGCTATCAAATAACCAGGATATAGATCCTGAAATATCTTCCATCAAGGAATACCGGATACTTGGCCGGACAGAATTCCGGGTTTCGGATATAAGTTCGGGATCACCCAGAAATGAAACCTTGTTAAAAGCCCTTCTAAATGCAGGTGTAAATTTCATTGATACAGGTGAAGATTATGATAATGGGAATAATGAAAGACTTATAGGAAAAGTTTTAAAGGAATACGACCGAAAAAAAATATTTATCCTTTCTAAAATATATTCTGAGGAAAAGAAATTTAACGGGAAAGAGGATGTCCTTAACCGGGTAAGAAAAGCCCTTGAGAGACTGGAGACAGATTATATCGATTGTGTTGGTATTCATGAGGTTACTAAATCGGAACATGTCAAAGAAGAAAACTTTCACGCCGCTATGGAGCAATTAAAAGCTGAGGGAAGAGTACGGTTTACTGGTGTTTCCTGCCATGGCAGTGCCCATGTGGCAGATCCTGAAGAAACTATTGATAAAGTACTTCTGGCAGCAGTTGAAGACGGACGATTTGATGTTTTCCTAATGACATATAATTTCATGAATGCACCCCAGGCAGATCCCGTCCTTGATGCCTGCGAGAAAAAAGGCATTGGGACTGCTATCATGAAATCTAATCCAGTAATGATATATGAAATCCTGGATGGATACATCAAGAAAATGGAAGAAAAAGGGGATACCATTCCCGAGTACTATTCTGTTTTTCATGATAAATATCTTAAACAGAATGATTATGCGAAAGAATATTTCAGTAAGTATGATATAAAAAATAATGAAGAATTAATCAAAGCTGCCCAGCTTTTTGTCTTATCCAATCCTAAAGCTCAAACGACATGTATCGACTTCAGGAATTTTAATGATATTGACCTGTTTATTAATCTATCAGGGAAAAGACTGGAATCATTTCAGGTCGATCTGCTCAATCATTACAGGGAAAAATTCGGTTACCTGAACTGTCGCATAGGTTGTAATATGTGTCAAAATGCTTGCCCTCACAAAGTACCCATAAATACTATTCTCCGTTATAATTATTATTACCAGAATAAAGGGGATCAAAAACATGCCATGGATCTTTACAAAAACCTCCGCTCAGCCAAACCTGAAGTTTGCGAGACTTGTCCCGGTTACTGCGAAGATGCCTGCCCATTTGGGGTTGCCGCAAAAGGGCTCCTGGCTATGGCTCATGAGAACCTGAAATTTTCTGATTACTTTTGTTCAAATATCTAAATCAATTTGAAATATGGTAGGATTAAAGCTGGATATTACAAACGTCTTTCCTTTTGTCTCAAAAGAGAAGGTTTTCATTTACAAAGATGAAGCTATGCGACATCTTAAAGCTCTTCATAACAAAACAGGTGCTGGCAGTGATTTTACAGGTTGGATTGATCTTCCGTCAAGAATTACAGAAGAATTTATTAGGGATATTGAGGAAAGTGCCAGTTACTTGAGAAAAATTTCAGATATCGTAGTCGTGGTTGGGATAGGCGGATCTTATCTTGGCGCAAAAGCAATCATAACAGCGCTAAGTCATAATTTTGAATATATCACCTGCAAAAAAGAAAATCCTTCAGTTCTTTTTGCAGGACATAATATCGGAGAGGATTACCTGGTTGAATTAATGGAAATCCTTGATAAAAAAGATTATTCAATCATTGTCATTTCAAAATCCGGGACCACTACAGAACCTGCTTTAGCATTCAGGATACTGAAAAAGCACCTGGAGAAAAAGGTTGGAATACCTGAATCCAGAAAAAGGATTATTGCCATTACTGACAAGAAAAGAGGTGCATTGCGAACAATGGCAGATCAATCAGGATACAAATCCTTTATCATTCCGGATGATACAGGTGGCAGATATTCAGTCCTTACTCCTGTGGGATTACTTCCTATTTCTACAGCAGGTTTTCATATAAGAGATTTTATCGACGGGGCCAGGGCGATGGAAAAAGAGACAGGCCTTGATATACCATACGAAAAGAATCTTTCTGCAATTTATGCTTCTACAAGAAATGCACTTTACAGGAATGGAAAAACCACTGAAATACTTGCAAACTATAACAATAAGCTTATTTATCTTTCTGAATGGTGGAAGCAATTATATGGAGAAAGTGAAGGAAAAGAGCACAAGGGGATCTTTCCTGCCAGCGTTAATTTTACCGCCGATCTACATTCAATGGGACAGTATATACAGGAAGGTACAAGGAATCTTTTCGAGATTATCATTTCCATTGAGGAGACTAATTACAAGCTAAAAATACCTGACGATAAAGAAGATCTGGACCAGCTTAATTTTCTTGCACAAAGGAGAGTTGATGAAGTCAA
>Ga0153916_10002214_pt1 | contig 14287 bp, 10 predicted proteins | sample Opewatmetagenome_FD_109642 | JGI IMG/M metagenome (GOLD analysis project Ga0153916, IMG submission 109642) | Freshwater wetland microbial communities from Ohio, USA - Open water 3 Core 3 Depth 4 metaG | ecosystem: Environmental > Aquatic > Freshwater > Wetlands | place: USA: Ohio, Lake Erie...
ATCAAGATCCGTCTCGCACGACATAGCAATATCCGATCCGGAGGTGATGGTCGTCGACACATACGGGAGGTGGAATGGAACCTCTGGAGACGCACGATCAGGAGGTTTCTTTGTCAATATGACCATTCGAAATCAGGCGCCTTTCGAAGTCGAAGTCAGGTCATCTCTTTTCCAGACCCGAGACCAAGAGGGACAAGCGTTCAACTCAAGCGGCGCGAACACAACGGACCCATCGATAATCGATACTGGTATGACCGCGAGAATGATGGTCTTCTTCGAGGTGCCTTCGAACTCGACGCCAATCGTTCTTCTCTATGACAGCCGTATCATACTTCCCTTTGGGGAGCAATCGACTGGTAACCTGACGGTGCACTTCTTTGACGTCGGTCAAGGTGATGCCATCCTCGTAGAGTCTCCTGACTCAAGAAACATGCTCATAGACTGTGGTCCAGAGAGCGCGGCATCGACTCTTGTCGAATCGCTCAAGTCGCTGTCGGTGACGAAGATCGACATTTTGATCGCTACCCATCCGGACGCGGACCATATCGGAGGTGCGGATGAGGTCCTTGCAGCATTCGACGTCCAGAGCATATATCATCCAGGCTTCTTTACTGACACGGCGACCTACGGGAATTTCCTGGATGCTGCTCAAGCAGAGGGCTGTTCTATATACACTGACGACCAGATAGATCCTGGGGACTTCATTTCATTTGGCCAGACAGTCGTTCAGATCCTCAACATCGATGGCAATGCTCCAAATTCGAACAGCGCTAGCATAGTCCTGAAGCTGGAGTATGGGACCATCCGATTCATATTCACGGGAGACATCGACTTCAACGTCGAGAACAGCATGATGGCGAATCCCTCGCTCGATCTCAACACGGACATTCTGAAAATAGCTCATCACGGCAGCAGGTACGCAACCTCCGACGCATTTCTTGAAGCGGCGAATCCCATCATTGGAGTTGTCTCGGTCGGAGCTGGAAACCCGTATGGACATCCCTCCCCGGAGACGCTTGGAAGACTTTCCAGCCATGATATCGACGTGTTCCGCACGGACGACGATGGGACTGTAATTATCAGCACTGACGGAGTGAAGTGGGCCACGACCCTCGAACCCGCGACGATCTCTGAGATATCGATGATACAAGAGTCATCGAAGGGGATCACGCTTCCGAGGGTTTCAGCCTCGATCTCCCTATCACCTTCTGTGTTGGCGATTGACGAGTGGTCATCGCCTCAGCGGTGCAACGGAACGACCGATATTAGTGCCATGAATCGGAAGACAGATATCAATGTATTACTGATTTGCCATTGGAGAAATGAATGAAGATCGACAAGATCCTTAGCGAGCTCAGATCGATGGCGAATCCCGAGTCGGTGAAAGGGATGGCAAGCTACGGCATCAATCCCAACAATACTCTGGGAATTTCGATGCCGCGTTTGAGAGCGATTGCCAAGAGACTGGGGAAAGACCATCAAGTCGCGAAGAGACTCTGGGCGTCAGGAATCCACGAAGCAAGAATACTCGCGGCCTTGATCGACGAACCCGAGAAGGTCACAGAGGAACAGTTGGAGACCTGGGTGATGGATATCGATTCTTGGGACATATGCGACCTTTGTTGCGCGAATCTTTTTGATAGAACGAGGTTTGCAAGGAGCAAGGTCGTCGAGTGGTCGAATAGGAAAGAGGAATTCGTCAAGAGGTCAGGATTCACATTGATGGCCGTGTTAGCCGTGCACGACAAGGAAGCAAATGATGAGCTCTTCCTCAGTTTCTTGCCACTCATAGAGCGCGAGTCGATCGACGAGAGGAACTACGTAAGAAAAGCTGTGAACTGGGCCTTGCGACAGATCGGCAAAAGAAACAACAAGTTGAACAAGTTCGCAATCGAGAGCGCTCATAGAATGAAGACATCGAACTCGAAGAGCACGAGGTGGATCGGGAGCGATGCGCTCAGGGAATTGACCAGCGAGGCAGTATTGAGAAGGCTGGAGAAACAAGACGGTCAGACGCCAAAGAAAGCAAGTAAGAGAAAATAGGAATGATAGGATTCCTCACGGAGGGTCCGGTGTCTCCCTCTCCGGGGCGGGAAGAGCCTGTCTGGGCCTTCTGATCGTCCGAAGAGCGAAAACGACTAGTGCCACCGCCAGGATGACAAGGACTACTGTCGGTATGACCCAAAGAGGCCAGCTTCCCTGCCCGGAGAAGATATCTTGATAGACGTTGGTCGATGCTCCCTGCGCTGCCTCACCGGAGCGCAGATGCGTCTGAGCGCTGAACCCCAATGCAAGGAACACCAACGCTCCAAGGATCAGAATCCATGAGCATGACAGCACTATGATGACCTTGGTGTTCTCGTTTGGAGCGAGGATATCGCGCGCTTTCCACGAGAGTCCGTAGTATACGAATCCGTGGTACTCGTACCGCTTCACGAATCCGCCCTCCTCCAGTTTCTTCAAATGACGGTGGATGGCCGCTTTGTCTATGTTGACCGCCTCCGCCAGCTGGGATATCGTCCGCCGATTCGGTTCGAGAGCTCTCATGATCTCGAGCCGGGTATCTGAGGCGAGCGCGAATAGCGCCTTCTTGTCTAGTTCGACGCGCATCTTCCCTGCCCCCGTGCCAAGATGGGTCTTTCCAAGATTAAGTTCTCTCATCGTGCCCCTTAGATCCGCAGGGATATCGTCCTCTCGGCACCTGCAGACCCTGACCCTAGCGGCGTTCTCCATTCGCTAGACCAGGTACGGTAGATCAACTGCCCGATCTCTGAGAGGTCAGATAGGCTGTTCACTTTGATCATTGATTCGGACACGGTGTAGAGATAGTCGCCGATGTACATGCTCCTGGAGATCCAGGTCGAGTCGCCGTGCCCCACGATTCCCTTCAGCACTATTCCAGTCTCTCCGGAAACGTTGAAGACATACGCGTCAGAGGACCAGTTGTAGTACCATGGGTCGTTAATCACGGAAACAGGGATCACCAATAGCCCTTTCTCCCTGTCGAACAAGATGCTCTTGTAGTCCCAGGCACTGGACCAGGAGAGATTGCCGATCACATATCTGCTCACCTCGACTGGATTCTCGGGGTCGGAGACATCGAAAACCGCGACCTTCGCGCTGGTGTTCTCCGTCCCAATCCCCAATATGTGAGTGCCATCCACAGAATGGAGATACGAGGAGAACCCAGGAATGTGAAGCATTCCCAGCACGCGCGGGTTCGTAGGAACGCTTAGGTCGATAACGAAGAGCGGGTCAACTTGTCTGAATGTCACCAGGTACAGAGTGTCACCGACGAATCTCGCGGCGTATATCCTCTCCTCGGGGGCGAGGCCCTCAAGAGAGCCGACGACATCCAAATTCCCGTTCAGCACATATACTGCGTTCTTCTGATCGGTCCAGCTCGTCGTCGTGGCGATCCTTACGAACGAATCGCTCTCATCGATCGAGAACTGGTCCAGCAACCATCCAACGACGGTCCCACGTGCGGTTGGTTCGATCGATATGCCATCGATGCTAATCTTGTATATTGTCGTGGATATCCCGCTATCTTCCTTCGAGGCCGCCGCGGTCGCGACACCGGAGACATTTCCGGTCTCAAGGACGATGACGCCGCCAGTCCACTTTTGGAATGTCAGGAAGAGAGAATCCTGGGACATATAGACCGTTGAGGCGTAACCGGCGACGATCGACAACGAGTTCATCCTTTCCGAGACCAGGTCAAGGGCCAGTATGTTCACGAACGATCCCGCGTCCCCTGACTCAGGATCGTAGTGTATCGTGTCGAGCTGTACTTCTAGCGATTCGGAACCGTTCCAGATCTTGGGCAAGGCATACTCATTTCCTGCCATCCATATGTAGGATTGCGACACGAGATACACTCTACCCTCGGTCATTCTAGACGCAAGAAGATATCCCGAGATACCGTGGGAGTACATGAACGAGGGGGCGGCTGGATCCGTGATGTTGAATACCGACAAAACAGTATGAGGAACGGATTGCCTCCAGTAGATCCCGAATCCGGTGTAGTTCAGGGGATCGTATGGTATCACCTCATCGACGCAGGCTATGATTACCAGTCTGCCCTCCGATATCAGAATTCCGTTTATCCACACCGTGTTGTTCGCGACTTCGTGACCGAGAACGTCGCTTGCTGCAATGACCGACACGTTCCGAAGGTCCTCTGGTGGATAGGCCTTCACTATGGTGACACGGTCGTAGGAGGCTATGTAGATGAGATCGCCATCGGTCTTGACGATGTCGTCTTCGTCTATGCCCTCGACCCTGACGTTTGTGTTCGAATGCGGAACGTTCGTCCCTTGGCTCTTTTCGTCATTTGCACCGGCTAAAGCCATGTATGGGTTATTGTTCCTAGCCCCGTTCGGTACGCCGCCAAGGAATTCGTCCAGTTCCTCGTAGCTCGAGAACGCTGGTAGTATGCCCTCAGGGACATGATGCTCTTTTGAAATGAGATATGAGACTGTTCCAGTGGTGATTATCGCCACCGCGACGAGGATGCTGGCTATCGCAACAAATGCCTTGCCCATGATTATCGGCAAGTTCCTACCATGTCGTCGATATATGAATGTGCTTTCTGCGTTGACTTGCGAGTCAATGCACATGCGATTGAACCAACTGAAAAGCATTAACCTTCAATCAACAATCTATGCGACATGAACAATGATAAGGACCTGCGCCTGGTGACTTATTGCGGCCTGTACTGCGGAGCTTGCTCGCAACGCGTAAACGTCCCGAAACAGGCGCGCGCCCTAATGAAGACGCTCCACGAAGAAGGGTTCGACGACTTCTACCAGCATGTGCCCAAGATGAAGAATGACTTCCCTGTCTTTTGGCGATTCCTCGGCGGCCTTTCTGAGTTCGACTGCTCCTGTAGGGATGGCAAGGGCGGTCCGCCGGACTGCAGCATACGAGAGTGCGCGAGGGCAAGATTCGTGACCGTCTGCTCGGAGTGCCGCGACTACCCCTGCGATAGAATAACCGCGCTTGGTGAGTGCTATCCCATTCTGATACCTGACGGAAGGCGCATGCAGAAGATCGGACTAGAGAAATGGATCGAGGAGCAGCAGGAAAGGGCGAATCGCGGATTCACATATGCGGACATTCGCCACAAGTAGTCATCCTCGAACCTTAATGACCGTGATGCTGTGTGTCCTCGTGATCCGAGAAGTACTTGCCCTTCAGGGTCCTGGCAATCTCTTCGGCAAGCTTTTCTTTGTCATATCCTTTCTTCAACCCCGAAATAAGGGTTTCGATTGACATTCTGACCTCGTCGTTAGGTCCAGGCAGAGCGACCAATAGAGTCGGCCCGATCCTCCCGACTCCGATCCTGACTCCGTCCTTCTCGTGCCGACCGGTACCTTTTCTGTATTTCGCTATGTATGGCGTTGCCATATCCTTGTCAAGTCGGATCATTGCCTCGATCGTCCGGTCCTTCGATTCGGCTCCCACGCCACCCGTTGTAATAATAAGTCCGTATCCACTGTCGACCGCATCGTTCAGCGCAGCGAAGATCAAGTCGATATCGTCCCGGAGGATCATCCCGATCGCGATCGTGAATCCCTCTGATTCCAGTCTGTCTTTCAAATAGGGGGAGTTGGTGTCCTTGATCAGACCTCTGTGGACCTCGTCACCGGTCGGGAAGACTATGCACCTTCTCTGCACCTTGTCCATCACCTCTGCGGCAATGACCTCAGACTTCTCGATGACCTCTCGCGCCACCTCTTCTTCCAAACTGACAAGACCAAGTATTCCCTCCGAATGCAGGGTTGTCTCGCTTGTTATTCGGACTCCTGGTATCTCTGCCAGTCTCCTGAACATCTCTCTCTTCTTGCCATAGAGATTCTCCGCCTCCACCTCGGACCTGAGTATGTCGAGCGTTATGTGATCGTCCGAGGCGTCGGTCACGAAGACATCCTTGCTTTCGAGCTTGAGAATATCGGAAATGACAGCTGCAATTCTACTGAGATCGGCCTGTTCGAGCCGAATTCCTTTGATCCAGAGCTCCGTCTTTCCTAGTAGACTCAGCTTCATTGTTGCGCAACCTCAACGTCGAGTCTGATGTCCAGCATCGGGGCATCGATGATGGCTCTCCCGATGTCCAGTATGTCGACATCCACATCAAGGAAACGCGGAATGTCCTCTATTTGGATCGAACCTCCAAAGGCGATTTTGACATTGCTTCTCAGACCCTCTCCACTGAGAGCCTCAGAGACAAGCTGAATATCCAAGATGTTCCCCGTGTCGACCATGACAATGTCCGCGCCGCATCCCACTGCCAGGATTGCCTCAATAGAGATCTCGTCGGTTTCTCCTCTTATCTGAACGACCTTTACCCTGCCATTGAAACGGGCGACCGACCGAAGCGCGGGTGATATACCTCCTAACATCCTCACATAATTCTTATCCAAGTAGACGAAGCTCTCGTCCGCTATTCTGATACCCGCCCCCCCGATCATCACCGCTTCCCGTATGTCATCCTTAATCTGATGGGACACTTTCTTCCAACCACCGGACACTATCTTCATCTTCTTCCCTGACAGGACGACCGCCTTCCTGGAGGCCGTGGCTACGCCTGATGTCTTCGCTATCAACCCCAGTAATGAGTCTTCTGCCAGTGATATCTGCTTCGGCGTACCTTCTATGAGAGCTATTGTCCCGTTCACTCCGACCTCATCGCCGTCGCCCAAGGATGAGTTGATCGCAATGCCTAGCTCCTCTGCCTTGCTTGTGAACCGTCTGAGACCGGCAATGATGCCCTTGTCGCGACTCCATATCGTGGCTTTGATCCTTTTCTCGGAGATCCCTTGGAAGATCACGTCCCTGATGTCCGCGGCGATTGGATCACTTTGCGCCGACATCCGCATCTTCCCCGAGAGCGATTCCCCTCTGCCTGCACCACTTCGGCAGGAGCTGTCGCTCCACGTCCCCGCCGACCTCAGGGGCCATTCTGATCAGGTCCGAGGCAAGGGACTTGCTGACGTTCATCGCGCCGGGCGCTCCGTCAAAGGCTATCATTTTGTCGGTGCCCGCGATCCTCATCGCCATCTCGACCCCGGTCTCAAGGTCCTCTGCGATCAGCGCGTGTTTCATGAATTCGACGTTCTGGGGGTCCCTCCTGAACACTTCGGCCTGCCATTCGCCAACGACGATCGTCGGGATCGACTTTGCCCAGAACACGCTTGGATAACCTCCCCAGGCGTAGTTGATGACTATGACCTTGATCGCAGGATTCACCGGAGCAACGTCTGGTATGAGGGGCTTCTCGTCCCTCCCGTAGAAGGACTCGGTGTACCATGTGTATCCTGGAAGAGGATGATCTAGGTCGAAAATGTCCAGGCTCGACGCCGTGAAGTTTGCAAAGATCATCCCAGCGGAGAACACGTAAGGTATGGGAGCCTGAAAATCAAGGACCGCGACGCACTCGTCGATGCGGCTCAGCAGGGTCAGGATCTTTCCATAGTACCTGAAGTTGTCGATCGAAAGCCTCTGATCGAGCGCGAAAAGGTCGTTGTCCGCATCAACGCCAGCGATACCAGCTGGAGTTGGTTTAAGGAACGAAGCAAAGGTCCACTTCTTTTGAACGAAATCTGAGTTAAATATCGCCCTGGCCGCGAAGTTCGCACCTCTCGGTCCGAGGTTGTGGTGGTATGTCGAGCGCGTCTCGAGCCGAGCGTAGGACATGCCGAACGGTTTCACAGCTCTGTCCACGTGCCTATGGAAGTGTATCTCCCTCACGTCGCTGTTGTGCGCATGGACTATCCAGTCGCTGTCGTAGCACTTCTTGATGCCATACAATGTGCCGATTTCGGTCTGGATCGGAATGCCTTCGTCGATGGGGGCCACACCTTTCGCCTTTCCGTCGAAGTACTTGTCCAGACCGAACCTCTCGATGTACTCGTCCGATTCCCTGAATCTGAGCCCGACGCCGGCCCTCAGGCGTACGTCCTCCGTGCCAGTTCTCTCAATCAGAACGTCCCTGATCGCCTTGATCATCTCCGCGTACGGCTCGCCGCCCAGAATCGTGAAGCCGTGATGCGAGCCCAGTATGTTGACGGAATCGCCGGATTCTATCATGGACATGTCGACTTCACTAAGCGCGTCGACGGTCGCTTCCCTGACCGCCTTAATCCCCTTTGTCGAAGGGTATATGTTCGGCGGGAAGTCGCTGAAAAGGTCCCTGACCCCTACCGACACCACGCCTTTCAGATCTGAAGCTCTGATCTTGATATTCTCAGGCTCCGGACCGTATCTCGAAGGCTTGGGAGGAAGAGGTTTCACTGGGTCCTTGAATTCTGGCGTCATTCTACCCGCCTCCTTCCGTCTCGGCCTCGAGCAGCTTCGCAAAGAGCTCTCTGTCTTCCTTGAAGTAGAAACCCCTTGACGCATACTTCTTCATCACAGAGTCCGGGATATCCCAGATCGTTGGGGTCAGACCGTACCACTGCCACCCATTCTCGACTGGCTTTAGCTCCTTTCCGGCGGCAACAAGCAGTCGCAGAATCGGCTGTATGCATTCGACCTTGCAGCCAGTCCTGGCGCCGACTGTCCTGGAGATTTCCTCTGGAGATGACGCGCCGAGCAGAATGGCGGCGGCGACCTCCTCCGCTCTCGTGCCTGTGCAGAAGCACACGACCTGCTGCGGATGCAGCTTGGCTTTGAGACACAAATCGGATATCTTCTTCGGATTCACACGTCCTAGCTCCACTCTTATCGTTCGAGGTTGCTGAAGATTCCTCAGGACCACTGCCCCGAACTGACATCTTTCCGAACAGGCCCCGCATCCGACACAAGTCTTCAAGTCGATCGTGGCCTTCCCTTTCTTCTTCCCCTCTATCTTTATTGACACGGTGGGGCACACTTTCTCGCAGATCCTGCACCCAGTGCACTTTCCAGGATCGACCTCGGCGAACATGTTTATTACTCGCATCTTATCCTCTCCTGACTAATCCGCCGACTCCAGATGGATCGGCTTTCACTTTTTATCAAACGTCAAACACTCGGTCGCACCCCCATATCGGCCTCGTTCGAATTAAACCTTTCAGCTTCCAGAATTCTCTGGGAAGGACAACGATGATACGCCATGACGGTCAGTATTGACCGAGCTCAGACCCTTGATTCAAAAAGGGGAAAAGATAAGGATGCCTGAAGAGATGACAGAATCGATGCTTGGGGACGTTATGGAATGATGGCTGCGATCCTTCTCGACCTCGATGACGTCGAGTTCCTCGAACCCTCGTTCGACAGGCTGCTGGACGAGACGTACACATCGATGCTTGCTTGCGTGAGAGCTTCGGAGGGACATCTTCTGATAAATGAAAGGGAAGAACCGATCGCAGCAGCACTGAAGGACGAAAAAGGTTGGAAGGCCTGCAGCTTCACGATGCGCCACCCGACCGGCACATTGTTCGATAGACTGGAGCAGATCGACACCGAGATCTACCAGGAAAAGCAGTCCGAATGGGAGGCGGCGGTTCGCGAATACTTCTCTTTGAAAATGATGATGAAGGTATCGCCTTCGGTCGAGGACTTCTCGACAGATCGAAAAGAGAAATTGAGGGAGCTAGTCAGGGAAACATGGCGGGGTGAAAAGACAGGCCCTTGCCTGGATGCCTGCTGCGGGAGCGGTATGGGCTCAGCGGTTCTCAGGACCATCGGGATGCTACCGCTAGCTTTCGACAACGACCCCTCCTTGTTGTCGCGAGGTCTCACAGCTGGGAGATTGTTGCCAGAGCAGACGATGTGGATAGATGCTGGTAGAGCCAGTCAGTACCTGAAACCTGTCGGTCACGGAGTACTCCTCATGGCAGGAGAGATAACTCGGTTCAACTCACCAATATGGAAAAGCATCACGTTCCAGACTCTGGACCTAACGACCCGAACGATCATCACGACAGGCACGGAAAGAGAGGCAAGACTTCTTGAAGGATGGTGCCTGGAGAATGGAAGAGAGGTGAGAATGTTCGAGAACTGCCGCGATCCATTCTACGATCGCTGGGTCTGCGATGTCAGAAAGAAATGAAATCTCAGCATTGAAGAAGAAAGCAGAGACTATTCCAGCATGTCGTGGTTGATTGCTCATCTTTCTTCGGCATGAATTCATATACCGCCTGACTCGATTCCGGTCGGATTTGAACCGACGCCCATTTGGTTATGAGCCGAACGCTCCACCGGACTAAGCTGCGACCCATATGAAGCAGTTTTCCTGTTATTCCGACAGCGAACATAGAGGTGTTGTCGTCACAAATAGTGCCAAAGGCGTAGATTCTACCCATCGGCAGGCAACTTATCCCCGTTGAACAAGTCGGATCGCGGCACCACCTCGACCTTCTTGTATATTTGCCACGGCTCGCACGAAGACCCGTCCTTCCTCAGCAGCACCTCCTCGATCGAGATGCCGAAGAGGCGCTCGTTCTCCTTTAAATAAGGAAGCAAGAGCTCCCAATCCTTCACGGTGAGCCTAGCGATCCGCCCCCCGTTCAACTGCTCCTCGCCCACCTTGTCCATCGGGTCGCGTACATAGATAGCCCCGCCGGACGCCAAAGAGAACAGGTTTCCTCCTGGATATGGAGTCGTCAGATCGTACGGACGCCCCTCGTCATCGAATCCAAGGCCATTCAGTACCACGAACCCTCCCCCGTTCAGGGGATCACCTGCCATTATCGACTCCGCCAAGTAATCCAAGCATGTGCCGTTGATGACCACCCGCGGCTTCCCCACGGCGTTGATGAGCGGCCTCCCAGCGGCGTTCCCGCGGACGTAAACTTGACCACCCTTCGCCCCGTACATGAAGGTCTGCCCGACGTCCCCGTGCACCACCAGCTTCCCCTGGCTCAATATCTGCCCCAGCTGGTCCTGTCCGTTGCCGTGTACCGTGACGCTCGCCCCGTCCAGCCCTGAGGCCAGATAGTCGCCCGAGCTGCCGTATACGTCGATATCGATGCCATGTGTTCGAGGCCCGAGGCCGCAGCCAATGAAGCGCTGCCCGTGCGTCCCGATGACCAAAATTCGCTTCCAGCCCAGCTCCGCCGCCCGACACAGGAGATGCGAGACGCCTTGTTCCCCTTCCATGGAGAAGCCCTCGCAATCGATCACTAAAGCCCTTTGTCCGTCCTGAGGACCTCTCATATACATGCGGCTGCCATGGTTCACCAGAACGATAGGCGAACTTCCCCCCGATCCTATTTGGGGAGCGGAGCGCAGCATCGACAACACGCCCTCGTTCAACTTCGTGAGGAGGCGGCTCCGCCTCAGCTTGCCCGTAGGGTATCTGCGGTCGATTGCCATGGTGAGCAGGGACAGCCTCTTCTCGAACCCGTCCCCTGTCCCGTTCAGAGTGGAAAGTGCGGATATGGCCCCCATCATCTCCGGGGCTGAGGTGGTCCTCGCCGCCTGCTTCCATGCCTCGAATCCCTCTTCCACGTTGCCTTCCAGCATCCTCTCCGCCCAGGAGGAGCTTGCTCCCTCAGGCAACGGGTTGGCCATGATATTGTCCTGCGCCGCGTCGAAGCCCTTTCCCGGCACGGAGACCCGGGCGCCGAACTTGTTCGTGCACACAAGCTCCCTGCCCTTGGCCGGAGACTCGGGGCCCAGGGTGAACATGAAGGCCCCGCCGTCGGTGTGGCTTCCCCCTCTGGCGTTCCAGTAAAGGTCCGCCTGCAGCGGGAGCGAGGGATATTCCTTTGCCAAGCTGTGCAGCGCGGAATCGATAGCCTGCTTTTCCGAGGCGATCAGGCCGACTTGAACCTCACCGTCCACGAGCGCGAACACCTGCGGCCGGAGCATGGAGGTGTCCGTGATGCCGATGAGCTGCAGCTGATTGTGGTAGTGGTCGTTGCGGCTGATGATGAAGAACCAGGGCCCGTCCGGGGAACGGTGCAAGTGCGTAGACTGTATTGCCCGATAGACCTGCCGCTTCTCCTCCGGCAACAGATGGAAGTCACGCTCAGTGGTCGGTGCCAGCGCCTCCAAAATGAACTCCAGCGGATACCCGTACACGCGGTTCAGCAGGTCGAACAAAAGGATGGATACCTCCGTGTCCGTCAGGAAGAGGGGGTAGATGCCTTTCTGCGCCAGGTACTCCGTGACCGAGTAGTAGTTGGCGAAGTCCCCGTTGTGCACCAGCGCCTCATCCAAGCCCATGAAGGGATGCGCCCCTCCCGGGTGCCAGACGCGTCCTTTTGTCGGGTATCTTTGATGCCCGATCCAGAGGTTGGCTTTGAGGTCCTCGAGCTTGTAGTAATGGATCACGTCCTCAGCGTAGCCCACGATCTTCATGATCAGCATGTTGCGCCCGTGGGACATCACGAAGGCGCACATGTTCGCCCCGGCGTAGTACTTCTGGTTAATCTGGAAGCTGGTCTGGTAGATCAGCTCGTCCTCCGCCTTGCGGCGGTCGAGGTGGTGCAATGCATTCTCCTCGATGAACCGGTCCAGGACCTCCCTCTTGGCGCGGCAGAAATAGCGCCAGACGAGCGGGGGGCGAATCTCCAATCTCGACAATAGGGCGATGTCGTCGCTGGTCGGGGCTTGATGGGAGGAATGCACCTCGTACCGGTCGAAGATGAACTCCTTCTCCAGCTCCTGCCTGACCTCGTCCTTCAGGTAGGCTATTTGCACCAGGTAGTCCTTCTCCAGGATGTCGCGCCCCACGCCCAGTTGCTCCGGCGACAAGCCGACCGCCGATATTCCTCCTCCCTTCCCGTTGCCGCGGTTGTGCATCTGTATCAGCGGCTGCAGGATGTGCGCGCCGCGGACTGGCTGTGAGCACGCCAGCCCCACGACGCCGCAGCCTCCTTCCGCCTCCTGCGATCGATACTCGAACTTATGATCGGGGCTCAGCTTCCTTCTTGATCTTAGAATGGCGGCGGGGTCGTTCATGGCAGCATCCTCCCAGGTGTTCCCTGGTAGCGCAGCAGGTCGGTGCGCCCCCTCAGTTCATGAACATCCTTCATATCTAACCTGAAAAGGATCTCGCGTAACTGCATCTGCCACGAGCGATAGAGGTTGGAGAGCCGCCTCGCCTGATTCGTCATCTGGTTCTGCGCCTCCAGCTCCTTGTCCGTTGTGGCAATTCCCCTGGGACAGCCGCGCCCGCTCTCGCAGTTGGCGCAGCGCACGCAGCCCATGGCCACCATCTCCGCGGTGCCGATCACCACGCCGTCCGCGCCCAATGCCATCGCCTTCGCCACGTCCATAGCGGTGCGCAATCCTCCGCTCGCTATCAGCGTGACCTCCTCCCGGATGCCCTCCTTCTCCAGGAAGCGGTGCACCTTCGGGATGGCGTACTCGATGGGCATGGCGATGTTCTTCTTGGCGATCTCCGGCGCCGCACCAGTCCCTCCATACCCTCCATCCAAATGCACGATATGCGCGCCGGCGTAGTAGCTCCCCACGGCCACCATCTCCACGTCGTTGGGCGTGGAGACCTTGACGGCCAGAAGGGCTCTTGGGTTGACGGCCTGGATCCAGTCCAGGTGCTTCTTGTGATCCTCGACAGAGTAGACGCTGTGGAACGGGAACGGGGAGAACAGGCTGGTGTAAGGCACCGCCTCCCTCATGCGTGCTACGTCCGGCGTGTTCTTCTCGTAGAGCAGGTGCCCCCCGAGCCCTGGCTTCGCCCCCTGGGCATACTTGAACTCCACAATGGGGGCGCGCTTGATGGTCTCCTCCCGCACCCCGAACAGACCGGTGGCGACCTGTGTGATGACGTGGTCCTTGAATGGCACCAATGCCTCAGGATACCCGCCCTCCCCGGTGCAGGTGTAGGTGCCCCACTCCTGCGCGGCCATGGCCCGAGCCAGCATGGTTCTCTGGCTCACAGATCCGTAGGACATGCCTCCGCCGTACCAGGGGATGGAGATGCGCAGCCTCGTGCCCTCCTTTCGATGATTGAGCTCGATAGCGGTGGAGATCTCCTCCGGACAGAATCCGCTTTTCATCAGAGGGAGAGCGAGGGACATGCGGTCAAACCCGCCCCCGGAATCGCCGCATTGAGTGAAGTGGTCCAAGGGAATAGGCTCGCCGCTCTCCGCCTGCCTCCAGGTGGCCACGATCATGTCCGATGTCCAGCGTGGGTCTCCCATGCTGGTGAAAATTGGATTTGAGCCGACGGACAGCGATTCCGTCGGGCAGTGCTTGACACAGTAGAATGGATTGGAGGAGCAGCTCGGACCGATGCACTTGTTGTCGGCGGGGAGAAGCATGTGCACATGCCCCTCGACCCTCCTATGCACGTCGTAGGGACACAAGGAAGAGCACAGGCCGCAAT
>Ga0153916_10002215_pt1 | contig 14286 bp, 12 predicted proteins | sample Opewatmetagenome_FD_109642 | JGI IMG/M metagenome (GOLD analysis project Ga0153916, IMG submission 109642) | Freshwater wetland microbial communities from Ohio, USA - Open water 3 Core 3 Depth 4 metaG | ecosystem: Environmental > Aquatic > Freshwater > Wetlands | place: USA: Ohio, Lake Erie...
CTCATGAAATCAATAATCCACTTGGCGTTATCCTTGGATTCACTGACCTTCTCCTGGAAAAGATTCCCGCCGATTCCGAGGAATACGATCTCCTGAAGACAATAGAAAGACAGGGCCTGAATGCCAAGAGAGTTGTTGAAAACCTTTTGAGTTTTGCCCGCTATAAAGAACCTAAAGAGGAAGTCGTTAATGTAAATCAAAATGTAGAGACAGTACTATCAGTTATGGGGAATACCTTACTCATGAATAAGATTTCTGTAAATAAACAACTGCAGGATAACCTCCCTGAAGTAAAAGGAGATACTGGAGAATTGCAGCAGGTCTTCTTTAATATCATAAATAATGCTATATACGCTATGAAAGGCGGTGGCGTCTTAACCGTTAAAACGAGGGCCTTTGATGAAAAGGTTGAGATCCGTATTACTGATACAGGGGATGGCATTAAAAAAGAATATCGCAAAAGGATATTTGACCCTCTTTTCACGACAAAGGAGGTTGGGAAAGGCACAGGGCTCGGCCTTTCGGTTTCTTATGGCATCATAAAAAAACATAGCGGGTCGATTACCCTTGATACAAAGACAAAGGAGGAATCGGAGGAGACAGGGACAACTTTTATAATAACCTTCCCAGAGTTAAAACAGCCGTTAGAAGAAGAGGCAAAAGGAGGATAGTATGCCGGAAAAGCTACTGATAGTTGATGATGAGCCTGATATGCTAAAACTCTTAAGCATGATTATCAGGGAAAAGACACCTTATGAGGTCACAACCACCAATAATCCTTTAGAAGCACTTGATTTTGTTAAAAAGGGTGGCTTTGACATAGTTATTGCAGACTTGAAAATGCCGGGACTTGACGGAATTGAGCTTCTTGATGCTGTTAAACGTGTTGATCAAGACATCCCGGTCATTATCATAACTGCTTATGGCACGGTTGAATCTGCTGCTGAAACCATTGAAAAAGGTGGATTTGATTTTATTACCAAGCCATTCAGGAAAGAGCAGATACTCATGACCATTGATAAGGCATTGAAATGGCTCAAGTTGCAGAGGGAAAATAAGATGCTCAAAGACCAACTGAAAAGTAAAGGCGGTTAACCCGGACCTTCCCTCTTAATACTTGCTTCTATGTGTTCTTTTATGAACTCTTCCATATATAGTTCGGTACTGGCATCGTCATACATGATCGCATCCAGTTGTTTCGTGTAGACCGTCAACCTGCCGAGGATCTTTAATTTTTCCTTGAGATGAGACTCTTTATACTTTGTGATAATGGCATCGATTACATCTTCTATGACCTTTACATTGAAATCGAGTTTTCTCAGTATTTCGCTGACCAGCCTTACCCTTCTCAGCCTTCTTTCTCTATCAGCGCCGCCGCCCTTAAAAAAGAATCTAACATAATTATCATTAATGTTTTCTCCTGTGTATGCCTCGACTACAGAGAGGTGATAACCGAGTCTTATGGAGAAATTCATATACTCACTTGAAATAAATGAGTAGCTTCTCTCTCCCATCTGCTCAAGCTCTGCCTCTGGTATTGAGGCAGTATGTGCAATCATTCCAAGAAATCCTTTTACATCGACATGCCTCGGGCCGGGCCATTCCACCGAGGCAAGGCCTTTTAAAAAGGCATTGAACGGTATTGAAGTGATATGCTCAGGTCTGAGTTTTTCCGGAGCACCCTGTGTGCCACCTCCTAAATCAATGATATACACAGGGATGGGTATTCCTGCTATGAGTCTCTTTGCCTCAATATCCTCCGGCAGTTCTTTAGATATCCCGAACATCTCATGCATCGCCTTTTGATGGGCAAAGCGTGCTATATCATGCAGGGTTTCGCAGAATTCAGGTTTGAACCTCTCATCTTCCGGGTTAACTAAATTCAACGGGACAACCCATTTTAGAACACTTTCAAGTATCTTAAAAATTTGTGCGTTCTTAAAGAGTCCTTTTCTTTTTTCCGAAAACTCAATAAGTTCGGTTACCCGGCCTTCATAGATATTACAATTGATTGCATCTACCGTTATTTCCTGGCCATTTTTAATAAGCTCCGTTGCTACTGCAGTATCGAGGATAGTGGGAACCTGAAACTCCCTTGCTATTGTTGCCATATGAACCGTAGCGCCTCCGATATCTGTAACAATTGCACTAGCCTTGTTTATGACAGTAACAAACTTTGTTGAGGTATGCTTTGTTACAAGTACAGCACCTTCAGGAAAGTCCTTTAGATCTTCCTCTGTTCTTACAATATAAGCCTTTCCAAAACCAATTCCTTTACATGCAATAATACCTCTATCGATTAATATGTTGTAACCTTTAACACGGGTAGGGACAGGCTTTGTTAAGCCTTCTGCAAAAACCATTAACGTTCTGGCCTGTAATATATAAGGCCTATCATTCTTGTCAATTGCCCACTCAATATCTTGTGGGTATTTATAATGGTTCTCGATAGCAACGGCATATTCAGCAAGTGTTTTGATCTGTTCATCACTCAGGCAAGGTCTCTCCTTCATGTCCTCAGATATGGAGACCTCCTCTACCTCTCCGTCAGGTCTGCATACAATGGTGCCATTCTGTTCCGGAATATTTTTTTCTATTATCTCCAAATCTGCCTCATCCCCAATAATCCCCCCTTGCCCCCCTTTAGAAAAGGGGGGGTGGGGGGATTTGAAAGAAGGGGATGTAAGGGGCTTATCTAAATGACGTCTTTTTAAAACATAGGTTTCAGGAGTTATAACTCCCTCAACTACACATTTCCCGACACCGCGAATGGCGCTGATAATAATAGTTTCATTTTGGGGTTGATTTGGGTCTCTGGAGTATATTACCCCCGCTGCCTTTGCATCAACCATTGCGAGAACGCCCACTGACATGACTATATCATACTCCTGAAAACCTTTTGTCTTGTAATAGAAGATTGCCTTTGGAGTAAAAAGGCTTGCTACGACTTCCTTATATTTCTGAATGATTGAATCAGAAGGCACGTTAAGAAAGGTAGAGTATTGTCCTGCAAAACTGAACTCTCCATCTTCTTGCAATGCACTGCTTCTTACAGAAACCAGAACCTTCTGACCGGCTTTTTCGCAAAGTTCTGAGTATGCATCTAATATGTCTTTTTCGAGATCATCCGGAATCTCACCCCGCATGATCAGCTCCTGGATCTCCCTGCTCGTATTGTTCAAAACCTCCAGGTTGTCCACCTGAAATTCGGATAACGTTTTATTTACTTTCTCAAGAAAGCCGTTATGCTCCATAAACCTCTTGAAGGCAAAGGTACTTACAGCAAAGCCGTCTGGTGTAGATATCCTGAGACGGTTTCTTACTTCTCCAAGGTTGGCGTTTTTATTTCCCAACCTGTCCGTCATTTCTCTGGTGATTTCATCAAAGGGTGTGGTATAGCTGCTTACAGGGATCTCCCTTCTCATGGTTAGAAACTTCTCTATCTCTGAATTAATTTTATCGAGTCTCTCGTAAAGGCTGGTGTATTTATCCTTTGAGATCAGATTCAGGTTATCTATTATTTTTCTTACTCCGTCTGAAATCGCAATGACGTTGTATTCTATATAATGCCTGTCAAGGAGAAATTCGCCCGACCGTTTCTCTTCCATGTCAGCCATCAATTCAAGGGCGGAATTATTTTTTGACAGAAGTTCCTGAAAAAACCGGTACTTCTTGAGAAATATTTCTCTGCTGCTTTCCTTTTCTTCTTTGACTGATTCCGGTCTTCTCAGAATTCCCGAGAGTTGTTTCCAGATCCCCATTTTTAAAAGTACCTTCCCCTATTCAAATAGTAGCACAACTTCCAAATTTCAGCGATTAGCAAGGTGGATATAGGGTAGGGGAGATTACCAAATATGCCAAAGTCAAAGAGTTAAAGTGCTTTTCGGTGAAAAAGACAAAAATATTAATCGGAAGAACGAATGTGCTCTTTAACAAACTGATCTACATACATATCTGTCACGGCATCATTAAACATGGCCATGTCCAGTTGTTTGGTATATGCTGTCAGCTTGCCCATGATCTCTAATTTTTCCTCTATGGTCGACTGCTTGTATTTTGTAAGTACTGCATCTATCACATCCTCTTTTATATTTACCTTAAAACCCATTTTTTTCAGGATTTCCGTTATCAACCTGACACGCCTCAATCTCCTATCAAGGGATGCTCCCCCACCTTTAAAGAAAAATTTGATGTAGTTATCATTTATGTTTTCGCCTGCATAAGCTTCTATCATGGAAAAATGATAACCAAGCCGTACGCTGAAATTCACATAATTTTTTGATACGACAGCAAAACTTTTCTTTCCTGTTTCCCGCAGCTGTTCCTCCGGGACAGATGCTGAATGCGCAAGCATACCCAAAAATCCCTTTGCATCAACAGGAGGCGGTCCAGGCCATTTCATACCTCTCATACCATTCAGTAATGCATTAAAGGGAATAGAGAGGATATCTTCATGGGTTGCCCTCCTCACGTTTTCCTTTATCCCTCCATCAATATCTACCATATGGATACCGATAGGAATACCTGCTAAAAGATCAAGTGTCTTTGTACCTTCAACCTCGTGCTCTTCGCCTATATTAAACATCTCCTTCATCGCTATTTCATGAGCAAAACGGGTTATATCATGAAAGGTTTTGCAGAATTCAGGCTTGAAGTTTTCCGCATCGGGGTCTGTTAAATTGAGGGGGGCTATCCATTTCAATGCTTTTTTGAGGGTCTTAAATATATGCGTGCCTTTAAAAGGCTCTTTCTTTTTCATGGCATATTCAAGGAGCTCGTTGACCTTACCTTCGTATATATTACAATTCATGGCATCGACCGTTATCTCCTGTCCGTCCTTCAGGATTTTTGTTGCAACCTCAGCATCAAGGATGGTCGGAACCTGGTACTCTCTGGACAACGATGCCATGTGACCGGTAGCACTACCAACATCTGTAATAATAGCGGATGCCTTGTTCATCACAGTGACAAACTTAGGTGACGTGTGCTGCGTAACAAGCACAGCGCCTTCAGGAAAATCTTTCAGTTCCTCTTCATCTTTCAGAATGAACACCTTTCCGAAACCAACACCTTTACAGGCAATGATACCTTTATCGAGAATGATATTATACCCTTCAAGCCGCGTAGGGATACAAACTCTTGAACCTGAACGCTCAACCATTGTTCTGAGGGGACGTGATTGCAGAATATATATTTTTTCATTGCTGTCGATTGCCCATTCAACATCCTGAGGGGATTCATAGTGGTTTTCCAAATCGATTGCATACCGAGTCAGTGACTCTATCTGCTGATCGGTAAGGCATTGTCTCCCTCTCTTTCCTTCAGGAACCATGACCTCTGCAAGATCTCCATTTTTGTCACATACAAGCATTTTTTCCTGATTCGATATCTCTTTGTTGATGATGATGCCGCCCGGATGTCTCGATACTGTATAGGAATCAGGCGTCACCGTACCGTCCACTACCCATTTGCCGAGACCATGGATTGCATTTATTAAGACATGACCGGTATCGGGGTCATTTGGATCTCTTGAGTACATGACACCGGCTGAAGCTGCATCTACCATGCTTAACACACCTACAGACATGACCATTTCTCCCTCTGAAAAGCCCTTTGTCTTTGAATAAAATATGGCACGAGTGGTAAAGAGACTCGCAACAACCTCTTTATACTTCTGTATGATCAAATCTCCCGGGACATTCAGAAATGTTGCGTATTGACCTGCAAAACTAAATTCACTGTCCTCCCTTATAGCACTGCTTCTCACTGATACCATGGTTTCTTTTCTCATTTTTTTGCACAGTCTTGAGTAGGCACTTTGGATAGCCTCCTGCAAGTCTTCCGGGATATCAGAAGTTATTATTGTATCCTGTATCTCTTTGCTGACCTTATTCATCTCCTCAAGATTTTCTAAGCTCAGTGTCAACAATTTTTCTGTGATTTTTTCAATAAGTCTGTTATGGTCCATAAATTTAATAAACGCATAAGAACTGATTGCAAACCCATCAGGCGTTGGGAGATGAAGGCTGGTCTTGATCTCTCCTAAGTGTGCAGTTTTACCTCCTGCGATACCTACTGCCTGGCTGCTGAGATTTTCAAGTGGAATCGTAAGGTCACTAACTGGAATTTCCATCTTGTATTCAAGGATTTTTTCAAGCTCTGCATTGATATCATTATGGATTTTAAAGAGGTATGAATATTTGTCTTTTGAGAGGGCATTGAGGTTTTCAATAATTTTTAAAACTTCATACCCAATAAGCTGTGCGTTTGTTTTTATATAATGCGTGTCAAACAAGTATTCACCTGAAAGTTTCTCTTCCATATCTGCCATCAGCTCAAGAACCTGGTTATTTGTGGCAAGAAGCTTCTGGAAAGAAGAATATTTCTCTCTCAGGGATTCTTTTGCGATATCAGTTTGAACAATATCTTCAGAAGATTTCTTAAAAAGTTTTGAGAGCTTAAACATGCTTAATTATACCCTTAAAAAAAACTCTTGACAAGTGTATTTAATATCATTATACTTTTCTTGTATTGGTGTAATATAATACTAACATTATAACTTTATTATGATGGAATTAATAGACAGGGAAGACCATCAGAAACTGTATTTACAGCTCTACGAAATTTTAAAGAAAAAGATCGAGAACACTGAATGGACCGTAGGCTCTCAGATCCCTACCGAAGAGGAACTCTGTAAAATATTCAATGTCAGCAGGGCTACTGTCAGAACTGCTGTTCTGGAACTCGTTAGACAGGGCTACCTCAAACGCCAGCAGGGCAAAGGCACTTTCATTTACCGAAATGTCGTCTCCGAAGGTCTTACCATGCTCACAAACTTCAGGGAACTCCTCTTTGAAGAAGGCATCAATTTCTCCACCGATGTCCTTGCTCGTACTGTCATGATGCCCATAGATGATCTGGATATAAAACTCGAAATCTCCGATGATAAGCATATTATTTATATTAAACGACTTCGATCAGTTGATAATGAACCTGTCCTACTCCAAGAAACATACATCCCCCACTATATATGCCCTCTCCTTTTAGAGGAAGATATTGACCATCACGACTTATTTGATCTCTTTGAAGAAAAGTATGGGATAAAGATCACAAAGGTAAAGAATTATATAGAGATTACGTATCTGAATGCTGATGAAGCACGGCTTATAGGGCTACCAGAAGGTTCTGCAGTAGTGCTCTTGAACCAGTATTTTTATTCTGGTGAGACCCTGATCATGTATACCCGTTCTATAAAAAGAACTGACAGATTTAAATTCTTAATGGAGCTTGAAAGAAAAGTGGCATAAAAAAAGTTTAATGGTTTAAAGGTTAAATGGTATCATGGTTGCAAGGTTCAGGGTTTTGACTATGAAACTTGAAACCTTTGAACAAATTGAAAAGGAGGGAATTATGTCAAACAGCAAAGTTGTAAAGGATGTAATGATTGGCATCTTTGAGTACCCTCATATACCCTACTGGTTTTCGATCAGTCAGGCCATCAGGATAGTCAAGGTCTCTTTTCTCAGTTCCAAGAAATATCCTGACCCGATGGTAATGCTGGTATTTGATGAAAAGTATAACTTTATCGGTACCTTAACCATGAAGGATATTCTGAAAGGGCTTGAACCAAAAATCAAGATGTCTATCCATGAACCCCGGCCTGATGAAGAAGCAGCGTTATCGCTGGACTGGAATACGTTTTTTGTCAATGAATCAAAAGAGCTTGCAGAAAAGCCTGTCAGCGACATTATGGTACAGGCAAAGTTTTTTGTTGAACTGAATGACCCTGTGGCAAAAGCAGCTTATCTTATGCTTCGCCACGATCTTCTTTTACTGCCGGTCTTACAAGATAAAAAAAAGTTTGTTGGTCTTGTCAGAATGATAGAAATATTTGATGAAATATCAAAGGGTTTACTGAGCAATTCAGATGAGATAAAGTAGCAGAATATGAACAATAATTATCAAATATGAAAATAAGGTACAAACTTTTTTTCAGTTTCAGTTTGTATATATTACTCGCAGTTATCCTGGCCTTTTTTTCATATAACGAACTACGAACAATCAACACGAGATTAACCTCTGTTGAGCTGGTAGATGATATATCCAATATCATACTGGAAGTGAGGCGATATGAAAAAAATTTCCTGCTTTTCAGGAATGAAGAGAGTTTTAAAGAGATACGGGCATATCTCACAACTCTGAAAAAAAATATTGACGGGATCAAGATAGAGATAGTCAAAGAGATAGGAACGAATGAATATACCTTAATGAAAAACACCATCACTGAGTATGAACATCACATTAATAATCTTGCAAACAATCTTAGATCACGGGAGAAGCTTACAACTGAGGTGGAGGAAATGGGGATTCTGCTTGAACAAAATTTACACGGTAAGGATCTGGATTCTTTTTTAACACTAAGAAAACATGAGAAAAATATCATGTTATCTAAGGATCAGACAACATACGAAACCTTCCAATCCTTCAACCCATTAAATCTTCAGGGAAACAGTAGGATTGAAACCTATCGTGGCCTTGTCAGCAAACTCTTTGAAAACTATAAGACCGAAAAAGATCTGACAGACAAGATAAGATCAACAGCAAGGGAGATGGAAACCATCACTAAGAATCTGTCAAAGAAGGAAAGAGAATATATCGATGTAACACTCAAGAAGTCCGGCAAACTGCTTTTATTCGGGCTGCTTACAATAATCATATTGGGTATAGTCATAAATATGAAACTTTCGAGAAATATCGCTCATCCCATAAAGAGGTTGGAAGGAATAACAAAGAAGATCGCCAAAGGAGATTTTTCAGAGATGATGGAGGTTAAAGGTACTGATGAGATTGCGTCCCTCGAGATGTCATTTAACCAAATGGAAAAACAGCTTCTGGATACAAAGATTTCTCTTGAGCATGCTATAGAAAAATTGTCTGAGAAACAAGCACAACTTGTCGAAACAGCAAAACTCGCTACACTTGGAACATTTGCTGCAGGTGTAGCGCATGAAATCAATAACCCGCTTGCCATAATCAACGAAAAGGCAGGATTAATGAAGGACATTCTCGAGATGTCAGAGGACTTTAAACACAAAGATAGATTCTTGAATATGATAGATGCTATATTTAAAAGTGTGAAACGCTGCCGGACGATTACTCATCGGATTTTAGGTTTTTCACGAAAAACAGAGGTCTCTATCGAGACTTTTGACCTCAATGACATGATGAGGGAAATAGCGGGATTTTTCGAAAAGGAGATGTTATACAAGAGCATACATTTAGACCTGAACCTTAAAGAGAACCTTCCAAAGGTTAAAAGTGATAAAGGACAGCTTCAGCAGGTTTTCCTGAATATTATCAAGAACGCTATAGATGCTGTTCACGACGGTGGTTCTATAGCTGTTACTACAGATAATAAAGATGAAAACATGATTAACGTTGCCATCAGGGACAATGGGCATGGTATTCCAGAAAAAGCTCTGCAATACATCTTTGAACCTTTCTTCACAACAAAAGAAAAGGGGAAAGGGACAGGACTTGGCCTCTCCATAACTTATGGGATTATAAAAAATTTGGGTGGCGATATCCACGTGGAGAGCGAGGTAAACAAAGGCACAACTTTCATCGTGGAAGTACCGGTAAACTCAGAATTAACTAAAGGAGAAATTGTATGAGCACAAAGGTGCTTATAGTAGATGACGAAATCGAATTTGCTTCAACATTAGCAGAACGATTAGTTATTCGCGATTATGATGCAAAAGCTGTATATACTGCTGAAGATGCGATTACAGCCGTACAAAGTGAACCGCCTGATGTGGTATTGCTTGACTTGAGAATGCCGGGAGCCAACGGTTTTGAAGTATTGAGCACTATCAAAAGTGTTGATCCGAGTATTGAGGTCATTTTATTGACGGGTCAATTAAAATCAGAGAGCGTTGTTGAAGGAATTCCGACCGGCCTGTTTGATTATATCGTGAAACCTGTAGATATTGCTGAATTAGTAAAAAAAATCAATTCTGCGAGTGAAAAGAGGAATTCAGGAACTCCTTAAGGGAATCATGTATGGAACATGACAAATTAACACCATCTCAATTCAATTTTATCGGGACAATCCTGTCTTTATTTTCTCATGAGATGAACAATCATCTCGCTATTGTGAAAAATTCAGTTGGTCTGATAGGAGATTTTATAAGGCTGGGAAAGACATCCCGTAAAGATCTACAGGAAATATTAAAAACAATCCAATCGATAGAAAATCAAATCGAAGAAACATCTTACTTTTGTGACAATCTCAGCGGGTTTGGTCATGGCATGGAGAAACCCTTATCGACTTTTAGTGTACATAAATGTGTTGAAGAACTCATTATATTGCTCCGTAGACTTGCAAGCCAAAGAAGGGTTCAGCTCGAAAAAAATCTTTCGGTCAATATTCCTCTTATTCATAATAATCCATTAATGCTTCAATTTCTTATCTTTTGCTTCATTGAGAAGAACTTGAAGAGACTCGATGATAACAGCAAAATCATAATCAAGACAACGTATTCAAACAACTCAATAGAGATCAGTATAATTCCAAAGGGAAATTTTATAAAAGATGAGGAGGGGATATGCAAAGATGAGATTTATCAGCAACTGATAAGGCAGCTGGGAGGAAATATTTCTCAGAAAACTGCCGGTGAAGAAATAACAATACAGCTTCCTATCTCACAATCTTCTGCAGCGACATGAGTTAATGAGAAACAGCTTGATTAGAGTCATAATATGAGAAGCACTTATTATTAGTATCTATCACAATTACGGGAAAAACAAATTTCAATAAAGGAGGGAAAAAGGAGAGATGAAGAAAAAGAAAGACATAAAAGTTTTGCTGGTTGATGATGAAAAAGCTTTTGTGGATACCCTTGCTCAGCGGCTCAGTATGAGAGAGCTGATAGTGGATAAAGTGTATGACGGAGAACAGGCGCTGACTTACATAAAGAAGATGGACCCTGACGTCATAGTGCTGGATTTGAAGATGCCGGGGTTGCACGGCATAGAAGTTCTCCGGGAGATTAAAAAAATAAAGCATGAAATCCAGGTGATCATCCTGACGGGGCACGGTACTGACAAAGACGAGGAAGAGGCCCGGAAACTCGGAGGTTTTGATTTTCTTAGAAAACCCGCCGACATCGATTTGCTGGTGGCAAAAATAAAAGAAGCTTTCATGGAAAAAATTGAAAGAGCTATGACAGCAGCTGCTTTTGCTGAAGAAGGTTACTTTGAGCAGGCAAAGAAAATAATCAAGAAAGAAGAATAAAAAAAATAAGGAAGAGAGGGGGTCGTTTGCAATGTCACGTAATCGTTTTATTCTAGTTACTACAGTCTTAGTCAGTCTTGTTTTGATTTTCTTCGGATTTGCGCTTGGTACAGAACAGGCAGCAGGTACAGCCGCACAAGCCTCTGCCATCCCGTGGTGGGTATGGCCGCTGGCATTGTTTGTGGTGACATTTGTTTTGGGTATTCTGGCTGTCTTAGGTGGTGTAGGCGGAGGGGTTCTTTTCGTCCCGATTATCGGAGGTTTTTTCCCCTTTCACATTGACTTCGTTAGAGGTGCCGGCCTTTTAGTCGCCCTTGCCGGTGCCCTTGCTGCAGGACCGGGCCTTCTTAAAAGCGGCATGGCCTGTTTAAGACTTGCGATACCTGTTGCTCTTATCGCATCCGCGTGCGCAATAGTGGGCGCCATGATCGGGCTTGCACTGCCTGCAAATGTTATTAATATCGCATTAGGCGGCACAATTCTTGGAATAGTCGCGATTATGCTCATAGCCAAAAAATCTGAGTACCCTGATGTAAAAAAGGCCGATGCCTTATCACAGGCCCTCAACATTCATGGAATATATTGCGAAGCATCAACCGGAAAAGATATTGACTGGAAAATCCACAGGACTCCTCAGGCACTTGCAACATTTATACTCATAGGCGTTATGGCAGGTATGTTTGGCCTTGGAGCAGGCTGGGCAAATGTCCCTGTCCTGAATCTTATGATGGGTGCACCCTTAAAGGTTTCCGTTGCAACAAGTAAGTTTTTACTCTCGGTAACAGACACATCAGCTGCATGGATTTATGTGAATAACGGGGCTGTATTACCAATGATGGTGGTCCCGTCAATAATCGGGATAATGTTCGGCTCTATTATAGGAGTAAAAATTCTCGCAAAGACAAAACCTGCAGCAATTAGGTATATGGTTATTGCTCTGCTGCTTTTCGCCGGTCTCAGGGCGCTGCTCAAAGGACTTGCCATCTGGAAATAATATTCTAAAGGAGGAGGGAATATGGCTGGAAAAACAAAAGTAACCGAACAACTTGCATATGCAACCATTCTCGATAAAGGCATGAAGGTGGGATTACTCATGCTCATTATTAGTTTTATAATTTATTTAACGGGCATTCTTACCCCTTATATCCCTGTAAACGATCTGCCTAAATATTGGGGCATGTCCGTTCACAAGTATCTCGAAGCAACCGGGATCCATCCGGGATGGACATGGCTTGGGCTTGTCGGAAAGGGTGATTTCCTCAATTTTATAGGCATTGCCTTTCTCGCAGGCGTTACCGCCGTTTGCTATATCAGGATTATTCCAATTTTGTTCAGGAAAAAGGATATGGCCTTTGGAATCATTGCAATACTCGAAGTGATCGTGCTTGTGCTTGCAGCATCAGGCATTCTAAAGTCTGGAGGACATTAAAGCAGAACTTTTAAGCATTTATATTTGGTTGGGGTTCTTTATTGAGTTTTCCTGTGCCTTTCAACCATCACACTTTTCAGGAAATCGATTAAGGAACCCCTTTTTCTGAATGAAAGAGATGTCTTTTAATCATATTTTCAATTTGTCCCCTCTCTTTGAATAGAAACGTGAAGACCCTTTTGGAGTGACAGGTTTTTTTAAAGAAGACCTCGGATACGGGCTGCGGGTATTTGAGATTCAGGTGGGTTATATGGAGATCCCCGATATTGAAGAGATATTAAGTGAAGCTGGAATAGTCGAAAAGACGATATTTTACGGGATTGAAGATATCGTGACAGAGAATATATTATGGAAGATATTTTCCATTATCAAAAAACTGACTCCCAATTTTGTTCAATTTTATAAACTTCCCCCCCATAAACTCCATGGCGTTATGACAAGGGTTGAGATGTGAGATAATAAGGTCTATCAATTTCAGTCAACTCTAACTTTGATAGAAAACCCAGCTTGTTATTCAGTATTCAGATTCCAGACCGTATTTTTTCAGTTTCCGCCAGAGGGAGACTCTGTCTATTCCAAGTATCTGGGCAGCGGTAGTCTTATTGCCTCCAACTTCTTTTAATACCCATTTGATATAAGCCATCTCCTGGTCTTCAAGAGATGGTATTTTCCCTTCCTTCTTCCTGAATGTCTTTATGCTCAACTCCCGAAGGTCTTCAGGAAGATGTGCTATCTCAATAGAGTTTCCGTTGGAAAGGGCAACCCCCCTCTCTATAATATTTTCCAGCTCCCGTACATTACCGGGGAAGTCATAATTCATTAATAAACTCATCGCATCCTCTGATATTTCAGTAACATCCTTTTTCATGAGGGCTGTATACTTCTTCAAGAAATAATAACTTAAAAGAGGTATGTCATCCCTTCTTTCCGACAATGGCGGGATATGCAGAGAGACAACATTCAACCTGAAATAAAGGTCCTGCCTGAATCGTCCGGTCTTTATCGCATCATTGATATCTCTATTGGTTGCCGCTATAAATCTGACATCCACCTTTACAGGTTCTGTGCTTCCCACCCGTAAAACCTCCCTTTCCTGAATAACCCTCAGGAGTTTCACCTGCATGGAAGGCGGCATTTCGGTTATTTCATCAAGGAACAGCGTACCCCCAGATGCCATCTCCACCAATCCTTTTTTCATTGCAACCGCTCCGGTGAAAGCACCCTTTTCATGTCCAAAAAGCTCACTGGACAGGAGTTCCTCTGTGAACGCCCCGCAATTTATCGCAAGGAAAGGGCCTTCGGATCTTTTGCTATTGAAATGTATATAGCGTGCAACCAGCTCTTTCCCGGTTCCGCTTTCTCCCGTTAAAAGAACGTTACAATCCGTAGGAGCTATCTGTCTTGAGGTGTCGAGGATCCGCTGCATAGCGGCATTCTCCGTAATGATCTTGACCTTGCCCTGATAGCTTTCGATTTGTTCCCTGAGTTGCACATTTTCTCTCTTCAGTCTCACCTTTTCGAGAGCTTCTTTCACCACATTCCGGACTACATCCAATTTAAA
>Ga0153916_10002216_pt1 | contig 14284 bp, 21 predicted proteins | sample Opewatmetagenome_FD_109642 | JGI IMG/M metagenome (GOLD analysis project Ga0153916, IMG submission 109642) | Freshwater wetland microbial communities from Ohio, USA - Open water 3 Core 3 Depth 4 metaG | ecosystem: Environmental > Aquatic > Freshwater > Wetlands | place: USA: Ohio, Lake Erie...
GAACAAACCATCGTAGAGCTTGCCGAACATTTCGAGTGTGACGCTGATCTGTCAAAAGTCAATGGCATCGCGTACCGCGTAGGAATCGAAGGCAAAATCAAACTTACACCTCCAAGAGGCTTCATTCAGAATCTAGACGACATTCCATTCCCAGCCAGAAAATCATTTGACAACAAAGCGTACATGACATACTACTCCAAAAACTTCGGATACACGACCACATCTATAATGACATCGCGAGGTTGCCCTTTTCAATGCGACTTCTGCAGTCGCCCAGTTTTCGGCAAGCATTTCAGAACCAGATCGGCATCCAACATTGTCGACGAAATGAAAGAAGTCGATGCCTTAGGATACGACAGATTATGGTTCGCCGACGACTGCTTCACACTAGATCGCAAACGGCTAATTGACATATGCAACGAAATCATCCAGAAACGAGTCAGCATCGGCTGGGAATGCCTCTCCAGAGTAGACACCGTGGACACGACTGTTGCCCACAAAATGAAGCAGGCTGGCTGCGTCCGAATGTTCTTCGGCATCGAATCAGGAAACAACCGCATACTCTCGCTGATGAACAAGCAAATCACGATTCAACAAGCGGAAAAAGCAGTCAAAGCGGCGAACGAAGCAGGAATCCAAGTTGGCGCCTTCTTCATCGTTGGATACCCAGGAGAAGACCGCAAGACCGTTCTTGACACGATCAAATTTGCATCTTCATTACCTCTTGATTACCTCTCGTTCACTCTACCTTACCCCATACCTGGAACACCGCTCTACGAAAGAGTCAGAAATACAGTGATTGATGATGAATGGGAAGAACCAAAAGGCTTGAGCTTAGTAAAGCACAAACTCATGTTCCATTCCACCTTCTCAGAAGGCATGTTGAAATTCGCCATCGCGAAGGGTATGGCACAATTCTACGCGAAAAAGTATCTGGGAACCTCTGGCTACAAGCTCATAGGAGAACCCTTTGAGATGCTGACAGACAAGATGTTTGAACACCTTCATTGACTACACTGCCGAGACATTGAGACCGCGCCGTTTAATTCCTCCAAACGTAACTCATTCAGCGTAAAGTGCAAAATATGCATTCAACCCTGAGAACCATAGCGAGACAACGCATTCGCATACTCTTTACACTGGCAAACGAAACGATAGACGAAGACCGCAAGCTTGCACAACGCTACGTCAATATCGCACGCAAGATTGCGATGGCATCAAAGACACGGTTGCCCCGAGAATACAGCATCCAAGTTTGCCGTCACTGCAAAAGCTTTATCGTGCCCGGCGTCAACTGTCGCGTGCGAATCCGACATCGACGCGAACCTCACATCGTAGTCACCTGCTCTGAATGTGGAAAACAAATGAGAAAACCACTCAGACAAAGGAAGACCTGAAAACATGAGCAAGCCACTCACAGCCGGAAAAAGACGTTTCGTCAAAAGGGCACTGTCAAAGGAAAGACCGACGATACTCATCGGGAAAAGCGGTGCTTCAGACGAAATCCTGAAAGAGATCGGGAAGCAGCTGGACAAAAACAAGATGGTCAAAATCAAAGTTCTCAAAACCGGTTTGGCAGGATGCGAAATCAGGCAGCTGGCTTCAGAAATCTCCATCAAGTCAGAATCATCTTTGGTCGAAGTGAAGGGTCACACGTTTATGCTCTACAAGCCACGGCAAAAGTGAAAGCCTTTATATGTGGCTACCTGTTTTTACAGAAGGAAAACTGACGAGGACAACAATCTTGATAACGCCCAACGACGTTCCCGCATCAAAACTCATCCAGAAGCTGGCCAAGTACCTAAAAGAGAACGTAGACCAAGTAACACCTCCATCATGGGCAAGCATAGCCAAAACGGGAACACATGTAGAGAAACAACCTCAAAACATCGACTGGTGGTACACTCGGTGCGCATCGCTATTTAGGAAAGCTTACGTCCACGGTCCTATAGGCATACAAAAACTCCGAGCAGAATACGGAGGAAACAAGGGCGTTGGACAAACACCCGAACACAGCGCCAAAGCTGGCGGCACAGTAATCAGAAAAGCGTTACAACAACTTGAAGCTGCGGGTCTAGTCCAAAGGGCGGCGCAAGGAAGAAAAGTCACGCGGGAAGGAAAGAAGCTTCTCCAAGAGTTGAGCGAAGAATTAGGCAGAGAACTGATTAAGGAAAACCCTGAACTGGCGAAATACGAGAAAGGTGAGTAAACGTGTCGGACGAAGAGCTGGAGGAGCTTCGAAAACGAAGACTTCTAGCTCTACAGAGACAGGTTTCAGACGAACAGAAGAACACAAAAGCTCAGCAGCAACTTGAAGCACAGAAACAAGCCCTTCTCAGGAGCATACTGACAACCGAAGCCAGACAGAGATTGACGAACTTGAGGATGGTCAAACCCGAATTCACAGAACAGCTTGAACTGCAACTGATTCAGCTGGCCCAGCAGGGGAAAATTCCGATACCCCTGTCAGATGAACAGTTGAAGCAGATACTCGTTCAACTGCAGACAAGGAAACGTGAGACCAAGATTAGAAGGATATGAACATGGCAAGAAACAAGCCGACCGCAAAGAAAAGGCGACTTTCGAAAGCTGGAAAACAGAAGAAGGCGGTGCCTTCATGGGTCATGGCCAAGACAGGTGGAAAAGTGAGAACGCACCCAAAGAAGAGACAATGGCGACGTAGGAAGATAAAGGCCTAACGGAGAGTGAACCAAACTGAACGAAAAGGAAGAAGAGAAAAAGCCTGAAATCCAGAAGGAAGAGACAACGCAACCCATTGAAAAGGCCGAAGAAGCTGAAGAGGAACTTGAAGAAATCCTCGAGAAGGAAGAGGAGAAAGAGGAACAAGAAGGCAAAGAACAAGCAGTTGAAGCCGTGAAAGAAGAGTTGCCTGCCGCTGAAGCGCCTGAAAAGGAAGCTAAACCCAAGGCTGAAGAGAAGGAAGAGGAAGAAGAAATAGTCGAAGAAAGAATCTACACAGTCCCACTAAGCAAAGCATGGATAAAACCGGCAAACAAACGGGCTCCAAAAGCTATGCGAATTTTGGCACAGTTCGTCACGAAGCACATGAAGATGCAGGCAAAACGGGAGGCTGAAACCGAGGAAGAAGAGGAACCCGCTCGACTCGTGATCAGCAATGAAGTTAACGAGAGAGTTTGGAGCAGAGGAATAGAGAAGCCTCCTCGCAATATACGCGTACGAGCGGCAAAAGACAAAGAAGGCAACGTTACTGTTTATCTTGCCGAAGGCGATTAGTTCCTACTTCGTCTATGTTTTCAATCATTCTATATATGCGAAACGATACTTGACAAACGTCCTCATTTAGGTCTGCGAACCAGGGAGAATATTGCTTGGGGATTTATCTTTCCACGATCGTTGGCAGTGCATGTGTGGGCGTATATGCTCTTGCAACAGACAACATTGTAGTCGTGCCAAGTTGGGTTCCGCCAAAGAAGGCGGAAAGAATAGCGGAATGGCTAAAGGTCAGACTAATTCATACAACGATGGGCTGCTCTTCTCTCATAGGGGCACTTTCATGCGCAAACTCAAATGGCATTCTGCTACCAAACTTTATTCGAGAAGATGAATGCGACGCTGTCCGAGGCGTTTTCAAAGGCAACGTAACGATTATGGAAACGAAAAAGAACGCTTACGGCAACATGGTATTGGCAAATGATTACGGAGCAGCCGTTGACCCACATTTCAAGGATGAAGAAGTGAAGGCAATCGCGCGAACGCTTGAGGTTGAAACAGTCAGGACGGAAATTGCGGGATTGCCCTACGTAGGGTCACTTGCGACCGCAACGAATAGAGGTGTCGTGGCTCATCCGCTATTGAAGGATTCGGAAAAAGAACTGCTTGAGAAATTGTTCAAGGTTCCAGTTGACCTAGGGACGGTTAATTGTGGAATACCATACGTGGGCACGGGCATGATAGCAAACGCACACGCCGCCGTTGCTGGCAACCTAACAACTGGACCCGAGATGTTTATAATCGGGAACGCCTTGGATGTTGTGCAAGAGGAAGAGGAACTTGAAAGTTTTCAGAGTAACGGGTGAAATCTGCAAACCCAACTTGAAAACGTCATTCAGGAAGGAAATCGTCGCAGCCAAACCTGAACACGCGGTCGAAAAAGTCTACGCCGAGCTTGGAAGCAAACACCGCGTGAAACGTTTCCACATCAAAATCGCCAACGTTGAAGAAGTTTCTCCAGAACAAGTGGAAAACCCGTTGCTGAAGAAACTCATCACTGGAGAAGAAAAGGTTGGCGAATAAGACCGAACAAGAACTCAGAAAGCTCACGGTCGAGATGCGAATTCTCGAACAGACAGCCGAAACAATCCAAGCCCGCCTCAACATGATAAACGCGGTCCTCACAGACCTCAGCCTAGCCACCATGACACTCGACACACTTGAAAAAGAAAAACAGGACACCGAACTCCTCGTGCCCGTCGGAGGAAGCTCCTACGTACAAGCCAAACTCGGAAACACCGAAAAAATAATCGTGGGCATAGGCGCAGGAGTATCCGTGGAAAGGACCCTTCCCGAAGCAAAGGAAATCGTCAAGAAACGGCTAGAAGATCTGGAGAAAAACCGACTTTCTCTACAGCAGCAGTTCAACCAAGTAGCACAGAAAATGAATGAAGACCGCGAAACATATGAAACCATCATGTCAGAGCTCAGAGAAGGGAAACCAACCCAGAATGTTTGAAAAACTCAAGTCCGGATTGAAGGGACTTGTAACCAAAGTAACCACAACCGAACTCAAAGCCGAAAACCTGCGTCCGATACTATCAGACTTCAAGGTAACCCTCGCCGAAAACGATGTGGCTTTTCCAGTCGCAGATCGCATATGCGACGAACTTGAAAAACGCTTGAACGGCGTCCAAGTCAAACGGCTGGAAGACCGAAAAGAAACCATCATGAAAAACCTGAAAGAAGTTCTGCTAGAGACAATGCGCACAAACAACGGAATAGACTTGTTGAAAGCGATCGAAGAAAAAAGAAAAAAGAACCAACCTTTTGCCATCGTTTTCGTCGGCATCAATGGAACAGGAAAAACCACTTCCATAGCCAAAGTCGCCCACTACCTAAACAAGAAAGGCTACTCCGTGGTGTTAGCTTGCAGCGACACGTACAGAGCCGGATCGATCGAACAATTAGAGGAACACGCAAGACGTTTGGGACTGCGAATGGTCAAACACAAGTACGGAGCAGACCCGGCAGCAGTAGCCTACGACACCATCAGCCACGCGAAAGCACACGGTATAAACGTTGTCCTGATAGACACCGCAGGCAGAATGCAGACAAATAGAAACCTAATGAACGAATTAAGCAAAGTGAAACGCATCGTAAACCCTGATCTGACCATACTCACCGTTGACTCGCTCACAGGAAATGACGCAGTAATGCAAGCCGAAGAATTCCACAAAAGCGTAGGAATAGACGCCACCATTCTCACAAAAGTCGACGCAGACGTCAAAGGAGGATCATCATTGAGCGTGACCTACATAACCCAGAAACCCATCCTTTTCATCGGCACGGGTCAAACCTACGACGATTTGGAACGATTTGACCCGGAAAAGTTCGTCCAGATGATATTGAAGTAAAATCCCGGTCGAAACACTCCTAACTACGACTTCTGCAACAGCCTGACCAGTATCGCTTTTGCTGAATACAGTCGATTCTCGCCCTGTTCGTATATGACCGATTTACTGCTCTTGATCACGTCGGCAGAAATTTCGTATCCTCGATGAATCGGCATATCGTGCATAACATTGGCGCTGGATCCTGCAAGCAATTCCTTGTTAATCTGATACGGCATCATCAGTTTAACGCGCTTCTCCTTCTCAGGTGCAACCTTCGGATCGGTGAAGAATTCCATATCAATCCACGTGTCAGTGTAGACGAAATCTGCATCCTTAACCGCCGCTTTGAGATCCGACGTCGTTTCCCAAAGTCTCGTCTTTTTGGCAGTTTCGAGAAGCTCATTATCACGTGCGGGCTCGTTAAGAATTGGCGTTACAGTGGTTATTTTCACACCCGTTTTGGTGCACGCTTCAATGAGTGAGTTGCAGACGTTGTTGTGAATTCCTACGTAGACCAGCTTGGCATCTCTAAGCGAACCGTGCTTCTCTTTCACAGTGATCAAGTCTGCAATTGCTTGACTCGGATGGTATTTCTCGTCGCAGCCGTTAATTACTGGCACACGTGAAGCTTCAGCCATCTGCATCAGATCACTGTTCTTCAACAACCTAGCCATGATACAATCCACATTGCGCGACAAATACTCGGTCTCATCAGAAATATCTGCTAACTGAAAGTTTGTGGTTCGCCAATCTATGAACAGCCCATGACCTCCAAGCTCGGTCATAGCTACCTCAAACGACACACGCGTTCTAGTAGATGTTTTCTGAAAAATCAAGGCTGCCGACTTTCCGTCAAGCGCAGATCGGTATTTCTTGGGATCATCCTTGATGTCAATGCCTAAGTCGATAATTTCAATCAGTTGTTGACCTGACAGGTCCTTGAAGTTGATGAGATGCATACTGCCACCTTTTCTGACACAACCTTATGTTCCGCATAATAAATCTTTTCCAACAGGCGACAGCTGTCCTCAGTTTAGAACATGCCATAGCAGCAAAGCTATAATCAAGAACGCATCCAATTCATTCAACTGGCAAAACGGGGGAAAACAACATTCTTCTTCTCGCATCATCAAACAAAGACATCGCAAGCCAAAACATCGCAGAACAGATACTTGCATTTCATCCGTTCAAGCAAACCGGCGAGAAATTCCATGGGAATGTGGTTCAACAGGCAGAAATCAACAACAGAAAAGTAATGTTGGTCACGTTGAGCCAAGAGTTAGTTCACGCACAAAACATAGCCGACTCATTTGCCAATCTAGAACTAGTCATATTCGTCTCGAGACACAGCAGCACAAGCGCCACTCCCACACTGTCAGTCCACACGCCGGGCAATCTCGGAAACGCTCAACTTGGCGGAATCCCTCACAAAGTCTCAATATCACCTGCAAACGCCATGAGAACCTGTCTACAGGCAATGATGAAAGCAAAGAAAAAGCAAAAGCTAGACTACGAAGTGTCCTACGAAGGAACACACCACGGCCCATCCCTTGACGTGCCAGCCATGTTCGCAGAACTAGGAAGCTCACCTCTTCAATGGAACGATACGGATGCCGCCAAAGCCGTTGCAGAAGCAGTCATGGAAACCGTTTCAGCATTTGGCGATTCCTCAGTGGAGACAGTATTGGGGATAGGTGGGACACACTACAACGCCAAGTTCACGCGCATGGCGCTGGAAAGCGAAGTAGCTTTTGGACATATGATTCCAAAATACGCCGTTCCAGGCATTGACCCTGCAATTCTGAGACAGTGCACAGAAAGAACCATGGAAAGAGTTGCGCGTGCCATACTGGATTGGAAGGGAATACGGGGCCAAGACAAACAATCGCTCATCAAAATACTCAAGAAACTGAACCTGCCTTTCGAAAAAGTCTGACAAACCATCCGATCCATGGTACCTTCAAAGGGAAAGGTTAATAGAAATGGGTTGATTTAACTATGAAAACCTAGAGTAATCTATAAATCAAACAGCAAAGTGGAGAGTGCGATTCACAAATGGGTTTAAGATCATTCCTAGCACAAGCCGCAAGAACTCTAAGACTGGCAATCAAACCTGGAAGAAGCGAGCTTTGGCTATCAGTCAAAATCTGCCTCCTAGGCATAAGCGCAGTAGGATTAGTTGGATTTGTCATCAAACTCATGTCTGCCGTTTTACAGGGAGGCGCACCAGCGGCAGGTTCATAAAAGGAAGAAGCTTTGATGGAGAAAAGCGAAGAACTTCCCACAAAAATCTTCGCCGTCAAGACAACAACAGGACAGGAAAAAAACGTCGCCAGACTAGTGGCTGCAAGAGTCGAAATGAACAAAATCCCAGTAAGAGCCATCCTCGTCCCGGAAACCCTCAAAGGCTATGTCTTCATAGAAGCTGAAGGCCCACACTTCGTTGAAGAGGCAATATCAGGCATCAAACATGTCAGATCCCGAATTCCGGGCATCGTCAACTTCTCCGAGATCGAAAGATACATTGTTCGCAGACCAGTAATAGAAGAACTCCATGAAGACGACATTGTAGAAATCACCGGCGGGCCATTCAAGAGTATGCGTGCAAAAATCACACGCATCGACATGGCAAAAAGCGAAGTCATCCTTGAACTCTTGGAAGCGACTTTCACTCTCCCGATAACAGTCAACTCAGATTACGTCAAACTTGTCGAGAAAGCAAAAACACGAGAAGGAGAATCATAATGCCAGAAAAGAAAACCGTTGAATTACTGGTAAGTGGAGGACAAGCAAACGCTGGCCCTCCATTGGGACCGGCCTTAGGCCCGTTGGGCGTCAACGTTATGATGATTGTCAACAGGATAAATGAAGTCACCAAGGATTATGCTGGAATGAAAGTTCCAGTCAAGGTAATAGTTGACCCCGACACAAAGGCTTTCGAAGTAACCGTAGGCACTCCCACCGCTTCAGCCTTGATCGTAAGCGAGCTTAAAATTGAGAAAGGCTCAGGCGCACCTAACACGCAGAAAGTAGGGAACCTAACCATGGATCAAGTCGCGAAAATTGCCAAGATCAAACGCTCCGAACTTCTTGCCAAAACCCTGAAAGGAGCAGCCAAAGAGATTCTCGGCGGATGTGTCAGCATGGGAGTCACCGTAGAAGGCAAAGACCCCAGAGAAGTACAGAAAGAAATCGACCAAGGAAAACACGACAACGTATTGGAATAAACGAACGTAAGAGAACGCTTTTATAACTGCAGATCATTCCCTCAATGGCACGAGGCTCTAAAGATGCCCTTAGACCAGAAAGCAATACTTGACATGGTCAAACAGGCAAGAGAGAAATCAAAGAAGCGCAACTTCAACCAATCGGTAGAACTTGTTCTGAAACTTCAAGAAATCGACATGAAATCGCCTGAAGCAAAAATAAACGAAATACTTGAACTGCCTCACGCACCTGAGAAGCAGAACCGCATATGTGTCATCGGCACAGGCGAAATGGCACTAAAGGCAAGAAGAGCAAACGCCGACATGGTGATTGAAAGGGCAGAGCTCGAAGCACTAGCAGGCAAGAAACATGACCTGCGAAAAATGGCGAACGATTATGATTTCTTCATAGCCGAGGCTCCGTTGATGCCTCTAGTGGGAAAGATTCTCGGTCCAATACTGGGTCCCAGAGGAAAGATGCCTGTTCCCGTTCCGCCGACAGCGGATGTCGCGGCACTGATTAACAAGCATAGAAAAACGATCGTTCTGAGATTGCGCAATCAACCAATTCTCCAATGTCGCGTTGGAATGGAAAACATGAAGGACGAAGAGTTGACTGACAATATTCAGGCAATTCTGAGGGTTCTGGAAGGAAAACTTAAGAAAGGAATGAAAAACATCAAACTTGCGTACATCAAAACAGCTATGGGTGAACCTGTGAAGGTCAAGCCTTGAACGAGGAAGAAAACTGGTGCCGTCAGAACAAGTCCTGCAGCAGAAAATGAGTGAAGTCGAAGAGATTTCGCAGCTAGTATGCAAGTACAAAGGTATGGGCATCGCCAGCCTCCAAAAAGTCCGAGCTTCCCAAATGCAGGAGCTCAAAAAGAACATGGCTGACAAAGTCCACATGCGGGTAATCAAGAACACGTTGATGAAGCTGGCGATCGAAAACTGCAGGGAGAAACCTGACCTCAAGAAACTCGAGAACCATCTAAGCGGGTCAAACGTTTATTTGTTCACCGATCTAAACCCATTCAAGCTTGTGCTGATTCTCGAAAGAGGAAAAGTGAAAACGACCGCCAAGGCCAACGACATAGCAGCGCTCGACGTTGTTGTTCCAGCGGGAAACACCGGACAGTCCCCGGGACCGATAATCAGCCAGCTCAACGCGGCAGGTCTGCCTACACGCATCGAATCTGGTAGCGTCTGGGTTAGTAAAGACACTCTCGTTGTCAGAAAGGGCGAACCGATAAACGAGCGTCTCGCCAGCGTTTTGTCAAAACTTGGAATAAAATCTGTGGAATTAGGACTTGCGGTCACCGTCATGTATGACGAAGGACTGATAATCACACAGGATCAACTCAGAATCAATTTGGAAGACACGAAAAAAGAAATCGAGAGTGCCTATGGAGAATCATTCGCTCTCTCACTGAGCATAGCCTTCCCTACCCCTGAAACCACCGTGCCGCTCCTGCAGTTGGCACACCAACAAGCCTACGCTTTGTCCATAAACGCAGCGATCCCCACCAAGGACACGATCGAGGACCTACTGCGAAAGGCCCACATGGAAATGTTAAGTTTAAGTAGTAGATTGCCCACGATAGAGAAAAAGACAGAAAAAGCACAGGCAGAAACAACTGAAAAAACTTAAAATAGTTGAGTGAAGAGGTGAAATGACATGGAATATATCTACGCTGCAATGCTTCTCCACAAAGCAGGAAAAGAAATCAACGAAGAAAGCCTAACACAAGTCCTGACAGCAGCAGGCATAAACGCTGACGCCGTCAAAGTCAAAGCGTTGGTGGCTTCACTCGCAGAAGTCAAAATCGATGAAGCAATCAAGTCAGCGCCAACAATGATGGCCGCACCCGCAGCAGCACCGACCGCAGCAGGACCTGCACCCGAGGCGAAGCCAAAGCAGGAAGAAAAGAAGAAAGCTGAAGACGAAAAGGCCAAGGAAGAAGCAGCACTCGAAGGATTAGGCGCACTTTTCGGTTAAGGCACCCATTTCATTCCTTCAAATTTGTTCTATTCTTGCGCTCACGATATCTAATGAGACCCCATTTCTCTAGGAATAACAGAATTCAGCGCATGCTAAGACGGCGTTGCAGCATCAGCCCTTTTACTGCGCTGCATTATTAGTTTTGCAGCTACGAAGGGAATCCATCCGACCACAATCATCAGTGTGCCTGGGAAAGCGCTCCACTCGTAATTCAGCATGAACGTCTCGAAGACGAAGAATGAAATGCACCCTCCGATTGTTGACAGGACCGCGGTGTTTCTGCCGAATTTCTTGTAGGACTGTGTTGCGAGCAGGCCGGCGAAGAAGAAGTCACCCAAGCCGAGAGACATGTAAAGCCAACCTCGTTGAACCAAAATGGCTGGAAGCGTGGGCAAAGAGACCAAGACGGGAAGACGGAGGGCGGTGACAGCTCTTGCAGCCGATACCATCGTGCCAGTGAACAATACGAGTATTATGTCCATGATTGTCAGAAGCGTTGCGAATATGAGAGTCGTCTTCCACGTGAAAAGCGTCCCCAAATACATGATAATCATAAGGGCAAAAATCAGTCCATACATGTTCAGCAGAAACGGAAACCACAGCGGAGTCGCGCTGAAGAAAAAGTACAACCCTACGAATATGGCAGGAGGCAACACAGCAAGAACCCATCTTTCACCCGTTTCCGCCGTCTTTTGATCGACCGCAGCCACCAACGTGAAACCCCCAAGACACAGGAAGGCTATGGTTCCGTATATTGACGTGTTTCTCAACCCGAAGCTGAAGAAACTGACAACGGCAGCCACCATCGTAACTGCAAACAAACAAGCCGAAACGACAGCGTTCTTTCGTTGAGAGAACCCTGAGAACACGTAGGTGAAGACGAACAGGAGTAGCGAATAGGCGAAAAGGAATAGAGCCATGATCGCTATTTGAGGAATGAACACTACGAGGGATATGGTCACGCTCATGGCTGCAACCAACAGGACTGTATCTCGGGTCTTGAACTCTTTCTCTTCCACAGCTGACTTCAGCTTGCGTTCAACCTTGCCGCTCAGCAACATGGCTGCGACTGTGACTATGAAAAGCGTCAGCGGCATGGTCACGTCGAAATACATATCGCCAGAATAACCAAAACGGAAGATTTAAGCTTGAAGGAATCAAGTGCAAGCATTCAATAATGCAAGTGAAGCGATCAACGCTTCCTCTGTTCGCACAGTCTCGGTCGCTTGACGAGGAATCGTATTCACGACATAATCAACTGCATTCTCCAATCGGAAGCCTTCTTGTCTGGCTATTTCATGCAGCCCACGAGCAGGTGAGCCAAAAGCAACAAAAATCTGTTTGGCATCAGACCACCTTTGGACCAAGGTTTTTCTCACGCTACCGATTGGGACTCCGTAGCGGGACGTAGCTATGGTCAGGTCGAAGTGTCTCTTTTTCAGAACATCGCCAAGTGATGCTGCTCCAGACGTGACTTTGTAGCCCCAATATTGGCGTATTTCGCTGCGAGCAGCCAGAGATGCTTCAACTCCTCCGTTGATTTTGTCTATTCTGACTGTCACGCGTTGTGAGGCAGGCAGTTTCTGATTTCTAATGAGGGCCGGTCGTTCCACACCAATGTCTGCCAAAGTTCCTTCGCGTGCGCTGCCAAGTGTGACGGCTTCGCGATATTCACCCGGTTTCAGTTCTTTGACGGTGCGCTCCAGAGGGTGGTGCGGGGTTCTGAGGGGCGGAAGTATCCCTGCATAGTTCAGGGCTGGTTCGAGCTTGAAGAGTCGCTTACGAAGATACTGAGGCGTTTCCATGTAGGTCAATAGTTTCGTGATAAGGTCGATTTCCCGAGTCTGATTTTTCCTCGGTTCATCCCGGTAGATTATGATTTCTTCGACCTGAAAAATGGCTGCGGCTCTTCCGATCAGACCGATTTTGGATGTTTTTTCTCGAAGATGCGGCGTATCTGACGTCACTGAGGCTGGGATAGCCACACATAATTTCTTGCGAGTTGTTTTGGATTCAATGCTAGGAAGGTTCATGTGCTCTCTCTTCCTCTTGTTGTCTCGGGATTGCTTTCTGCTTCATTCTTTGTGAGCCAGCCAATGGATTAGTCTCTAGCTCACGCAAGGTGTTAAAAGTTTTAGGAAAGATTGATGCAGGAGACTGAAATCGAGTTGTTCTGGTTAGCTAAACACATAATAGAGAACAGCAGAAAGACACGTAGAGTGCGTGATGGATTTGGTTGATCTGAGTGTTTTGGACGATCTCGAGAAGATCAAGCGTGTCGACAGGAGTGATATGCTTTCTTTTTGTGTTGATGCCCCGAAACATTATCGGAAAGCCGCGTTGCTGGCAGAGAGGTTTTCGATAGATTACTCAAAACCAGTCAACATTATTGTCGCCGGCATGGGTGGCTCTGCGATTGGAGGAGAACTTCTGAAGGACTGGACAAGAGATGTAACTAAGGTTCCTATCGACGTTTGCCGTGAATATAGGCTGCCTGCATATGCGGGAAAGAGCACGCTTGTTGTTGTCGTCAGCTACTCCGGCGAGACAGAAGAGTCGCTGAGTGTTTTCTTGGATGCTCTAAAAAGGAAATGCAAGATGGTCTCCATCAGTTCAGGAGGCGAGCTGCAGAAATTCTCAGAGAAGCTTGGCATCCCACATTTGCGTGTCCCTTCGGGGATGGCTCCTAGAGCAACTCTTCCTTACTTGTTCGTGCCTTTGCCCTTGTTGTTGCAGAAGTTGGGTTTGACATCGAAGGTTGGAAGTGAGATCTCGGAAATTGTGGATACACTCCAGGTAGTAAGCGATGCGAATGCACCTGACAAACCGATTCAGAATAATATTTCGAAAAAGTTGGCTTCGAGACTGTATGGCAAGATTCCGATTGTCTATGGTTTCGGCATTTATCGTGCGGTTGCTCAGCGTTTCAAAACCCAGTTCAACGAGAACAGCAAGGTTCCGGCGAAGTGGGAGTTTTTCCCCGAACTTGATCACAACGAGATTGTTGGTTGGGAAACCGTCGAGAAGTTCGGAAAATGTTTTGCGCTGATTTTCATTCGAGACACCGAAGAGCCTGAGGCGATAAGGCTTCGAATTGAAACGACGAAGGAACTGATAGGAAAAGGTCACTTGGAGATATTCGAAGTTCGAAGTCTGGGTGCAAGCAAGATGGCGAGAATGTGCTCAGTCATCTGTACAGGAGACTTCACAAGCGTTTACCTGGCAGTGTTGAATGGGGTAGATCCAACGCCTGTGAAAACAATAGGTTTGCTGAAGGAGAAATTGAAACGGAGCGGAGTCAGAGACAAAGTGATAAATGAACTTCAGAAGATCGCGGCAAGATGATGAGCGTCGTCAACCGTGGCTTTTAGGCTATGAAATCGGTAAACATTTTCTCAGACACCTCGAGCGAGAGCATCTTAGGCGGGTGTTTGAACGCATAGGCGCATATGGGTGTGACTGCTCCCTTCATTTTTCTGTTCAGGGCA
>Ga0153916_10002217_pt1 | contig 14283 bp, 17 predicted proteins | sample Opewatmetagenome_FD_109642 | JGI IMG/M metagenome (GOLD analysis project Ga0153916, IMG submission 109642) | Freshwater wetland microbial communities from Ohio, USA - Open water 3 Core 3 Depth 4 metaG | ecosystem: Environmental > Aquatic > Freshwater > Wetlands | place: USA: Ohio, Lake Erie...
GACACCAGGCAATAATGGACACATGACGCTGCGGTTTGCCAGAGCCGCGGCCGATCGTCCTGGGCATGACACGAAACTGCCCGACACCATCACAAGCCCGCCTCGCGCGGGCTTTTTCTTTGGAGGTTCCATGAGTCAACAGAATCTGGAGGCGATCGCACGAGCGCAAGCGGCGGTGCAGGCCGAGCTCAAGCAGTTCCTCGCCGATGCGATGGCGGGAGACAACGCGCCGGTCGACGTCATCATCACGTTCCGCTGCCCCGATGGCCAGTTCGGCTACTACTCGACGCCCGGCGATACGATCGAAATGGTCGGCATGCTCGAGGCGGCGAAGGCGAATCTGCTCGTCCAAGCTGTGGCGCAGCGCGCGCAGCCGCAATCCGCGGCCAACGATGCGGGCGCGCCTGGCGCAGGCGTCGGGGCGCACTGATGGCCGGCGGCATCGTCCTCGGCGGCAAGAACGCGCGCTTCCAGCGGATGATCGGCGACATCGTGGTGTCGTTCCAGTACATCAACGGCGAGCGCGCCATGTGCCTGTGGCCGAAGATCAACCAGAAGCGCGTGCCGGCGTTCATCGTCTGCGACTCCGCGGCGTGGAAGTACGACAACCCGCGCTATCTCGCGCAGCAGGCGAAGCAATGCTGTGACCTGTGGGGGGAAGCGCACGGGACGCGCCGCTGGTACGCGATCGCCAAGATCATCCACGAGGGGCTCGGAGACCTGGTCAGGTTGCCGCCGGCGCCGCAGCTGGTCGAGGCGCAGGGCCCGTCGATCGGCGAGATCAGCCTTCTGGTGGATGGCAAGGTCGTGTCCACCGGCGAAGTCACGGCGCCGGATGAGAACGAACTTGATGCGTACGCGAGGACGAGGCACTGATGGCCGGTCTCGAAAACGTCCGCGCGGTCGATCGCCCGCACACGGTCGAGCTGACGCTTGACCAGGAGAACGCCGCCGCGGCCGCCGAGGATTCGAAGCGGCCGAAGAAGCCGGCGACGGATCTGGACGGGGAGAAGGCGAAGAAGGTTCACCGCAAGTTGCTCGACTGGTACTTCCAGGAGCGGGAGAAGCAGGCGGTCAACCGCTATCAGCAGGCGATTGACCACGATTTCTACGATGGCTTGCAGTGGTCGCAGGAAGATGCCGACGACTTGATCGGGCGCGGTCAGGCGCCGCTCGTCTACAACGAAGTCGCGCCGATGTGCGACTGGATGATCGGCACCGAGCGGCGCACGCGGGTGGATTGGAGCGTGCTCCCGCGCAGGGAAGATAGCGTCGAGCTCGCCGACGTCAAGAAGAAGGTCCTGAAGTACATCTCCGACGTCAATCAGTCGGCGTTCGAACGGTCTCGCGCGTTCGCCGATACGGTCAAGGTCGGGGTCGGTTGGGTCGAGGATGGCGCCTGCAACGACCCGACGCAGGAGATCCTCTACAGCCGGTACGAAGACTGGCGTTACATGCTGTGGGATTCGGCCGGCGCGACCAAGCAGGACGTTTCCGACGGCCGCTACATGTTCCGCTGGCGCTGGGCGGACTTGGACATTTCCGAGGAAATGTTCCCGAATCGCAAGGAGCAGCTCCGGCGCGCTGCGGTGGCGGCTCAGCTCCACATCGAAGACGACGACGACTTCTGGTATCTCGGCCAGCACTTCCAAGCGAGGGACGAATCGGGCGCCGTGATCGGCCGGCGGACCTACATTACCGATTCGTTCGTGGTTGGTAACCAGCGCGAACGCGTCAAATTGATCGAGGGCTGGTATCGCATGCCGGTGCGCTGCCAGATCTGCCGCGGTGAGGTTTTCGACGGCAAGGTGTACGACGAGACGCACCCGATGATGAAAAAGGCGGTGGAGCAGGGCGCTGTCGAGCTGTACCAGCAGGTGATGATGCGCATGCACGTGGCGATCTTCACCGAGGGCGACATGCTCTACATGGGGCCGAGCCCGTACCGGCACGATCGTTATCCGTTCACGCCGATCTTCTGCTACCGCCGCGGCCGCGACAAGATGCCGTACGGCCCGATCCGGCGCGCGCGGGACATTCAAGAGGACCTGAACAAGCGCGCGAGCAAGGCGCTGTTCCACATGAGCACCAACCAGATCATCGGTGAGAAGGGTGCGGTGGACGATTGGGACGCGACGCGTGAGGAGGCCGATCGACCCGATGGCACCATCGTCACCAACCCGAACAAGAAGTTCGATCTGCGTCGTGACATGGAGATGGCTAAGGGCCACCTCGAGATCATGCAAATCGACGGCTCGAAGATTCAGCGAACCGTCGGGATCAACGACGAGAACCTCGGGCACCAGACGAATGCCGCGTCCGGCCGGGCGATCGAGGCACGGCAGTTGCAGGGCTCGGTCAGCACGACGGAACCGTTCGACAACCTGCGGTACGTGGTGCATGCGCAGGGGCAGAAGCAACTGTCGTTGTCGGAGCAGTTCATGACCGCCCCCAAGGTGCTGCGCATCGTCGGCAGCATGGGCGCGGTGCAGTGGGTGAAGATCAATCAGCCCGAGATTCAAGTCGACGGCAGCGTCCGATGGATCAACGACATCACCGCCGACGAGGCCGATTTCGTCGTCGACGAGCAGGATTTCCATGGTTCGCTGCGCCAGGCGATGTTCGAGACGATGATGGATCTCGCGGGCAAGCTCCAGCCCGATATCGCGCTGCGGCTGCTGCGCATCGCCTTCGACTACTCCGACATGCCGAACAAGGATGAGATCGCATCCGAGATTCGGCGCATCACCGGTGAACAGGAGCCCAACGAGAAGATGTCGCCGGAGGAGCGCCAGGCTATCGAGGCGCAGCGTGCCCAGCAAGAGCAGGCTCGCGCGATGCAGGAACAACAGGCGACCCTCACGCTGCAAGAGCAGGCCGCCACGGTCAAGAAGCTCAACGCCGAGGCGGAGGAAATCTCCGCGCACGCGGCGGCCGGAGGAAACGGCGAGGCTGCGGCTCAATTCCAAGAGCAGATTCGCAAGATTCAATCTGCCGCGGCGGAGCAGATCGATGCCCTGACCGGGCAACTGGTCGACGCCAAGCGCGAGTTCGAGGATCAACTGGCGCAGGTCCGGCGCGACGCCGACAACGCGGTCGAGGTTGAACGCGTCAGGGCGGATGCTGAGATCCGTGTGGCCGAGGTCAACAAGGAAGCGAGCAAGGAGTTGGAGGCGCTGATGAAGCGCATGGACGACATCGCGCAAGCGATCGAGGCCCTGGGCAAGCGCGTCGATGAATCTGCGCCGAAACCGGCGAAGAAGGCGAAGGAGTAGGTCATGGCGAAAGCGAAAAGCAGGGGCAGCACGCTGGTGGCGATGGGCGACGAGAAGTGGCGGGTCGAGAGTGACTTGCGGACGCTGCAGGACGCGTGCGCGATCAAGAAAGACCCGAAGCGGCTGAAGGCTGCACAGGCTCTCGCCAAGGACAAGCTGCTGGAGATGGCAGCGGTTGCCGGCGAGTCCGGCGAATACAAGGAGTAATCGAAAGATGACACCCGAAGAACTGGCCGGACTGTCCGACGAAGAGCGCGAGGCGCTCAAAGAGGATCCCGACGATGTTGACGCACTCACGGAAATTGCTGCTGGCGACGGGGATGCCGATGGAGACGGTGGCGACGGCGATGGAGATGCTGCGGCGGCTGCCGGGGGCAAAGCTGGCGCCGATGCCGGGGGCAAAGCGGACGGAGCCGACGCCGCCGGAACTGCTGCCGCTGACGCGGGCGGCGGCAAACCTGATGCCGCTGGCAAAGTCGCGAAACCTGCCGCGGCCGCCGGCGACGCTGCTGCCGCAGGGGATGCCGCTACACCAGCCGGCGAGGCGAACGAAGAGCCGGACCCGGCGTTCGTAGCGCAGTACATCGCAGCCCCCGTCGAGGACTTCGACAACAAGGTCGCGGCGATCGAGGCGCGCAAAGCGAAAGCGCTCGAGGACTTCAAAGGCGGCGATATCGACGCCGACGAGTTCAGCAAGCAGTTGCAGGCCGCCGAGGCTGACATGCGTACGCTGGACCGCGCCCAGATCAAAGCCGAGATCTCGGCCGAGGCGAACGCCCAGGCGGCGGCGCAGGAGTGGGCGTGGGAGATCAAGCGCTTCATGCGCGATGCGGCAACCAAGGAAGGCGTGGACTACCGGTTGGACATTGCCGAGCAGGCGTTCGCGAAGGCGAAGGAATCCGGCAAAGCCGACGTCATTGCCGAAGCGCAGGCAAATCTCAGCCGCACCCGCCGGCTCAATGCCGCGCTGGACGCCGAGGTCAAGGCGATCGCACAGGAACCCGAAAGCGAAGGCAAGTCCTCGGTGTGGTGTCTGCACGAAGCCCATCGCCGACTCAAATCCGACTTCGGGCTCGGGAAGAAAGTCCCGGCGCCCGGCGAAAAGCCTGGCGAAAAGCCGAAACCCGCCGCGGACACGAAGCGCAGGCCCAATCTCAGCGTCGTGCCGCAGACCCTTGCCGCTGTGCCGGCGGCGGGCGGTGAGGCCGACGCGACGGGAAGCGGCGAGTTCGCGCACCTGGATAAGCTCGAAGGCATGGATTTCGAGAATGCGCTCGCCGCCATGTCCAAGGCCGATCAGGATCGCTACTTGCGCGCGGGATGAGCGTTACGTCTCTCACGTTGGATGTGACTGTCGGCGAAGCGGTGTCGATTGACAAGGGCCGGATCACGGTCACCGTTGAGGAGAAGTCCGGCCGCCGCGCGCGGCTCCGATTCATGGCCGACGAAAAGGTGTCGGTCGAGAAAGCCGGGGCCAAGCGCCCGAGCGTGGAACAGGCAAAGCAGGGGATCAATCTGAAGTAGCAGGATTCGCGGGGTTCCGCGAACAGACGCGCACCGAGAGGCAACTCCGGTGCGCGTTTTCATTGGTGGCGCGCAGGAGTGCGCCTTGAACTTTCTTTTCAAGGAGCACTTCTATGAAGACCATCATCGGGTTGGGTGACCCGAAAGCGGTCAGGAAGTTCAGCGCCTTCCTCGCGGTCGACGTGGGGCGGGAGTCGTACTTCAACCGCAAGTTCATGGGCGTCGGCGAGGAATCGCAGATGCCCATTCAGACGTTGCCGAGTCTGGAAAGCGACGCCGGCGAGAACATTTCCTACGACCTGGTCATGCAGCTGAAGATGCAGCCGGTCGAAGGCGACAACACCCTCGAGGGCAAGGAAGAGGATTGGCGGCTCGCCGCTTAATGGTCCCGCTGGCGAGTAATCGCCAGTAGTTACTCCGTGAATTGCTGGAACCTCCGTAGAATAGTGTAAAGTTCTACGGACAATCAGCAGCCAAGCGGAGCGTTGTGTGAAGAGGAAAACCTGTACCAAGTGCGGTAAGAACAAGCGGCTCGATCAGTTCTACGCTCATTCGCAAGGTAAACGCCCGGGTCTCGTTTCGGCGCGATGCAAATCATGCGAAGCGGAGCGGATGAAAGCCTACTATTCCAGCCACAAGGCGGAAAAGAAGGAATGGGCCGCTACTAGGTACAAGAATTTGAAAGATGCAGTGTTCGCCGCCTATGGCGGTTATCGATGTGCATGTTGCGGAGAAACGGAGCCTCTGTTTCTCGGGATTGACCACATTGAGAACAACGGCGCAGAACATCGGAAGTCGATTTTCAAAGGCGACTACCGGTCCGCGACCGGCATCTTCATGTATCGCTGGCTTAAGAAGTCTGGATTCCCTCCGGGCTATCAAGTGCTGTGCGCCAATTGCAATCACGGCAAGCACCGCAACGGCGGCATCTGTCCTCACCAACGCTCTGAAGGTTCAACGACTATCCCGAAAGGGAGTACGGCCAAGCGGCCGGAAGCGCGGAGCCCCTCGATAGAGGGTGAAGAGATAGTCTGCTCTACCGGGTAACCGGTAGCGGTCTCGCTGCGATGAGCGAGACGGGTGAGAGGATAGCGACCTCACACCGAACGGAAGGCTGAAGTTCTACACCGACTCGGTGTACATCGATCAGGCCCGCGGCGGCGTGAACACCGGCGGCCGGATGACGCGCAAGCGCACCATCCATGACCTGCGCAAGATCGCGCGCGTGCGTCAGGGCGAATGGTGGGCACGTCTGTTCGACGAGCTGCTGTTCATGTACCTCTCGGGTGCGCGTGGTGTGGCGACGGACTTTATCTATCCGACGACCTACACTGGGTTCGCGAACAACGGGCTGGTTGCGCCGGACGCGCAGCACACCCTCTACGGTGACGGAACCACCAAGGCGACGCTCACCGCGGCCGGAATCATGTCGTTGACCCTGATCGAGCGCGCCGTGACGCGTGCCTCGACGATGGGTGGCGGCACGTCCGGCATCCCCGCGATCCAGCCGATCAAGATCGAGGGCGAAGAGCGCTACGTGATCGTGATGCACCCGTTCCAGTCGCACAGCGTGCGCAACAACAGCTCGACCGGCCAATGGCTGGACGTGCAGAAGGCGCTCGCAACTGCGGTGGGCAACAAGTCGCCGATCTTCATGGGCGGCATGGGCTATCACCGCAACACGGTGCTGCACGAGCACCGCGCCGTGATCCGTTTCTCGGACTACGGCGCCGGCGCGAATCTCCCGGCGGCGCGCGCGCTCTTCCTCGGTCGTCAGGCCGGCGTGGTCGCGTTCGGGTCGCCCGGTACCGGTCTGCGGTTCGACTGGCACGAGGAGAGCCGCGACAACGGCAACCAGGCCGTCATCAGCACGTCGAGCATCTTCGGCGTGAAGAAGACGGCGTTCACCATCGACGGAACGTCGCGTGACTTCGGGGTTATCGCCCTGGACACGTACGCGATCGATCCGGCGTAAGCGAGGGAAGCCAACATGGCGAACACTCAAAGCGATTACGTCAAGGGCACCAAGGTTGTCCCGAGCGCGGACGACAGCGATCTGCTGTCGGTAAGGGCGGAAATCAGCCCGGCCGCCGCCGCGGCGAACGACATCTTCGAGATGCTTCCGATTCCGGAAGATCACATTCTCGTGGATGTCATTCTCGACGCGGACGATCTGGACTCGAACGTTGGTCCGACCATCACGCTGTCGGTCGGGTATCTCAACGCCGGCAAGACCGATCTGGACGTGACCAACAACGTCAACGGCGACGGCAACGCGTTCATCGCTGCCAGCACCGTCGCGCAGGCCGGCGGTGTGGCGCGTCCGACCACGAAGTCGCTGTGGCGGACGGCTCCGCGCGCGGCGACGCCGTCGGGCAGCGTGCCGTCGGGTGCGCAGCTGAAGACGCTGGGCATCAAGGTCGTGGCCGGATCGGCGACGTTCCAGGCAGGCGAGGTCGGGCTGACGGCGTTCTACCGCGCCGCGAGCTTCGGCGGCTAAGCCGGGCATCGTTTCAGCGGATGACGCATTGCGGGGGCCTTCGGGTCCCCGTTTTTCTTACTCCTACAACTGCACGAGGTGCATATGAAGATCATCAGCAAGATTCGCCGGCAGCAAACCGACAAGGAAGGGGTCGTCCTCTCCCACGGCAGCGTCATCGAAATGGGCAAGGACCGCGAGCGCAAGTACCACTTCAAGCCCGACGCGGACGGCCATCACGTCTGCGACGTGACCCCTCCGGAGGACATCGCCGCATTCCTCAAGATCGAGGAAGGGTTCGAGGTCCACCCGGACGAATTGCGGAAGTCGAAGCAGTCGGCGAAGACGGGAACCGATCCGGACGCCGGCGACAATGACGATGGCGCCGAAGTCGTCAAGACGGCGACGCAGGCGCCCAAGACGCCGAAGAATGGCGCTGCAGCGGGCAACGGCAAGGCTGCGAAGGGCGCCGAAGCGGCCGCGTAATCGATGCCTGTCACCGCCCAGAACCTCCTCGACCAGGCGAGGGGGCCGCTATTTGACACGCCGCCGGCGCGTTGGCTGGACCCCGAGTTGCTCGGTTTTCTGAATCAGGGGATCAAGCTTCTGCGCGCCAAGCGGCCGGATATCTTCATCGGCACCCTCGGCAGCGATATCCCGGATCTGGTGGTGGGCGATACCGTCCCGCTGAATCAGATGTATCACGCGGCGCTTAGCGACTACGTAACGGCCCGCGCGCTGATGAAGAACTCCGAGGCGGGTTCGATGCCCAGGGCAAACGCGTTCTTCGCGCTCGTCGGGAGTGAGGTATGAAATCCTGGAACGCCTTCTACGATCTGGTCCTTCCGGATCTCCCGACTTGCCCGGCCGAGGCGGCGGACGTCGCCCTGCGCATGTCGGCGATCGAGTTCTGCCGGCGTGCGAAGGTGTGGCGAGAGCAGCAGCAATTTGTCACCACGGCAGCGCAGTCCTACCCGCTTACCACCGATACCGAGAAGGTGATCCACGCGATCGAGGCGGCGACGTGCAACAACACGCCGCTCAGGATTCTGACCGCGGCCGAGGCGGCGCCCTTGATCCTGCTCAGCGCGGGCACGCCCGGCGGGATTCTGCTTTCCGATCCGTCGCACGCCAAGCTCTATCCGTCGCCGTCGACGGCGGGGCTGATCGTATTGATGGAGCTGGTGATGAGGCCGGCGCGCACGGCGAGTGGCGTTCCCGATGACGTTTTCGAGGACTATTCGGACGACATCGCCGCGAAAGCCAAGGCCCTTCTGATGATGAGCCCGAGGAAGCCGTACACCGACGTGAACGCAGCGGCGGTCAACAATGGCGCGTTTGAGCTCGCCATTGCGAATGCCGCTGTCCGCAAAACCGCGCATGGACGTTCCCGTCCCGCGCCGGCAAGCAGGTTTCGATAGGAACGCACCATGGCCGTCCCCACCGTTGCTGTCTCCGTTCATGTCTTCGATGCGAATGGTGTTGCGATCAAGGACGCCATCTTCACGGCCAGGCTAAGCGTCCCCGAGGTCTACAACAACCAGGTGGTCGCGCGGGTCGAAGAACGGACGGTGAGCGCGGCCGACGGCACTGCGACGCTGAACCTGTTCCCGAACGCGCTGGGCACGAAGGGTTCGTACTACGACTTCGTCATCAAGGCGCCGAACGGGGCGATCCTGCTTCAGACCAGTGCGTTTGTCCCGAATGCGGGATCCTCGCTCGAGACGATCTCTGGGAATCTGTCTCAGGTCATCCCGCCGCTCGCGTACACAGCTCAGCCGTACGCCGACAATCTCACAGCGTTCTCCGGCCTCGTCGGTGCCGCCGATCAGATCCCGTACTTCACCGCCGTTGCCTCGCTCGCGCTTACGGCGTTCACCGCGGTTGGGCGCAGCATCGTCGGTGCTGCGACGATGGCGGCCGCAGCGACGGCGATCGCGCTGGGGGTTGCGAGCACGCCGACGTTCGCTGGGTTGACGCTCTCCGGCCTCACCGCGAATGCCTTTACCTATTCCGGCGCCAGCGGAGCGATCGCCGCAACCGCGGCTCCGACCAATGGTCAGCTCCTCATCGGCTCGACTGGTTTCGCTCCGGTGCTCGGGACCATCGCGGGCACGACGAACCAGGTCACCGCGAGCGTCGGTGCCGGCTCGATCACGCTCTCGCTGCCGCAGAACATTCATACCGGGGCGACGCCGACGTTTGCCGGCGCGACGCTGACAAACAATCTCACGTTCTCCGGCACCGGCCTTCGCATTGCTGGCGATTTCTCGAATGCGACGAGCGCGAGCCGTGTGCTATTTCAAAGCAGCACTGTTGGTGGGGCTACCCAGATCGGAGCACTCCCCAATGGTGCCGGGACAAACGCCGGATTCGTTGCGTATAGCAGTCCTGACCCGGCGAATGCCTCCCGTCTACTCATGCGAGTGGATACGGCTGCCAACGATGTTCGTATCACAAGTGATGCCACTGGTACCGGGACTGGTTTGCCGATCAATTTCTTGCTCGGAAGCAATATCGCTGTCACCATCGCCACCTCCGGCCTCGTCACCGCCAACCTCGGCCTCACCATCGCCGCCGCGCAGACGCTCACCGCTGGCGGTGCGTGCACCTTCGCCGGCGTCGGCACGACCGCCTCTGCCGCCAATGCCTTCCTCGACAACGCGGCCAGCAACAACCTCCTGCGCTCAACCTCTTCTCTGAAGTACAAGGGCGATCTGATCGACATGACGCTTGTCGAGGCGCGCACGATCGCGCTTGGAAGGCATGCCTTCTCGTACAGGTCACTCTCCGAGGCCGATGCCTATACCAAACGCTGGATCGGCTATGCCGCCGAGGAGATCGCGCTGGTCGACGAACGCTTCATCACTGTCGATGAAAGCGGCGCACCGAACTGGGTGCAGTACGAGCGATTCATCGTGCCGCACGGGATGATCCTCGACGATCACGAGGCGCGCATCGCCGCGCTGGAGGCGAAGACAGCAACGTTGCAGTAGGCATAGCTCTTTCAACCAAGGCCGCCGCGTGCGGCCTTTTTCATTTCAGGAGATCACTATGGGCTTGAAGGCGGCAGTCAATTACCGGAAGCTTGCGATTCCGCAAGCGTACTTCCGCGTGGAGCACATCACCGGCGGCAAGCGCCAAGGGTGGAGCGCAACTGTCGGCATCTATGCCGACGAGAACGCGGCGAATCCGCCTCTCAGTACCCGACTCGAGACCGTCAGCACGTCGTCCGGGCTTCAGCAGATCGAAGTGCCGTGTCAGCAGCCTCCGGTAATGCTGGAATCCTTCCAGGTCGGCACGCCCTACGTTGCCGACGCAAATCCGTTCAGTCTCCTCTACGCGGTGGCGAAGGAAGAGATCGTCAAGCGTTACCAAGCGACCGGCGTGGAGGACTGCTGACCATGATCAAGATGACGGTACGCGAGGGGCTCGGGGCGTTTCAGGGGATCGACAAGCTGCCAAAGTTGAAGGATGGCAAGGTCGATTACAACATCGGCTACATCGGTAGCCACCTCGAAGCTGCGGTCGTCGCATTCCAGAAGCGGCGTGACAAGCTTCAGCGCGAAATGAGCGTGGAGTACGACCACGAGCTCGAGGAGGAAGTCAGTGTCGAGGAGAACGGGAAAACCGTCCGGCGAATGCAAAAGACCGGGAAGACCGAGCGCCGAATGAAGATCCCGGAAGTCAAGCTCGGCGAGTTCACCGAAAAAATCGAGGAAATGCTGGAGGCTGAGTTCGAGATCAATCGCGATCCGATCAAGTATTCGGCCGCATTCCCTCCCGTGCCAGCGGGTCTGTCGAAGGAAGACCTGGCGAAGTACGAAGAGAAGTATCCGACGCCAAGCGCCGCGCAGTTGCGCCCGCTGGTGAAGATCATCGTCATGGACGACTGAACCGCCATGCCCGGGTTCCTCATCACGGAATTCTGGGGCATGGCGCCTGCGGTGTCGGCGCGGCTGCTCACGGATTCGCAGTCGCAGTTTGCGATGAACTGCGATCTCTACTCCGGCGAGCTGCGCGCGTTCCACGATGCCTTGTTCGTGGTCACGCCGACCAAGATCGGGACCAAGAAGGCGATCTACCGCTTCGGCAAAGACATCACGAACGAGGCGCAGTACTGGTTTTCGTCGACGTCCGATGTCGACTACGTGCGTGGGCCGATCAACAACGACACGTCCGAGCGCACGTTGTGGACGGGCGAGAACGAGCCGCGCATCACTGACAACTCGATCGCGCTAGTCGGCGGGACCGACTACCCGATGAACTGGTACAAGCTCGGCGTGCCGAAGCCGGCGGCGGCGCCGACCGTGGCCAACGGCGGCGGTGGATCGGGAAATCCGCAGGACAACACCTACATCTACACCTACGTCTCGGGATGGGGCGAGGAGGGCCCGCCGTCCGATCCATCGCCGATCATCACGCGAAAGCCTGGGGATGCCGTCACGGTCGGCGGAATGAGCCTTGGGCCGGGAGCGGGGTACAACATCGTCTCCAAACGGATTTACCGTTCGGTGACGGGAAACAATGCCACGGATGCGCAGTTCGTCGCCGAGATCGCCGTCGCGACTGCGAGCTATGTGGATTCGGCGCTCGATTCCACGCTGAACGAGGTCATCAAAAGCCGATTCTGGATCCCGCCGCCGGTCGATCTCAAGGGCTTGGTGGATCTCTCGAACGGCATCATCGCGGGGTTCTCGAAGCAGGACGTGTGGATGTGCGAGCCGTTTCAGCCGCACGCGTGGCCAGCACGTTATCGCAAGAGCACGCCCTACGAGATTGTCGGCTTGGGCGCCTACGGGAGCACGCTGGTCGCACTCACGAACGGCAAGCCCTACGCCGGCGCGTGCGATTCTCCGAGCAACTTGTCGCTCAACAAGATCGGCGAGGGCCAGGCATGCGTGGCAAAGCGCGGGATCGTGAACTTTCCCGGTGCGGTGATGTATCCCTCGGCCGAGGGGCTGTGCATGGTCTCGTCGGCGGGATGGCAGGCGCTGACCTCCGACGTTTTTCTCACGCGGGAGCAGTGGCAGGCGTTCAAGCCTGAGTCGATCTCGGCCTATCGCTGGAAAAACCGCTACGTCGGGTTCTACGACGACGGCGCCGGCACGCAGCGCGGTTTCATCTTCAACCCGATGAATCCGAAAGCCGGATTGATCTACACGGATCTGTATGCCACGGCGGGCTACAACGATCCGCAGCGCGAGGCGCTGTATCTCATGGTCGGCGCCGACATCAAACGCTGGGCGTCGGCCGGGACATTCCGCGCCGATCAGTGGAAGTCCAAGGTTTTCACGATGCCGCGGCCGATCAACCCGGCGGTGGCGCAGGTGATTGCGGTCAGCTATCCGGTGACACTGAAGCTCTACGCGGACTCGGTGTTGAGGGGCACCTTTACGGTCACGTCGCAGGAACCGTTCACGCTGCCGGGGGGCTATCTCGCGCGTGATTTCGAGGTACAGCTGGAGGGCTCGGGCGCGACGGACATGCGCGGCGTCGCGGTGGCGACGTCGATGGAAGAGCTGCAGGGCCTTGTGACATGACGATCGCGCCGGACCTGCTGTCCGAGCCGATCGTCCCGTCCATCCCGGACTACGCGCCGGATAATCTCTACGGAGCAGTCGACGCGCTGGTGCGCATCGCGAAGATGCGCGAATTCCCGCTTGGGGATCCGCTCGACCGCTCGGTGACGTGGCGCGACCTGGCGAAGAACGGCCGGCTCTCGAGATCGGCGCTCAACGGGCAGCTGATGGCGAAGTTCCCCGGGTATGACGGGACCACCTTTTTCCCGGTCCCCGTAGGGGAGAGCGACTACCTGTCGCCGCCAGCGGTGAAGAACCTGGTTGCGACCGGAGCACTGACGACGGTGCTCCTCACGTTCGACCAGCCGCAATACCACGGACATGCCTATGTCGAGGTCTGGCGGTCCGGGACGAATGACCTCGGGACGGCCGTATTGATCGGCACGACCGAGGGCGACATGTACGCGGACATCCTCGGACTGACTGGGGTCACCCGCTATTACTGGGTCCGCGCGGTATCGCTGGCTACCCTGAAAGGGCCATTCAACGCCACCGCAGGCGTGGCGGCGTCCACGGGCTTCGTCACGACGAATGATCTCAGCGACCTGATCATCACGGCGAACAAGATCGCCGCGGGCGCGATCAACGCCTATGACAAGTTCGCCGGCGGATTGCGGCCGGTCGGGATCGGAGGTGTGCTGCCGACGCTGCCGAGTGCGACTTACCCGACGGGCTCGGCGTTTTTCCTGACCACCGACACGAAGCTCTATCGGGTCGATGCCACGGGGAATTCGTGGACCAAGGCGGTAGACGGCGGCGACATCACCGCCAATACGATTACTGCGGGCGCAATCGCGGCCGGAGCGATCATCGCTGGCAAGATTGGCGCCAATGCCATCGTCGCGGGCGATGGCGTGATTGCGAACGCCGCGATCTCGACCGCGTTGATTCAGGATGCCGCGATCACGAACGCCAAGATCGGTCTGCTGGCGGTCGATACGGCACGCATCGCAGACGCGGCGATTTCGGCGGCGAAGATCGCTCTTGCCACGATCACGTCAGCGCAAATCGCACTGGCCACGATCACAGCGGCGCAGATTGCACTGGCGAGAATCACCGGCGCTCAAATCGCCAACGCGACGAGCACGAACGCGCTCATCGCCACCGCGACGATCCTGGGCGGGAACATCGCGGCGAGCACGATCACCGGCGGCAACATCGCCGCAGCGACCATCACCGCAACGAACCTGAGCGTAGCGACGCTCTCGGCGATCTCGGCCAACCTCGGCACGATCACCGCCGGAAACATCACGCTCGACACGGCCGGTTTCATCAAGGGCGGCCAGACGGCCTACAACACCGGGGCGGGGTTCTTCCTCGGGTACAGTGGCGCGGCGTATAAATTTTCTATTGGAGACGGGAGTCTCAACTCGCTGACGTGGGACGGCACGACGCTTTCGATCGTCGGGAAGCTGTCGCTCGA
>Ga0153916_10002218_pt1 | contig 14280 bp, 19 predicted proteins | sample Opewatmetagenome_FD_109642 | JGI IMG/M metagenome (GOLD analysis project Ga0153916, IMG submission 109642) | Freshwater wetland microbial communities from Ohio, USA - Open water 3 Core 3 Depth 4 metaG | ecosystem: Environmental > Aquatic > Freshwater > Wetlands | place: USA: Ohio, Lake Erie...
CCGTTCATCTGCTCCAGTTTGCGATGATGGGGGATGCCTATGCAAAGTATATTCTGGGGAAGGAAAGTCCTCGAATCGGCGTCTTGAGCAATGGAGAGGAGGAAGGGAAGGGGAATGAGCTGACACGGGAGGTTCATGATATTTTATCGGAGACCGATTTGAACTATATCGGTTATGTGGAAGGCCGCGACCTCAATAGCGGAGAGGTGGATGTGATCGTCTGCGATGGTTTCGTGGGTAATGTGGCGTTAAAAATAAGCGAAGGTCTCTGGGAAATGATCCACGCCGTTCTTAAGTGGGAGGCGCAGGATAACTTCAGGGCGAAGGCGGCCTACTTTCTAATGGGACGGGCCATTCGCCGCCTTGAAAAGAGGATTGACTATTCAGAAGTTGGAGGAGCTCCTCTCTTGGGGATTAACGGCAACTGCGTCATCTGCCACGGTTCGTCGAATGAGAAAGCCATCATGAATGCCATCCTATTGGCCTCGAACCTGGCCAAGAATAAACTGAATGGCCATCTCATCGAGGAGTTAAAAGAGAAACAGGACATGCTTCGGCTGGGACAGAAACGCTTAGAGAAGGTGAACGGAACAGTGGAATCGATTCGTTGATTCCTGAAAAATAAACGAGGAGGAGAGAGGATTGGATTATTTTCTCACACCGGAACAAAAGATGATTCGAGACTTGGCGAGGAAGGTCGCCGAGGAGAAAATGCGGCCGGTCCGGGGGGAATTGGATGAGAAGGAAGAGTTCCCGTGGGAGATCGTTAAAGTAAGCGCGGAAGCGGGTCTCATGGGTGTCTCCATGCCGGAGGAGTATGAGGGGTTCGGAGGAGGTATCTTAGAATATTGTTTGGTCGCAGAAGAATTGAGCCGCGTATGCCTCGGGATTGCAACCAGTGTGGTCGCAAGCGGCCTGGGCGCAATGCCCATCCTGCTTTTTGGAAGCGATGAACAGAAGAAAAAGTTTCTCCCTCCTATTGCCAAGGGGGTGAAGCTGGCTGCCTTTGGGTTGACAGAGGCGGACGCAGGAAGTGATGCGGGTGCCCTGCGAACGACCGCTACCCGGAAGGGAGAGGGGTACGTTTTGAACGGAACCAAACAGTGGATCACCAACGGGGGGGAGGCGGAGATCTACTCCATTATCGCCATGACTGACCGGTCAAAGGGTCCCAGAGGTGCGAGCGCTTTAATTGTCGAAAAAGGGGCTCCAGGCTTCAATTTTGGGAAGAAAGAGAAAAAGATGGGGATCCGGTCCTCTGCCACACGGGAACTGGTCTTCCAGGATTGCTTTGTCCCAAGAGAAAACCTCATCGGAAAAGAAGGGATGGGGTTTATCGTTACCATGAGGACGTTTGATCGAACCCGACCTGGGGTGGGTGCCCAAGGGGTTGGGTTAGCCCAAGGGGCCCTCGATGAGGCAGTCCAATACGCACGAGAACGGGAGCAGTTTGAAAAAAAAATCATCTCGTTCCAGGCGGTTCAACACATGCTCGCCGATATGGCCACTCTCGTTGAAGCCGCCAGGGCATTGGTCTATTCTGTCGCCCGCTATATTGATCAGTCAGAAAACCCTAAGGAAATTTCAAAGGTCTCCGGAATGGCAAAGGTCTTTGCGAGCGATGTCGCCATGAAGGTGACGACCGATGCGGTCCAGGTCTTCGGCGGCTATGGGTACATGAGAGACTATCCTGTCGAGAAAATGATGCGGGATGCAAAAATTCTGCAGATCTATGAGGGGACGAATCAGATCCAGCGGAATGTCATCGGTTTGGAGCTGAACAAGGAATACGCGGGGAAGAAAGGAACCCGATGAAGCCAACCGCCTTTATTTTCCCGGGGCAAGGATCCCAGTATGTAGGAATGGGAAAAGAACTCTTCGAAAATTTTAATGTGGCGAAACAGGTCTTTCAGGAGGCGGATGATACGCTTCATTTTTCTGTATCTGCACTCTGTTTTAACGGGCCTGAAGATTCGTTGAAGCTCACGGAGAATACTCAGCCTGCTATCCTGACGACGAGCATCGCAGCCCTTAGAGTACTCGAGGCGGAGCAAGGGATGATCCCTCAATTCGCCGCGGGACATAGCCTCGGAGAATACAGCGCTTTGGTGGCCTCTGGGGCACTTTCCTTTTCTCAAGCAGTGAAGACTGTCCGTCTCCGGGGGAAATTTATGCAAGAGGCTGTTCCCGTGGGAGAGGGAGCCATGGCAGCTGTCCTGGGCATGGAAAGGGAACAGATTGAAAAGCTCTGTGATGAGATTTCGTCCGGAGAGGTTCTCGCCCCTGCCAATTTTAACTGTCCGGGTCAAATCGTCATCGCCGGTCATTCGAAAGCGGTCGAGCGGGCGATTGAGAGGGTAAAACAGGAAGGAAAGAAAGCGGTCCTCCTCCCCGTCAGTGCCCCGTTTCATTCCCCCCTGATGAAACCGGCGGGGGAGCGTTTGGAGAAGGCGTTGGAGCAGATTTCTGTTAGCGATCTGATGATCCCGGTGGTGACAAACGTGGAGGCAGAGGTTAATACCTCAAAAGACAGAGTAAAACGATTGTTGGTGGCCCAGGTGTCGAGTCCTGTTCGCTGGGAAGAGTCTATGAAAAAGATGGTCGAAAAAGGGGTCGACCAAGTTCTGGAGATAGGACCCGGAAAAGTGCTCTCGGGGTTGATGAAACGAATCGATAACCGCATAGAAACTAGGAACTTAGAAAATCTCCAGACTCTAAAAAAGATTTCTTAAAGACGGAGGAAGGGTTGAAACTAAAAGGGAAAGTGGCCTTGGTCACCGGGGCGGCTCAGGGGATTGGAAAGGCGGTTGCCCTACTTCTAGCCCGAAACGGCGCCGATATCGTTGTATCGGATATCAATCTTGAAAAAGCTGAAGAAACAGCTAAGGAGATTAAGTCAATCGGCCCAGACGCCATGGCGGTCAAGGTGGATGTGGCCAATTTAAGTGACGTTGAGCGAATGGTGAGGGCGATCTTAGAAAAATTTGGAAAGATCGATATCTTGGTCAACAATGCCGGGATCACCCGTGACAAGCTGATTCTCAGAATGACAGAAGAGGATTGGGATGCGGTTCTCAATGTCAACTTGAAAGGGACGTTTAATTGCACCAAAGCAGTCGTCAGACACATGGCGAAGCAGAGAAGCGGAAAGATCGTGAGTGTCGCCTCCGTGGTTGGAGAAATGGGAAATGCGGGGCAGGTGAACTATTCCGCCTCAAAGGCGGGGGTGATCGGTTTGACCAAAACCATTGCAAGGGAGTTTGCCCAAAGAGGGATCAACGTGAATGCCATCGCTCCCGGATATATCGAAACCCCAATGACCGAGGTCCTTCCAGAGAAAGTGAAGGAAGAACTGAAAAGGTTAATTCCCATGGAGCGATTAGGGAAACCCGAGGATGTGGCGGAGGCTGTTCTTTTCCTCGTTTCCGAAGAATCCAATTATGTTACCGGTCATGTATTGAATGTGAACGGCGGCATTTACATGTAAGGAAGGGGATACTTGGAATAATGGAATGGTGGAATTCCAGCATTCCAATTTTCCATCATTCCATAACTTTTATAAGGAGGTGACTACATGTCCATCGAAAAGAGGGTCAAAGAGATTATTGTGGAGCAGTTAGGTGTGAATGAAAACGAAGTGAATCCAGAGGCTAAATTCGTTGACGACTTAGGAGCGGATTCTCTCGATTTAGTGGAGTTGGTCATGGCTTTGGAGGAGGAGTACAATATAGAGATCTCCGATGAAGAGGCAGAGAAAATCCTGACGGTCGGGGACGCGATTGAGTATATCCAAGCTCATGTAACTCAGTAGGGGTTCTCCCTCGGCACCCGTTGAAGGAGGTGTGAAATCTTGGGAAGAAGAGTTGTTGTTACAGGAATGGGGCTGGTGATCCCCACCGGAATCGGAGTCGGGACGGCCTGGAAAAATGTCTGCGAAGGCAAGTCGGGCATTGGTCCCCTCACACGCTTCGATACAAACGGATTTGAGACGAAGATTGCAGGGGAAGTGAAGAACTTCAATCCAGAACTATACATCGACAAGAAAGAGATCAAGAAAATGGATCTCTTCATTCATTATGCGATTGCGTCCGCCAAGGAAGCCCTGGAGGACGCCCAACTAGCTATCACCCCGGAGAACTCCGAACAGATCGGCGTGATCGTCGGAACAGGATTGGGAGGATTGCCCAGCATCGAAAGATACCACAAAATCCTTCTGGAAAAGGGGCCGGGGCGAATCAGTCCATTCTTCATCCCGATGCTCATTGCCAATCTGGCCTCCGGCCAGATTGCTATCCAGTTTGGCCCGAAAGGACCAAACACGTGTGTCGTCACAGCTTGTGCGACAGGAGCTCATTGTATAGGAGATGCCTTCCGTACCATCGTTTATGGAGACGCGGAGGCGATGATCGCGGGGGGGACCGAAGCCAATATCACTCCACTGACCATCGGTGGATTCAATGCGATGAAGGCTCTTTCTACGAGGAATGACGAGCCGGAGAAGGCGTGTCGCCCCTTTGAGAAGAACCGGGATGGTTTTGTTGTCGCAGAGGGTTCAGGAATTCTTATTTTAGAAGAACTGCAGTTTGCGTTGAAACGAAAGGCAAGGATTTATGGAGAATTGATTGGCTATGGATACACGGGGGATGCCTATCATATTACTGCCCCATCTCCGGACGGCGACGGTGCTGTCCGGTGCATGAGGATGGCGATTAAAGATGCCGGACTGAAACCCGAGGACGTGGATTATATCAACGCCCATGGAACCTCTACTCCCCTCAATGACTTGACCGAAACAATTGCTATTAAGACGGTGTTTGGGGATCATGCCAAAAAGGTGCCGATCAGCGGGACCAAATCGATGACCGGCCACCTCCTGGGGGCAGCCGGGAGTACGGAAGCGATCTTTACCATTCTGTCCATTCGGGATGGGATCATGCCCCCCACCATCAATTATGAGGAGGCCGACCCACAATGCGATTTAGATTATGTCCCCAATGCGGCCAGACGAAAGCCTTTAAAGATCGCTATGTCCAACGCTTTCGGATTTGGCGGGACCAATGCCACGCTCATCTTTAGAAGATTTGAAGGATAAAGGCATGCAGATTGGGGTAGCCTGTGATCATGGAGGTTTCGAGCTCAAAGAGGAACTGAAAGCGTTCTTGAAATCCCTCGGCGCCGAGCCCATGGACATGGGTACCTTCAGTGAAGAATCCGTCGATTATCCAGATTTCGGGGTGTTGGTGGCGGAAAAAATCTCCCGAGGAGAATTGGAAAAGGGGATCCTCATCTGTGGTACCGGCATCGGGATGTCCATGGTGGCAAACAAATTTCCGAGAGTCAGAGCAGCTCTAGCCAACGATCTTTATTCTTCCCGTTGCAGTCGAGAGCATAATGATGCCAATATCTTAATTATCGGGGGCCGAATCGTAGGGAAGGAACTGGCAAAAGAAATCGTAAAGGTTTGGCTGGAAACCCCTTTCGCTCAGGGGAGACACAAAAGACGATTAGAAAAAATCGAGACGCTGGAAAAAGAGAAATTTAAAAAATAAGGAATTGCGGAACCATGGAATACTGGAACAATGGAATAATGTCAAAAGGGAAAAATATTTGTGACTACCTCAGCATTCCATTATTCCATCATACCAATCCTTCCTGTTTGGATGGCATGTGTGCATTGACGTTGATAATGAGATTCCAACCCGACTGAGTAGTTCATATCTATTTTGATGGCTCACCCTTGAAAGAGAAAGAGAAAAAAAAGGTTTCCCCTCAACGGCCCTCTTGGGAAGAGTATTTCATGGATATCACTCATCTCGTTGCCAAGCGATCCACCTGCCTGCGAAGGCAGGTTGGAGCTGTGCTTGTCAAAGATAAAAAGATTCTGGCGACGGGTTACAATGGAGCTCCTTCCAGACTGGAGCATTGCCTGGAGATTGGTTGCCTCCGGGAGAAACAAGGCATCCCTTCCGGAGAGAGACACGAACTCTGCCGCGGACTCCATGCTGAGCAGAACGCCATTATTCAAGCCGCTTACCACGGGGTGGAGATCCGTGAAGCCACCCTTTACTGTACAAACCACCCCTGTATTATTTGTTCAAAAATGATCATCAATGCAGGAATTCAGAAAGTCGTCTTTGAGGCCGGCTATGCCGACGCGTTGGCCGAAGAGATGTTGAAAGAATCCCGGATCAAGGTTGAAAAGTTCAACCGACACCCACGTTCCACCTACGGCAATCGAAAAAAATGAAATGTCCCTTCTGTAGTCATCCCGAGAGTAAAGTCGTCGATTCCCGCCTGGGAAAGGATAAAGATACCATCCGGCGTAGAAGGGAATGCCTTGGCTGCCATAAACGATTTACTACGAGCGAGAGGGCAGAGGATGCCCTCCCATTGATTGTGAAGAAGGATGCGAGAAGAGAACCCTTCAATCGCCTAAAAATCTTCAATGGCTTGAAAAAAGCTTGTGAGAAGAGGCCGATCAGTATCAACATGATTGAAAAGATCGTTAATCGCATCGAGCTCCATTTCCAGGAAAAAGGAGAAAGGGAAGTAAAGAGTTCTGAGATTGGGGAGCGTGTGATGGAGGAACTCCACCGCTTAGACGGAGTGGCTTATGTCCGCTTTGCCTCTGTCTATCGCCAGTTTAAAGATATCCAAGAATTTATGGACGAGCTCAAAGACCTCCTCGGAAATAAGGAAGAGGCCAAAAAGAAATAAGACCCAATTGACCAACCCGAATCACAATCACGAATTCTTTTAAGAATGTATGGACGACGAAAAATGGATGAAACGAGCTCTCCGTCTTGCTCAGGCAGGAAGGGGAAGGACTTCTCCCAATCCCGTGGTGGGTGCAGTTCTCGTCAAGAGAGGCAAAGTGGTAGGAGAAGGGCACCATGCAAAAATAGGAGAAGCTCATGCAGAGATTATCGCCCTTCTTCAGGCAGGGGAGAAAGCCAGCGGAGCCGTCCTTTACCTGAATCTTGAACCTTGCACGCATTATGGGAGAACTCCTCCCTGCGTTCCCCAGATCATTAAAGCGGGTGTGAAACGCGTTGTGATTGGCATGGAAGACCCCAACCCTATGGTAAATGGAAAAGGGGTTGAGGCTCTTAGGAAATCCGGGCTTGACGTCAACGTGGGGGTTTTGGAAAAGGAGTGCCGGAGGCTGAACGAGGCCTTCTGCAAGTATATCCTTAAGAAGGAACCTTTTGTTGTACTGAAGGTTGCTGCTACACTGGATGGTAAGATAGCCACACGAAATGGCGATTCCAAATGGATTTCAGGAGAGGCCTCGCGACGTTTTGTACATCAGTTGAGAGATCAAGTCGATGGAGTGCTCGTTGGCATCGGGACGGTATTGAAAGACGACCCCCTCCTCACCGCGCGGATGAAGGAAGGAAGGGAGCCTTATCGAATTGTTCTGGACAGCCAATTGAAGATTCCAGAGGACGCCAAGGTGTTTGAACATTCTCCTTCAGAAGTTATCCTCGCTACGACAGGGGCAGCTCCTCAGGAGAAAATTAAAAGACTGGAAAAGAGAGGAGCCCGGGTCTTAATCTTCGATTCCAGAGAGGGAAGGGTTAATCTGAGATCTTGCCTCAGCAAACTGGGGGAGATCGGGGTGATGAATCTTCTGGTTGAGGGGGGGAGTCAAGTCAATGGCTCGTTCCTGGATGAAGGTCTCATTGACAAATTTCTTCTCTTTCTCTCCCCGAAATGGATCGGTGACCCACAAGCGCTTGGAATCTTTGGCGGGAAGGGAGCATCCAACCTCAAAGAGGCAATTGCTGTAAGAGAAATCAAGACAAGAAGAATCGGAGAAGATATATTTATAGAAGGCTATTTGGAATGGGGAACGAAGCCATGTTCACCGGAATCGTAGAGGATAAAGGAAAGGTTTCAAGGATAGAGCACAAGGGGCAAGAAAAGAGGTTGATTCTGGAATTGCCACCTCATTTGACAGAAGTGCAACTTGGTGATAGTATTAATATAAATGGTGTTTGCCTGACAGTGGCTCAGAGGAACCAAAAAGGAATTGAACTTGATCTATCCCTGGAGACTCTTCAAAAAACTGCATTGAGAGAGCTGAAGGAAGGGGACCAGGTCAATTTGGAGAGAGCCTTAAGGCTGACGGATCGCTTAGGGGGGCATATCGTAACAGGGCATGTGGATGGAATTGGGGAGATTGTAGAGAAAAGAGAGGAAAAAGATTTCCTTCAATTGAGTATAAGAATTCCCGAATCCGTGTCAAGATATGTAGTGCAAAAAGGATCGATCGCTATTGACGGAATCAGCCTAACAGTGAATGAATATCAGGAAGGGGAGATCCGGATGACCCTGATTCCCTATACGATCGAAAAGACCACTCTCAGGCAGAAAAGGGTCGGAGACCAGGTCAATTTAGAGGCCGATATTTTAGGAAAATATGTGGAAAAATTCCTGGATCGGGGAGATAAAAAAGTTGGACAAGTTGACTTGTCTTTCTTAAAAGATCACGGTTTCATCAAGAGGGATTGAGAGGTTTTAATGATTCATAGAATTGAAGCGGCATTAGAGGATATCCGCCAGGGGAAGATGGTCATCCTGGTCGATGATGAAGATCGGGAAAATGAAGGCGATCTTACCATGGCCGCGGAGAAGGTGACGGCTGAAGCCATCAATTTTATGGCAAGATACGGAAGGGGACTAATCTGTCTTTCATTGACGGACGAAAGGCTCAATGAGCTCCGTCTCCCCATGATGGTCTCTGAAAATACATCACGATTTCAGACCGCTTTCACCGTCTCCGTCGATGCCCGTAAAGGGGTGAGCACGGGTATTTCAGCAGGTGATCGGGCAACCACTATTCTGGTTGCGGTGAATGAAGGCACCCAACCCGAAGATTTGGTCTCCCCCGGCCATGTGTTTCCCTTAAGAGCAAAGCCGGGTGGGGTGTTGGTCCGAACCGGTCAGACAGAGGGATCGGTTGATCTGGCTAGATTAGCAGGGCTGAAGCCAGCCGGGGTAATCTGCGAAATCATGAAAGACGATGGCACGATGGCACGGATGCCTGATCTCCAGGTCTTCGCTGAAGAATTTGGGTTGAAGATTGTAACCATTGCCGATTTGATCAAGTATCGCCTCAATAAAGAGTCCTTAGTCCGAAAGATTGTCACAGCCACTATTCCTACAAAATACGGTGGCGTGTTTACAGCCATTGCTTATGAAAACGATGTCGATCCCTATCACCATATTGCCTTGGTTAAAGGAGAGATCGCACCAGAAGACACCGTCTTGGTGAGGGTTCATTCCCAATGTCTGACCGGGGATGTATTCGGATCGAGGCGATGCGACTGCGAAGAGCAGCTTCATACAGCTATGGCCATGGTAGAGAAAGAAGGGAAGGGTGTGATCGTCTATATGAGGCAGGAAGGAAGAGGCATCGGATTGGTCAATAAACTGAGAGCCTACTGTCTTCAAGATACAGGAAAAGATACTGTCGAGGCCAATGAGGCATTGGGATTTAAAGCCGACATGAGAGATTATGGAATCGGGGCTCAGATTCTAGCGGATCTTGGTCTCCATAAGATTCGCCTGATGACAAACAATCCTCGAAAGATCATCGGCCTGGAAGGATATGGCATCAAGGTGGTCGAAAGGGTTCCTATCGAGACAAAGCCTCTTGAAGAGAATATTGAATATCTCAAGGCCAAGGTAAAGAAGATGGGGCACCTGCTCTCCATCAAATCGGGGGAATAGGTATTTCGTGTTGGTGAATCGTGTTAGTGATTCGTGATCAAGAAAAAGTTAATTCACGAGTCACGAGACACGTATCCCGGGTCACGAGCAACGAAAGGAGAAGAAGATGGTGAAAACCTTCGAAGGCAAACTGATGGCCAAAGGACTCAAGTTCGGGATCGTGTTGAGTCGGTTCAATGACTTTATTGGCGAGCGACTTCTGGAAGGGGCCATGGATGCCCTGCGGCGAAGTGGAGCAGAGGAAGAGGGTTGTGCAGTGGCTCGGGTCCCAGGAGCCTTTGAGATTCCTCTTGCTGCAAAAAAGATGGCGAAGAGTGGGCGATATGATGCCATTATTTGCTTAGGCTCTGTGATCCGGGGGGCGACCCCTCATTTTGCTTATGTTGCTAATGAAGTCACCAAGGGAATTGCTAGCCTCACCTTGGAAAGCGAAATCCCCATCTCCTTCGGGGTGCTGATCACCGATACGATCGAACAGGCGATTGAAAGGGCCGGGACCAAAATCGGGAACAAAGGTTTTGATGCGGCGATGTCAGCCATCGAAATGGCCAATCTCATAAAAGAGGTAGAAAAGGGTAAAGGATAGCTTGGGGAGAAGAAGAAAATCGAGGGAGTCTGCCCTCCAGGTTCTTTATCAATTGAATATCACAAAGCAGGACGCCGCGACAGCCCTCGCGCGATTTCAGGAACATTTCTTGTCCCATGGAAAAGCGGATGACTTTTTGAAGCGTCTTGTCCTGGGCGTTTTAGAGCATTTTCCCCAATTGGATCGGCTGATCGAGCAATACTCTGAAAACTGGCGTTTAGATCGTATCGACATGATCGACCGAAATATCCTCCGGATGGCTCTCTTTGAACTCCTTTATTGTCAAGAGATTCCTCCTAGGGTGACCATCAACGAAGCAATCGACCTCGGAAAACGATTCGGGTCCGAGGACTCTGGAAGTTTTATCAATGGCATTTTAGACCGAATCCAGAATGAGGTTGTCAAGAAACCCATCGAGCCAAAGCCGTCTGGGGGATAATAGGAAATAGCAACCAAATTCCAAACATCCATAACCCAATAATGACCAAAATCACAATAACCGAAATTTTAGCCCACTCACCCTTTCCCTCTCATCCAGGGAGGGGGAGGAGGTTTTTGGTTATTCGACATTTAGCAATTGGAGTCCATTAGGGGTTTGGAATTTGGAAATTGGAATTTATCAAAATGGATATCATTCTTTCCAAAGAGAGGGTTGATGCTCAGGAGTGCGATGTCCTGGTCACGGGATTTTTTAGGGACGAGAGGCCTCTTAAGGGATCAAGCGGCTGGATCGATTGGAGATTTAATGGAATGTTGTCTCAGCTCTTGATTGATAATAAGTTGACCGGAGATTGGAAGGAGGCGACTTTAATTCCTTCGCAGGAAAGAATCCTTCCCAGAATGATCCTTCTTGTCGGTTTAGGTGAAGTAAAAAGATACAGTTACCTCCGGCTGCGTGAGCTCTCTCCCTATCTCTTAGACACCCTTAGGAAATTAGGTTGGTTGAATGTCTGCCTTTCATTCCCTTATGGAGAGAGCTACCATGTGGATTGTAGAAAAGTAGTAGAGAGCCTCATCGAGGGGATCTCAGATGGCTTAGATCATCGAGAACCCCTTTTCGAAGAGGGATGGATCAGGAGGCTTCGCCTTTATTTTGCTGAGGGAGAAGAGGTTTTCCAGGAAATCCTGTCAGGAATTCAAACTGCGAAGTCCATCTTCCGAGAACGAATTCAAATAAAGATTTCCGTCGCCTCAGAAAGTACTTACACCTAAAATACAGGAGTCAAAAACCAGCCCAAAATGTGAGGGAATGATTTAATGAAGATTTATCGATACGCCTCGCTGAAGCACCTTACAATAGTCGATTGAGGACCGATGGAACCCCATGAAATTGACGACCGAATCATTGGTGATGGGAAACCGGGGCCAGTGACGAGAGAACTTCAGGCGGCCTTTTTCGATATTGTGAAAGGGAAAAACTCAGAATACGGAGAATGGCTGGACTATCTCTGATAAGAATATTTCGGAATTCGGAATGCGGATTTTGAAGTTTTTAATATCTATTCTGCATTTCGCATTCCCCCATCCGTAATTGAAATGCATCTCATCATTGATGGTTATAATCTCCTCCATGTTAACCGTTCATTAGTCAACCTCAATTCCATCCAACTTCAATGGGAGCGGCAGCGTCTCATTGACCGACTTTCAGCTTACCAAAAACTCAAGCTGCACGGGGTGACAGTCGTTTTTGACGGGTGGCAGGAAGGTTGGAGCTCGGAAACAAGAGAAAAGAAAAAGGGGATTGAAATCATCTTTTCCAAGTTGGGAGAGAAGGCGGATGAGGTTATTAAACGACTTGTCAAAGAGAAAGGTTCAGGGGCGATCGTGATCACTTCAGACCGAGATGTCGCAAAATTTGCTCAGAGAATGGACATTGCCGTCATTCCGTCTGAGCAATTTCGAGAAAAGCTTGAGGAGAGATCTTCTGACCAGGTTGAAAAGAGCCCTGAAGAAGACGAGAGGGGAATGAAGAAAAAGGGGCCCCCAAGAAGGCTTTCAAAGAAAGAGAAAAGAGCCAGAGCGGCGTCAAGAAAGCTTTAGTCGATTTCGAACCCATGAACTAGGATGAAGGAAGATTTACGAATTTTTGGATTTATGAATTTTCGATCGTTTCATTCCCCGATCTCCAGGCTCCTTAAATCATTCTTTCTGGAATCGGCAATTCATTCGGTCTTCCACTTGCTCTCTGTCCCCTGCAAAAGTCTGGAAATATTGGACTGGTGCCGATAAAGAATGACCGCGGCAATAATCACACTCACGATGAAATAAGCCTGAGATTCGTCCCTAAAAAAGGCAATCAGAATTGGAATGGTAGTTGCGCAAGTGATGGATCCGAGCGAGATGTACCTCCATTTCCAAACGATTCCTACAAAGATTAAGAATTCAATAAGGACTGGGATCGTTGAGATGGGAAGATAGAAACCCAAGGCGGTAGCAACGCCCTTTCCACCTTTAAACCCGAGAAAGATTGAGAAGACGTGACCGAGAAATGGAGTTAACCCTGCAAGGGCTATCCATACGTGCCGCGAAAGACCCCCTTGATCCGCAGGAACCAGGTACATGGCGAGTACCGTAGGGATCGCCCCCTTTAACATATCGCCAACCAATGTCAGAATGCCCAATGCCTTTCCTGCTGTTCGAAAGATATTGGTCGCCCCGATATTCTTGCTTCCTGTTTTTCTTGGGTCGACTTTGGAAAAGAATTTGGTAAGAATCACTCCGGTCGGGACCGAACCCAGAAGATAACCAAAGAGGGCAATAAAAATTCCGATGGGCATAGAAAAACCTCACATCAAATAACGGCTCTTCTTCTCCAGTTCACCAGGAAAATTCCCGTGGAGACCAAAGGAAGGCCGATCATTAAAGAAACCGTTAACTCCTCGTGGAGGAAAAAGACACCAAATAGAACGCCGAAGATAGGGGTCAAGAAGGTGAAGGCAGCGAGCCTGCTCACCGAATATTCGTGGATCAGTTTGAACCACACAAAATAGGTGATAAAGGCAATGATCACCGACTGATAGAAGAGAGAGCCAACGACATAAGGATCAACCTTGTAAATCCACTTCGGTTCGAGGATGATGCTTACCACAAGGAGGATGGGAATCGAGAAGAAAAGCTGATAAAGAAAAGTGTTTATCGGTTCAACCTTTCTTGCCATAAACTTCTTGATATAAAGCGTTGTCGCTCCCCACAGAACGCCGGCAGCGATCTGCAGAATATCTCCAAAGTACATTCCTGCTTTGGCCGTTCTGGGTCTGCCGCCGAAGACGACAAAGATGCCCGTGAAAGCCAAGACGAGACCCAGAATTTTTAGAAGATTCAATCGATCCCCTTTGAGAAAAAAATGAGCCCCAATGGCCACGACAAAAGGACTCAGGTAGACAAAGAGCACAGAGCGGGCGGCATCTGTGTAGAGCAACCCGAAGTAAATACATGCGAATTCGACTCCAAACAAGAGGCCCACCATAACCCCGTGGTAGAGCATGACGTCCTTATGAAATACCTTTTCTCCCTTCCTGAGACAGTAGATCAGTCCACAAATCGAGGCGACAACAGACCGTAGGGTTGAAGCAAAGATCGGCGATACACCCTGGTTCGAAATCTTGATAGCAGGATGATTAAAACCCCAAAGCAAAGTCACGATAATCAGGATGACAACGGCTTTTAGGTCTAAATAATCTTTGGTCTCCATTCCTGATGCTTTTTAGCCCAAAATTCCCGTTTTTGCAATATCTTTCCATTTTCTCTTTGCCTCAAGACCATCATCGTTCGAAGGTCGCACCCTTAGTGTAAAAACCTCTACGGAAACGAACATTTGATTTTGAAAGTAAGAAGGGAGGGGTATTATGGAGTCAGGCAGGGAACAAAGGTGAAAGGTGGCCATGCAAAACAGAATAATAATCCGCCAATGGGCCCTCATGAATTTTATAAAAAACATTAACTTTATTCTGATAAGA
>Ga0153916_10002219_pt1 | contig 14278 bp, 15 predicted proteins | sample Opewatmetagenome_FD_109642 | JGI IMG/M metagenome (GOLD analysis project Ga0153916, IMG submission 109642) | Freshwater wetland microbial communities from Ohio, USA - Open water 3 Core 3 Depth 4 metaG | ecosystem: Environmental > Aquatic > Freshwater > Wetlands | place: USA: Ohio, Lake Erie...
CGTCATAACCACCATGATGGCACTTGACAGGTTACAGGCCAGAAGCAAGTATAACCCGCACGCTGGCATTGAGCCAGTTAGACGGAGGTTCCAGTCATGACGGGCGACACGAAGATCCTCGGCACCCTTCCCACCCGCCGGGAGGCGTGGCTCACGCTCCGCGATCTCCTCGGCGGCGCGCTCCTCCTCGCGGCCTGGCTCGCGCTCTGGACCGTGACCTGGGCGGCGGTGGCAGGTCCGCTCAGGCCGGGGGACGCCGCGCGCGCGGAGGCGGCGGAGGCCGCGACGCGGGCATGACGGCGGGGAACGTCTTTCCCGGCGCCGGGGGACGGCCGTCAAGGCTTGCCGCGGAGGGCGCGCCGTGACATGGACGCGCCTCCATGCTCGACCTCTCGACGCTCAACCCGGCGCAGCGCGAGGCCGTCACGACCACCGAGGGCCCGCTCCTCGTGCTCGCCGGCGCCGGATCCGGGAAGACGCGGGTCATCGTCCACCGGATCGCCTGGCTCATGCAGAAGGGCGTCCGCCCGGAGTCGATCCTGGCGGTGACCTTCACGAACAAGGCGGCCGGCGAGATGCGGGAGCGGGTGAGGGCGGTGGCCGGCGCGGCGGCGGCGGACGTCCACGTCTCGACGTTCCACGCCTTCGGGCTCTCGCTCCTCCAGGCGGAGCACGAGGCCGCCGGGCTCCCGAGGCGCTTCGCCATCTGCGACGCGGGGGACCAGATCGCGCTCGTGAAGCGCTGCATGCGCGAGGTGAAGGTGGACGACCGGAGCTTCGACGCGCACCGGGTGCTCTCGATGGTCTCCCGCGCCAAGAACGAGGGGAAGCGGCGGATCCGCCCCGGGGCGGCGGGGCAGGGCGACGACTACGACCTCGTGGCGAGCGAGGTCTTCCCCCGCTACGAGCGGGCGCTCCGCGCCCAGCGCTCGGTGGACTTCGACGACCTCATCGCGCTCCCCGTGGCGATGCTCACCCGGGACGAGGCGCTCCGGAGCCGCCTCACGAAGCGCTTCCGCTACCTGCTCGTCGACGAGTACCAGGACACGAACGCCGCCCAGCTCGAGCTCCTCACGCTCCTCGCGGGCGAGCGGCGGAACGTCTGCGCGGTGGGCGACGACGACCAGGCCATCTACGGCTGGCGGGGCGCGGAGGTGCGGAACATCCTCCGCTTCGAGCGGCACTTCCCGGGCGCGAAGGAGGTCCGGCTCGAGGAGAACTACCGCTCCACGGGGAACATCCTCGCCTGCGCGAACGCGGTCATCGCGCGGAACCCGGACCGCAGGCCGAAGACGCTCTTCACCGCTGCGGGCGCGGGCGACCGGGTGAGGGTGGTGGCCCTCGACAACGAGGAGGAGGAGGCCCGCTTCGTGGCGGAGGAGCTGGTCCGCCTCCGGCGGGAGGGGCGGGCCTTCGGGGACCTGGCCGTCCTCTACCGGCTGAACGCGCAGTCGCGGCCCGTCGAGGAGGCCCTGCGCGCGGCCTCGGTGCCCTACGCGGTGCACGGCGGCCCGGCCTTCTTCGATCGCGCCGAGGTGAGGGACCTCCTCGCCTACCTCAAGGTCTGCGTCGCGCCCGAGGACGAGGTGTCGCTCGCCCGGATCGTGAACGTGCCGGCGCGCGGCATCGGCGACGCGTCGCTCGAGCGCGTGCACGACTTCGCGGTCTCCCGCGGCGTCCACCTCTTCGACGCGCTCACCCACGCGGCGGAGGTCCCCGAGCTGCCGCGGGGCGCGGCGGAGCGGATGGCCGCCTTCGTCGCGCTGGTGGAGCGGTACCGGGCGCGCTTCCGCGAGGGCAAGGTCGCCGAGGCGGCCCGGGCGCTCGTCGCCGAGGTGGATCTCCACGGCCACGCGCGCGGGAGCGTCCAGTCGCTCGAGGCGGGGCAGCGCAAGGCGGACGCGATCGACGGCATCCTGCGCTCGCTCGAGAACCACGAGGCGAGGACCGCGAGGCCGTCCCTCTCGACCTGGCTGCAGCGGCTCGCCCTCGACTCCCGCGCCGAGGAGGACCCCCAGGACGGCGACGGGGTGACCCTCATGACGCTCCACGCGGCGAAGGGGCTCGAGTTCCCGGTGGTGTTCCTGGTGGGCGCGGAGGAGGACCTCCTGCCCTGCGCCGGGATCCAGGGGGAGGCGCGCGATCTCGACGAGGAGCGCCGGCTCGCCTACGTGGGCATCACCCGGGCGAGGGAGCGCCTCTACCTCACTCGCGCGGCGGCGAGGACGCGGCGCGGACGGGTCGCGCCCCGGACCCCCTCGCGGTTCCTCGACGATCTGCCGCCCGACGCCCACGAGAAGGTGGACCCGGCGGCCCGCGAGGCGCCCGAGGACGTCGCCGCGGCCGCGGCGAGCGTCCTGGCGAGCTTCCGGGCGCGGCTGGGGGGCCTGCCCTGAGCCTGTCGAAGGGCCCTTGACATCCGGGGCCCCCTCCTCTAAAAGGCGCGTTTCCTAATCGGATTTCCCGAGCTCACTCATGTCCAAAGGCACCACCCACAGCACCACCCAGTCCGAGGCGTTGAAGGGCCGGAAGTGGTGGCTCGTGGACGCGAACGAGAAGACCGTCGGCCGCCTCGCGAGCCGCGTCGCGTCCATCCTCAAGGGCAAGCACAAGCCCTCCTACACGCCCTCCCTCGACACGGGGGACTTCGTCGTGGTCGTGAACGCGGACAAGGCCCGCTTCACCGGCAAGAAGGAGACGGACAAGACCTTCTTCTCGCACACGATGTACCCCGGCGGCGCGAAGCACACGCCGATGAAGGACGTCCGCGCCCGGCACCCGGAGGACATCGTCCTCAACGCCGTCCGCCGCATGCTGCCGCGCAACGCCCTCGGGCGGCACATGCTCTCGAAGCTCAAGGTGTACCCCGGGGACAAGCACCCGCACGCGGCGCAGAAGCCCGAGGCGCTCTCCCTGCCGCAGTAAGGATCGAGAATGGCCACGCAGCCGAACATCTCCGTGGGCCGGCGCAAGGAGTCCGTTGCGCGCGTCCGCATCGCGCCCGGCACGGGCAACATCACCATCAACGGCCGCACGATGGACGAGTACTTCGGCCGCGAGACGTCGAAGATGATCCTGGTCGAGCCGCTGAAGCTCGTCGATCAGATGGGCAAGCTCGACGTCTTCGTCCGGGCGGCGGGCGGCGGGCTCTCCGGCCAGGCCGGCGCGATCCGCCACGGCATCAGCCGGGCGCTCTGCGATCTCAACCCGGAGTACCGGCCGGTCCTCAAGAAGGCCGGCTTCATGACCCGCGACGCGCGCGCGGTCGAGCGGAAGAAGTACGGCCGCCCCGGCGCCCGCAAGCGGTTCCAGTTCTCCAAGCGCTAGAAGGTCGCCCTCACGGCCTGCCGAGCGCCCGCAGCAAGAGCGCGCGGGACGCGGCGAGGTCGTACTCCGAGCGCACGCGCTGCGCCGCCGCGCTCGCGGCGGCGACCTGCGCGTCGCCGAGCTCGATGATGCTCCCCGCGCCGGCCCGGTAGCGCCCCTCGGCGAGCCGGAGCCGGTCCCTCGCCGCGGCGGCGGCCTCGCCGGCGGCGACGAGGGTCGCCCGCGCCGCCCGCACGCCGAGCCGCGCCTGCTCCACCTCGAGCCGGATCTGCTGCCGGAGCTGGTCCGCCTGCGCGCGCAGCGCGCTCAGGTTCGCCTCGGACTCCTTGGCCGCGGCGCGGGTCGCGCCGCCCTGGAAGATGCTCCAGCCGAGGGTCACCGTGGTGCTCCAGTTCGGGACCGCGGCCGGCCAGGAGGAGCCCTGGGCGGCGATCCCGGTCTGGGCGCCGACGGTGGGGAGGTACCCCGCCTGCGCCGCGGAGCGCGTGAGCGCCTGCGCCCGCTCCTGCTCCCGGAACGAGGCGAGCTCGGGGCGCGCCGCGACCGCCTCGGCGAAGAGCGGCTCGAGCGGCTCGTCCTCGCCCGGCACGGGCGGCAGGACGTCGTCTCCCACGTCGAAGTCGGTCGCCCGCTCGACGCCCATGGCCTGGGCGAGCTGGGCCCGGGCGGTGTCGTAGCCGTTCTCGGACTGGATGAGCTGCACCTCGGCGTTGGCGCGCGTCGCCCGGACCTGGGCGAGGTCGATCTCGGGGCGGGTGCCCACCTCGACGAAGGCCTGCACCTGCCGGAGGTGCGCCTCCTCGTTCCCGAGGGTCTCCCGCGCGACCGCGACGAGATCGCGCGCCGCGCGCGCGGCGAAGAAGGCCGCCCGGGCCCCCGCCGCGACCTGCAGCGCGGCGGCGCGCTCCGAGGCCGCGAGCGCGTCCGTGGCCGCGAGGGCGGCCCGGTACCGCTGGAGCTGCGCCGCGTCGAACAGGATCTGCGAGAGCGTCCCGCTCGCCCCGACCGACTCCGAGCGGCCCCAGCTCGTGCCGGTCGCGGGGATCGCGCCGCGCGCGGCCGCGTTCGAGGTGCTCCAGTCGTAGGACGCCTCGCCCCGGAGCTGCGGCAGGAGCGGCGCGCGGGCCGACTCCGCGCGCGCGGAGGCGGCGTCGCGGCTCGCCTGCGCCTGGCGGAGCTGGGGCTGGTGCTCGAGCGCGGTGCGCACCGCCTCGTCGAGCCCCAGCACGGGCCGCTGCGGCGGCGCGGCCGCGGCCTGGCCGTGCGCGGCGGCGGGGAGGGCGAGGGCGAGGGCGGCGGCGAGCGCTCTCACTCGAACCTCAGCGCCTGGATCGGGTCGAGCCGCGACGCGCGCCGCGCCGGGTACAGCCCGAAGGCGACGCCCACCACGCCGCTGAAGCAGACGGCGATCACCACCACCTCCGGCCGGAACAGCACCGGCCACGAGAAGGCCCGGGCGAGCTGCCACGCCACGCCCATCCCGAGCGCCACGCCGATCGCCCCGCCCGCCACGGCGAGCGCGAGCGCCTCCGCGAGGAACTGGAGCAGGATGTCCCGCGCCCGGGCCCCGACCGCCATGCGGACGCCGATCTCGCGGGTCCGCTCGGTGACCGAGACCAGCATGATGTTCATGATCCCGATGCCGCCGACGAGGAGCGACACCGCCGCGATCGCGGCGAGGAGCGTGGTGAGCGTGCGGGCCCCCTCCTCCTGGGCGCCCGCCGCCTCGGCGAGGTTGCGGATGGAGAAGTCGTCGTCGGCGCCCGCCGGGAGGTGGTGCCGGTCGCGAAGGAGCGCGCGGATCTGCGTCAGGGCGCGGGAGGTCGTCGCCGGGCTCGTCGCACCCACGAAGATCACGCCCGCGACGTAGTTCTTGAGCCCGCCCTGGACCTTGGCCTGGAAGGTCGTGCGCGGCACGAACACCGCGTCGTCGAGGTCCTGCCCGCCCGGCGACTGCCCCTTCGGCGCGAGCACGCCCACCACCTGGAACGGCACGTTCCGGATGCGGACCTGCTGGCCCACGGCGTCGGCGCCGGCGCCGAAGAGCTGCTCCGCGACGGTCTTGCCGAGCACGGCGACCTTCGTGCCGGCGTCCACGTCGTTCGGGCCGAAGAGCGCGCCCTGCGCGGCGGGCCAGGCCCGGATGGAGAAGTACTCGGGGGTGGTGCCGTTCACCGAGGTGGTCCAGTTGAGCTCCTCCGCCACCACCGGGGAGACCGCGCGCAGGAGCGGCGCCGCGTAGCGCACGCTCGGGATCTCGATCTGGATCGCCTTGAGGTCGTCCCAGGTGAGCGTGGGCTGGCTGCCGAAGCCGCCGTGCGCCCCGCCGGCCGTGGAGGTCCCGGGGAGGATGATGAGCAGGTTCGCGCCCATGGACTCGAAGGCCTGCTGCACGCGCGCCTTCGCGCCGTCGCCGATGGCCACCATCGCGATCACCGCCGAGACGCCGATGACGATGCCGAGCGCGGTGAGGAACGAGCGCATCTTGGTGCGCAGGAGGGCGCGGAAGGCGACCTTGAGGATCTGGAGGAGGTTCACGGCGCGGCGCTCCCGGGCGCGAGGGGCGCCTCGTCTTCCTCCGGCGGCGGTGCAGCCGCCGGGCGCGGCGTCCGCCGCTCGTCGGAGCGGATCCTGCCGTCGCGCATCACGATGATACGCGAGGCGTGCGCGGCGATGTCGGTCTCATGGGTGACGAGCACCACCGTGATACCGCCGCGCCCGAGCTCCTGCAGGAGCGCCATGACCTCCTCGCTCGTGCGCGTGTCGAGGTTGCCGGTGGGCTCGTCCGCGAGGAGGACGCCCGGGTGGTTCACGAGGGCCCGCGCGATGGCGACCCGCTGCTGCTGGCCGCCGGAGAGCTGGCTCGGGTGGTGATCGGCGCGGTCGGCGAGCCCGACCCGGGCGAGCGCCTCCGCCGCCCGGGCGTGCCGCTCGGCGGTGGAGAGGCCGGCGTACACCAGCGGGAGCTCGACGTTCTCGAGGGCGCTCGTGCGCGAGAGCAGGTTGAAGCTCTGGAAGACGAAGCCGAGCGTGCGGTTGCGGATCGCGGCGAGCGCGTCGGCGGGGAGGCCGGAGACGTCGTGCCCCTCGAGCAGGTAGCGGCCGCGCGTGGGCCGGTCGAGGCAGCCGAGCAGGTTCATGAGGGTGGACTTGCCCGAGCCGGACGCCCCCATGATCGCCGTGAACTCCCCGCGGCCGATGGAGAGCGAGACGCCGCGGAGGGCGTGCACCTCGACGTCCCCCATGACGTAGGTCTTCGTCACGTCCTGGAGCTCGATGAGCGGCGCGCCGTCCATGACGCTCCCCTAGAACGGGCCGCGCCGCATCCCGCCGGGGATCCCGCCGCCGCCCTGCGAGGCGTTCGCCGGACCCGAGGCGTCGGTCACCACCGCGTCGCCGGCCTCGAGGCCGCCCGACATCACCTCGGTGACGGTCCCGTCGGAGATCCCGGGCCGGATCCTCACGGGCGCAGGCCCCTCCCCGCGTAGCACCCAGACCGTGCGTGTACCCGGCTCGCCCCCGCCGCCGGCCCCGGCGCGGCCCGGCGTCCCCGCGCGCGGCCGGACGCCTTCGGCCGCCTCCGCGGTCCCGGTCCTGCCGCCCGTCGCGGCGCGCCCCGCGGCCCGCCCCTGCGCCTCCGCGAAGAGCCCCGCGGGGGGCCGGAACCGGAGCGCCGCGTTCGGCACGCGGATCACGTCGTCCTTCTCGGCGTAGATGAAGGTGACCGTGGCGGTCATGCCCGGCCTGAGCTTCAGCTCCGGGTTCGCGACGTCCACCACGGCGTCGTAGGTGACGACGTTCTGCACGGTCTGCGGCGCGTTCCTCACCTGGCGCACCGCGCCCCGGAAGACCTCGCCCGGGTAGGCGTCCACCGTGAACGTCGCCGCCATGCCCGCCCGCAGGCGGCCCACGTCGGCCTCGGCGACGCTCGTGTCGACCTGCATCTTCGCGAGGTCCTCGGCGATGACGAAGAGGGTGGGGGCCTGGAGCGAGGCGGCCACCGTCTGCCCCACGTCCACGTTTCGCGAGATCACCACGCCGTCCGTGGGCGAGACGATGCGCGTGAAGGCGAGGTTCACCTCGGCCTGGTTCAGGCCCGCGCGCGCCTGCGCGAGCGTCCCCTCCGCCGCCTGGACGGAGGCCTTCGCGGCGTCGGCGCCGGCCTGGGCGGTGTCGAGGTCGGCGGCCGCGACGAGCTTGCGCTCCGCGAGGGCCCGCGCCCGGTCGAGCTGCCGCTCGGCGTCGAGCGCCTGCGCCCTCGCCTTGGCGAGGTTCCCCTGCGCGGCGACCGCGTTGGCGCGGGCCTGCTCGACCGCGGCCTGGAAGAGCTGCGGGTCGATGCGGGCGATGACCTGCCCCTTCTTCACCGGCGAGTTGAAGTCCGCGTCGAGGGAGGCGATCCGGCCGGAGACCTGGCTGCCCACCTGCACCGTCACGAGCGCGGAGAGCGTCCCCGTGGCGGTGACCTTGGCGACGATCCGGCCGCGGTCGACGGGCACGGTCTCGAAGGAGGTGGGCCCGCCGGCGGACCCGGCCCGCCAGCGCCAGAGCCCCGCGGCGGCGGCAAGGACGGCGACCCCTGCGGCGATGAGCAGCTTGCGGCGCTTGGTCATGAAGGCTCCCCCGCGGCCCGACCCGCGGCTCGCTCCGCGGCCGCCCGCTCAACCGACCCCCGCGAGGGCGAAAGGTTAGCGGAAAACGTCGCGCGTGGCGTCCCGGGAGAGACGTGGCGCACGTCGCGCCGCGCGGCGGGAGGTCGCGGCCCCGGCGGGCGTGCAGCGCCCCCATGCGGTCACGCACGCGCCCCTACATGAAGGCGGCGCACCGCGAAGGCGCTGTACCGCGGGCCCGGCATTGGATCCGCCAGGATCGCGGTGTTACGCTCGGTTTCGCATGGAGCTGAACGAGATCCTTCAAGTCGCGCTTCGCGCGGGCGCCTCGGACATCCATCTCAAGGCGGGGCTCCCGCCGATGTTCCGGGTGGACGGAGCGCTCGTTCCGCTGAAGGACGCCCGCCGCCTGCCGCCCGAGGAGATCGCGCGGATGGCGCTCGGGATCATGAACGACTACCAGAAGGAGAAGTTCAAGCAGACGAACGAGGTCGATCTCGCCTACGGCGTCCCCGGCCTCGGCCGCTTCCGCGTGAACATCTTCCAGCAGCGCGGCACGCTCGGCGTCGTCCTGCGCGTCATCCCCTTCAAGATCCAGACGATCGAGCAGCTCATGCTGCCGAAGGTGCTCGAGAAGGTCGCGGCCGAGCAGCGCGGCCTCGTCCTCGTCACCGGCACGACCGGCTCCGGCAAGTCCACCACGCTCGCGGCGATGATCGACCACATCAACGCGACCGAGACCTGCCACATCATGACGATCGAGGATCCCATCGAGTTCCTCATCCGCGACAAGCGCTCGATCGTGAACCAGCGCGAGGTGGGCGTCGACACGATGAGCTTCGGGCAGGCCCTGAAGAGCGCGCTCCGCCAGGATCCCGACGTGATCCTCGTCGGCGAGATGCGCGACCTCGAGACCATCGAGACGGCGCTCACCGCCGCAGAGACCGGCCACCTCGTCTTCTCGACGCTCCACACCCTCGACGCGACCGAGACCGTGAACCGCATCATCTCGGCGTTCCCGCCCTACCAGCAGAAGCAGGTGCGCCTCCAGCTCGGCTCGGTCCTCAAGGCGGTCATCTCGCAGCGCCTCGTCCCGCGGGCGGACGGCAAGGGACGCGTCCCCGCCATCGAGGTGCTCCTCGCCACCGGCCGCGTCCGGGAGCTCGTGGAGGACAAGGACCGCACCAAGGAGATCCCGGAGGCCATCGCGCAGGGGCACCTCTCCTACGGGATGCAGACCTTCGATCAGTCGCTCATGAGCCTCCTCAAGTCCGGGCTGGTCTCCTACGAGGAGGCGCTCCGGCAGGCCACCAACCCGGACGACTTCGCGCTCCGGGTCTCCGGCATCTCCGGGACGAGCGACTCGAAGTGGGACTCCTTCGAGAAGGCGAACGAGCCCGGCGCCCCGCCGCCGCCGCCGGCCGCGCGCGCCGCTCCCGCCCCGCCCCGCCCACCTCCCCCGCCCGGCACCACCACCGGCTCGGCCGCGCTCGGCCGCATGACGCCCGGCAAGGGCTCGCCCAAGCCCGCGGCGCCCGCCGCCGGCGCGGCGGGCGGCGACGACGACTTCCAGATCGAGCGGTTCTGACGGGAAGTGACCGGTCCGTCTCCGCTCGAACGGGCGAAGGCCGTCGCCCTTCGCTACCTCGCCGCGAGCGCGCGCACCGAGGCGCAGGTGCGGGCGCGGCTCGCCCGCGCGGAGCTCGAGGGCGAGGCGGACGCGGTGGTGGCGTGGCTCCTCGGCCTCGGCTACCTCGACGACGCCGCCTACGCGGTCGCCCGGGCGCGCGCGCTGGTCACGGCGGGCAGGGCCGGCCCGCGCCTCGCGGAGAAGCGCCTCGCCGCCGCCGGGATCGACCCGGACCGGGCGCGAGCGGCCGTCGCCGCCGCGGTCGCCGAGGCGGCCGGCGCGGAGGGCGGGGAGGGCGAGGCCGCGCTCTGCCGGGCGCTCGCCCAGCGCCGCGCCCGGGGCCGCGACCTCGAGGCGCTCGACGAGCGGGCCCGCGCCCGGCTCGCCCGCTTCCTCCTCGGACGCGGCTTCTCGGGCTCCTCGGTGGCGCGCGCGCTCGGCGTCTACGAGGACCGCTGACGGCGGCGGCCATCGCTGTTATCCTCCCGGCCCCATGTCAAGGATCGCCGCCCTCGTCTCCGCCGCCGCGCTCGTCGCGCTCTCCGGGTGCAAGACGAAGCACGTCTCGTTCACCGGCCAGCTCAAGTACGGCGTGGACGCCAAGGAGAACTACGAGGCGGGCCTCGACCTCCTGCACGACAAGACGTACCCCGAGGCCGAGAAGTTCTTCGAGCTCGTGAAGACGAAGTACCCGTTCTCGAAGTACGCCCCGCTCTCCGAGCTGCGCATCGCCGACTCGAAGTTCGCCCAGGACCTCTACGCCGAGGCGATCGAGGGCTACAAGCAGTTCGTCCAGCTCCACCCCACGCACGAGGAGGTGGACTACGCGGAGTTCCGCCAGGGCCTCGCGCACTTCAAGGACGCGCCGAGCCAGTTCGCCCTCTTCCCGCCGGCCTTCGAGAAGGACCAGCGGCAGCTCCAGCGCGCCGCGGAGGTCCTCTCGAAGTTCCTCGAGAAGCACCCGAAGTCGAAGTACGCGCCCGAGGCGAGGAAGGTCTGGGAGCAGGCGAGCACCCGGCTCTCCGAGCACGAGTGGTACGTCGCGGAGTTCTACTTCAAACGGCGGCGCTGGGCGGGGGCCGCCGGGCGCTACGAGACGCTCGTGGACAAGTACCCCGGGACGAAGCACGAGCCCCAGGCGCTCCTCAAGCTCGCGCAGGCGGCCATCGCGCTCGACGAGAAGCACCGCGCGCGGACCGCGCTCCAGAAGCTCATCGTGAAGCACCCGCAGGATCCGCTGCGTGCGGAGGCGGAGAAGCGGCTTGCGGAGCTGCGTTGAGCCGGGGGGACACTCGCCTCGCTTCGTTATGTCGGGGGGACACTCGCCTCGCTTCGCTCGGCTCGCGCCCCCCCGATCCCCCCGCTCGCTTCGGGGCAGCCTCTTCCGGCTGCCCCTGCGCTCGCCCGTTGAGCCGGGGGGACACTCGCCTCGCTTCGCTCGGCTCGCGCCCCCTCGTACGTCGATGCTCGCTGCGCTCGTCGCCGCGGCGCTCCTCGCCTGCTCCGTCGCGAGCCCCGAGACGCAGGTGAAGGAGGCGCTCGCGCGGCTCGGGCCGGTCGAGCTCGCGGCGGGCGGCCCCGCCCACGTGTCGCTCGAGCGCGTCCGCTTCGCCGACGTGGTGGTGTCCCTCGACGGCCCGCGCGCGCTCGTCCTCGCCGTCGTGGAGGCCGACGGGCGGGCCGGAGGCGGCGACGGCCCGGCGCTCGCCTACGTCGGGCGGGAGGCCTTCGTCATGGAGCGGTGCCAGGGGCCGCGCTGGTGCCTCGACCGCGGCGGGCTGCCCGCGCTCGGCGGCGTCCTCGCGGCCCTGCGCGAGGTGCCCCGCGAGCCGGGTGCGCGGGTGGTCGCATGGCAGGTCCGCGTGGAGCGGGACGCTGCGACCGCGGGGGAGGACTACGAGGTCGCCGGGCGGCGGCTCCGCGTGCGCCGGGAGCTCCGGCGCGACGGCGGGGCCTGGGCCGTGAGCGCGGCGCGGTAGGCGGGCGCCGCGGGGGTGCTAGACTCGCGGCATGATGGACGAGACCCTCAAGCAGGCCCTCGCGCTCGGCCGCGGCTACTACTTGAAGAAGGAGTACGGGCTCGCGGAGCAGTACCTCACCCAGGTCGTCGAGCAGAACCAGTCCTTCGCCGACGTCTACAACATGCTCGGGGTCATCTACCACGACCAGGGCCAGTACCAGAAGGCGCTGCGCGCCTTCGAGGCCGCGCTCCGCATCAACCCCGGGTACACCGACGCCGCGCTGAACCTCGCCGTCACCTACAACGACACCGGGAAGTACAAGGAGGCGCAGGAGACCTATCGCCACGCGCTCTCCCGCTCCGGCGCGCGGCAGGGGAAGATCGATCGCTTCGTGGCGGGCAAGCTCGCCAACATGTACGCCGAGATCGGCGACGTCTGGCTGTCGTCGGGCTTCTACGCGGAGGCGGTGCGCGAGTACCGGCGGGCGCTCGAGCTCGGCCCGGTGTTCGTGGACATCCGCTCGAAGCTCGCGGGCGCGCTGCGCGACCAGGGCGATCGCGAGCAGGCCATCCAGGAGTACGAGGAGGTCGTGCGCCAGAGCCCGAGCTACGTGCCGGCGCGGCTCAACCTCGGCCTCTCGCTCTACGCGGCCGGGCGCAAGGACGAGGCGGTGAAGCACTGGAAGACGGTGCTCGAGCTCTCGCCGGGCAACCGCAACGCCGAGATGTACCTCGACCTCGAGAAGTCGCCTTAGGCGCCCGTTGCCGCGGCTCCGCTCTGCGGCTAAACAAGGCGGATGTCGGAGCCCGAGAAGACGGTCCGCCTCACCTCGCTCAGCCACGGCGCCGGTTGAGCCTGCAAGATCCGCCCTGCGGACCTGGCGCAGGTCCTGCGCCGCCTGCCGAAGACCGAAGACCCGCGAGCCCTCGTCGGTCACGAGACGAAGGACGACGCCGCCGTCTGGCAGCTCGACGCGGACCAGGCGATCGTGGAGACCGTCGACTTCTTCACGCCGGTGGTGGACGACCCGTACTGGTTCGGGCGGATCGCGGCGGCGAACGCCCTCTCCGACGTCTGGGCGATGGGCGGCCGGCCGCTCTTCGCCCTGAACCTGGTGGGGTGGCCGGTGGGGAAGCTCTCCATGGAGATGCTCGGCGAGGTGCTGCGCGGCGGCGCCGAGGCGGCGAGGCTCGCCGGCGCGCCGGTCCTGGGCGGCCACTCCATCGACGACCCCGAGCCGAAGTACGGCATGGCCGTGACCGGCATGGTCCACCCCGGCCGCGTCCTCCGCAACGTCGGCGCCCGGCCGGGCGACGTCCTCCTGCTCACCAAGCCCCTCGGCACCGGCATCGTCACGACGGCCATCAAGCGCGGGGTCGCCCCGAAGGCCATGGTGGACCGCGCCGTCGAGGTGATGGCGGCGCTGAACCGCGCGGCGGGCGAGGTGCTCGCCGCGAGCGGCGCCGTGCACGCGCTGACGGACGTGACGGGCTTCGGCCTCCTGGGCCACGCCTGGGAGATGGCCGAGGGCTCGCGCGTGGGGCTTCGCCTCCGGGCCTCAGCGGTGCCGGTCATGGAGGGCGTCCACGACCTCGCCGCGCAGAACGTCGTGCCGGGCGGGTCGAGGGCGAACCTCGATTGGGTGACGCCGATCGTGTCCTTCGCCCCGTCCCTCCCCGTTACCCTGCCGATCGTGTTCGCCGACGCCCAGACGAACGGCGGGCTCCTCGCCGCCGTCGATCCGGCGCGCGCTGAAAGGGTGGTGGGAGACCTGCGCACCGCGGGCGTCGCGGTGGCGGCCATCGGCGAGGTGGTCCCGGGCGATCCGCCCGGGATCGAGGTCGGGTAGAATCCCGCCTCGATGTGTCTCCCCATCGCCGTCGCGCTGGCGCTCGCGCTCGCCGCCCGGGAGCCCGCGTTCACCGTGGTGGTCGACCCGGGCCACGGCGGTGAGCAGGAGGGGGCCCGCGCCCCCGACGGCGCGCGGGAGAAGGACGTCTCGCTCGCCATCTCGCGGCGCATCGCCGCCAGGCTGAAGCGGCTCGGCGCGAGGGTGGTCCTCACCCGGACCGGCGACATCTCCGTGCCGCTCGCGAACCGCGCCGCCATCGCCACCGCCATCCGCGCGGACATGTTCCTCTCCGTGCACCTCAACTCCATGCCCACCGCGCGGCAGCGGCGGCGCTCCCAGGGGGTGGAGACCTACTTCCTCTCCGCGAACGCGACGGACGAGAACGCGAAGGCCGTGGCGGCGCGCGAGAACGCGGACCGGCTCGCGGGCGAGCCGGAGGCGGACCCGGACGATCCGGTGGCCGGGATCCTCGACGACCTCCAGGACGCGGCCTCGCTGCAGGGCTCCTCCCGGCTCGCCTACGCCGTCCACGAGAAGCTCGTCCAGCGGCTCGCGGCGGAGGATCGGGGGGTGAAGCAGGCGCCGTTCTACGTCCTCGCCGGGGCGCGCATGCCGGCGATCCTCCTCGAGGTGGGCTTCATCTCGCACGGCGTGGAGGGGCGGAAGCTCGAGAGCCGGGAGTACCAGGACCGCATCGCCGACGCCGTCGCGGAGGGGATCAGGACGTTCCGCGCGGAGACGCGGCGGGCGAGCCGCTAGGGGTGCGGCCGGGTGGCGCGCCGCGCCCCCGCGTGCTATCCGCTGCCGCATGCCCAGAGCGAACGGCCGGGGTCCCGCGGACCTCCGCAAGATCGTCCTCGAGCCCGGCGTGTCGAAGCACGCCGAGGGCTCCTGTCTC
>Ga0153916_10002221_pt1 | contig 14275 bp, 13 predicted proteins | sample Opewatmetagenome_FD_109642 | JGI IMG/M metagenome (GOLD analysis project Ga0153916, IMG submission 109642) | Freshwater wetland microbial communities from Ohio, USA - Open water 3 Core 3 Depth 4 metaG | ecosystem: Environmental > Aquatic > Freshwater > Wetlands | place: USA: Ohio, Lake Erie...
ACTGAAGCCCTGGTAGATGATGCTCTGATGATCATTGAAAATGGGTATACCCTGGATACGGTTCTGCCTTCTGGTAAGACAATTCGTGAAGAGCTGCAAGATATTGATATTCATTGCAGATCTAATATCGGTGTGGGTGGAACTTATTAAGGTTGACTCAAAAGGAGAAATGAATAAATGAATACACCAATAACATATGACACATATGCCTATATGTTCGCGGACCTCTTTGACATTAAGAATATGATTGATGTCTCAATGGGGTTCCAGTCAATTTTTGGTAATCCAGTCAACGGGGGCAAAACAATTTTTGCACCTGACGCGGAAACCGTAAATATTGAGCTTGAGGGCGGTGACGAAAAAATGTCTGCGTTGATCCCTCGTGGTATCAATGGTACGCTGCAATCGAAAAAAGGCGTAACTGCGGTAGACTGGACAAATATAAGCCGGGTCTTCCCTCTTTCTGAAGAAGAAGGAACCATAACTGCGGCTCAGATTAATAAGAAAGTACCTGGTGAGCCAATAGGAAAACCGTATTCTCGCGCTCTAAGAAAACAGATTCTTGCGGGAAAACTACATGCGGCTCAAACAAAGCGCCAAGTTCGAATGTTTGAGTATCTTGCAGCTCAGTCTTTTTTGACTGGTAAGCAGGATGCGATTATAGGTACGAGTGATTCTAATCAAAAGTATGATTTCCGCAGACATGCGGATATGACTTTTGCGGCGACTGGAGTTTGGTCAAATCCCGCTTACATAGGTATTTTTACAGATATAGACAAAGGGTGTGACCGTATACGGGCTAAAGGTAGAATACCCCCACGCGGTATGATCGTTGATGGTACTACAATGGACTCGATGTTGATGAACACGGTTTTTCAGCAAAAAGCGGATAACCGACGTTTCTATGATGTCGCCCAGATCGGTGGTACATTGGCCTTGCCGCCTGAGTTTGCCCGTATGGTGGAAAAAGGCTTTGTGCTTCGTGGTAAGCTTATGACTCCCGCTGGTTATGAACTTTTCGTATTCACTTATAACAATGGTTATGATGATGATAGTGGTAACTTCGTGAAGTACATGCCAGCAAATAGATGCGTTCTATTTGCACCGCAAGCCCGTTATGACCGTTGGTTCGGCCCACCAGAAATGCTGACTGGCCCTCGTAGGGACCGTTTCTATCAGGAGGAGTTTGGTATCAACCCGGTAGGAGTGCTAACTCGCTCTGTGAAAGACCCTGGTGCGGTATTGTCGCCTGAGATGTTCTGGTTCGATGCTTTTCCAGGTGCGAAGGAAAAATCATTGACGGTTCGTACACAAACAGCGCCAATTTTCGGTACAATTCATTCGAACTCTGTGGCGGTGATCACAGGTACGTAATACGGAGCATGGTTAAATTTTAAAGGCGGGTTTATCCCGCCTTTTTAGTAGGTATATCATGTTTAATATCCGTGAGCAAATGGTTAAAGATCTTGATTTAATTTTAGAAAAAGAAATGGGCCTACCTGTGGAAATAACACATCCCAACGGCCAGCATCAAATTTATAAGAAGGGTAGCACCACGGAACTTCTTATGGGCCGGGTACAGTATGATACGAAAGAATTTAATCTCACATCGGGGGGGACAAAAGTTATTCCGTTGTCGTCTATCACTCTCGCTATTAACTCCCTTGAATATCCATTGACCCTATTTAATGATAGCGGTTTACCTAGTGTTTATCGTTTTAAAGTTCCAGCGTACCCTTCCAGGACAGCACCAAAGATAGATATTATTTCGAGTCCAGATAATCAACCCAATGAGGGCAGATCTATCGGGTTTATTACGTTTTATATGCAAAAGGCAATACAAGTATGACTACAAATTATCTCACAATAAAAAATGCGTTGGTGTCAGTTATTGAAGGCCAGGCGCAAAACAGATACCGAACTATTGGGCATAAAACCTCTAGGCAGCAAGCTGCTGTATTTGAAGGGGCGTATAGATCGGTACAAGTTACCTTCGAAGAAGCGGATTTTGATAAGTCATCATCAAGAAAAGGGGGTAATCTGGCGCATCCTTTATCGTTTAAGATTGTTTTTACGGTGGCTATGCCTTCAAAAATGGATATAGCTGCTTTGGATGCTCCAGGGGTTACTATCGTTCAGAGGGCTGCTATTTTAGAGGCTACGCAGTCGGCTTCAGCGTTAGCGGAGGATTCCCTTGATGAGTTGTATGGTATAGTTGCAGGGATTTTAATGGACTTATCTAATCGGTTTTTATTGCTTGATGACGAGCGTATTGTTATTGATGGATGGGTAGGTAATTTTAAAAAATTAAATTTACAAGATAGGTCGCGTCAAGGTATTTCTGAGCTGTATGGGGATTTGGTCGTTTTAATGGCCGAGATGGAGTATTCGTGTAAAACGTATGAAGACTTGACGGGCGTAATTCCTAATAGCGTGCAACCAAAAACGTTTGACATTAAGACGGCAGTTACTAAAGACACCAATGGCGCTCTTATTGATGACGCTGGTGTGAAAGTTATAACACAATAAAATTAACAGGAGATTATGAATGAATGCATCGAGTCGTGCGGCGGGAGTTGGAATTCAGGGGGAGAATGTTTCCTTTGGCGTTTCAGTTACCGTTAAAAAAAGACGTATTTATATTATTGGAACACCCGATCCGGCTTTAACATCCGTGGTAGCAGAGGTTCCTGTCCAAGTATTTTCCGGAGATGATGTTGGTTCACGTACAGGCTTTGGGTTTATGCTACACCGTCTTGCTAAAAAGGTTTTTGAAGGGAATAAGGGTGTTGAGACATTTATGATACCTCAAGCTGAAGCGGGGGCTGCGGTTGCTGCGGCGGGTTCAGTTGCTTTTACTCCGTCTGGTACAGTTACAGCAGGAACATTAAACCTTCGTATTGGCGGGTTTACACTTGTACAGGTAAGTGTTACAGCGGGTATGACTGGCGCCCAGATTGCAACGGCCTTAGTTGCGGCTATTAATGCACTTCGTACTAAAGATGGTTGTCCTGTAATGGCAGTAGTCGATGGCACAGATACCACGAAAGTTAATTTTACTTCAAAATCAAAAGGTACATGGGGAAATAGAATATCTTTAACTTTAAATACGCAATACGGGGAGGCTGAATCTGCTCCAGGTAATTTAACCGCTACTATAGTAGCCATGTCTGGCGGGTCTGGTACACCGACTTTAACAAACGCTTTAATCGCGCTTGGTTCTGGGGATAACCAAAATGCTGGAGATGGAACGGTGATAGTGCATGGCTATGGTCAGGCTACTACCCCTTTAGACAATCTCTCTGTATACAATGGTATTGGTTTAAGCAAATTGGGAAATTATTCTTCTATGGTCCACAAACCTTTTTATTCATTAACAGGCAATGTTGATCCGGGTTCTGCTGGTCTTTCTACGCTTACCTCATTTACGAACGGTAGAAAGTTAGATAGAACCAACGGTGTTGTGGTTGCCGATGGGTCTCCGTGTATGCCGGATGAGATAGCCGCTTTAGCGGTAGGTATCATTGAGGGCATGGCTGCAACTCGCCCAGAGGAAAACTATGTTGATATCCCTTTACCGGGTGTGATCCCTGGCGCACAGGCAGATAGATGGTCTGACGAATATAATAATCGAGATGCCGCTGTCCAGGCGGGTATTTCGCCTACTTATGTAAAAAATGGGATTGTGACATTACAGAATGTTATGTCCTTCCACAGACCGGATAGTGTCCCTGTTGAAAGTAATGCCTATGCTTCTATTAGAAGTATCGTTCTAGTACAAAACGTTCTTGAAAATGTATACAAGGAACTTAATAAGTCTGACTGGAAGGGCATATCCATCGTTAAGGATAAGGCTCAAGTATCCAACGCACTTAGTAAGCTAAAAGTGAAGGATATTCAAGATGTCAAAGATGCATTACTGGCGTTAAATGCTCAAATGGTTGGCATGGGTTGGCTGTATTCTGACGAAATGCTTATTAAGTATATGCGTGAAAACCCAGATAATGTCGTTCAGATTCGGGCAAATATGTCTGGCTTTGATATGGTATTCCCCTTGATTTTCAGTATCGAAGGCGGAATTCTTAATGCGGCAGTTCAGTATGATACGTCGATTGCTGCGGTAAGAACTGCGGCATAAGGAGAAATAGACAATGAGAATAGCGGGTACACCAAAAACAGTTCGTATAGGTGGGATAGAGTTCTCTGTTCCAGCGGATGCGAATTTTAAAATAAATTTGACTACTTTTAAAAGTGAAGTTCTCCCAACTACGGGGGATAATATGCGTAAAATGACGAAACAGGCAGTTTCAATTATGGGGTGCCCTATAATCGGAGACGTACATGAGATGGATATGTTGAGAGCTATCGCGGAGTCTCCGAGTGATACGCGGATGTCTGTAACTCTTGCCGATGGTAGTACGTATTCAGCTACAGGTTTTATAAACATGAACGAAATTGAGTCGTCTGATTACAAGTGTTTAGTAGATATGTTTCCTCGCGCAAAATGGGTTCCCTTACTTGTTTAATTTTAAAAATAAAGAGAGATCATTATGGAAAGTAAAGCAGAAGAAAAAAATGAACAAGATGGGAGCATAAAAAAACCTCGTAACCCAGTTTTTGTAAAGGCGATGCAGAGCAGACTAAAAAAGACAGAATATATTTTGTCTGAAGAAAACGCCATGGATTTACTTGCGGATTTTCTTCAACATTATGGTGTTTCTACTGAGGACGTAGCAGATATGGAGGGTTCCCTTGAGGGGTTCATGAGAGGTATCCGTCTTGGAAAAGTGGATATTCAAAAGGATGATAAGGGTAGACCAGTTGTTTGTATAAGTTTAGCAACGGGATCAGTTCTTCGTTTTGAAAACAGCCCTGTAAGGGCCAAGGCGTTGTATATGACGCAACCACCTCCAGGTCAGGAGAATAAATTTAATATGAAAGTTTATCAGGTAGCGGGTTCAATGACGGGTTTGGGTGAACAGGCTATTATGGGCATACACCCCGCTGACCTTCAATTTATTGAGGCGGTGACAATGGTTTTTTTGGGGCTATAATCCCGAAGCTTGATTTAGCGATTCGGGATTTGTTTATTTTTACGAAGTCTACTAAAGGGTTATTCGATAGTGACCCCATGGAACTTTTTTATTTTCATAAAATTGTAAATAGCCTAAAGGATGCAAAGCCCAAATGAGAAACTACGTTATAGCGACAGAATTCGTAGCACTTGATCGGGGCATGGGCGCCACCCTTTCTCGTATAGCAACACGTTAAGGGGAAATAGAGAACAAAGCTCAAAGGGCTTCTCAAGCTGTAAGCCGTAAAATGGAGCCGAGTGGTATGTTTGGCTCTATCACTGCGGGGAACCTAGCAGCACGAGGGATAGCCAATGTCACTACGGGTTTTTATGATCTTTCAAAACAGATGGCAGCGACTAAGGCTACTATGAATGCTGTTTTTGGCGAAGAAAAAGCTACTAGAAATATGGAATACCTGCGGGCGGAAACTAATCGTTTAGGGGTAGCGCTTCCTTCTGTAGTACAGGGTTACAATCAATTACTTATTTCTATCCAAAAATCTAATTTTAGGGAGGATGCTCTCCGTAAATTTACTACGTCTTTTATGGAATTTTCTTCTGCTACGGGTTTGGCTCCACAACATGCTGAACGTGCTTTTTATGCGTTTAATCAGATGTTTAGTAAGCAAAAAATTATGGGGGAAGAGTTAAATCAGCAATTGGGTGATATACCCGCATTAAACCCAGAATTTTATCAAGCTATAGCGGATGTGTATAGTATTCCTTTTAAAAGCGTTCGTGATTATATGTCAAAACCTGGCGTTGAAGTTGATGCGGCAAAGGTTTTTAAGCGTGTTACGGATCTTATGCATGATAAATGGGCTACACCAGCTCAGAAAATGTCTGAACAGTATCTTGCCAATTTAAGCCGTCTTACAAATAAACAAGCGGAAGTTGCTGATATGTTTGGGGCTAAGGCTTTTGGCCCTATGGCAGAAGGGTTGAATGGAATTCTAAATGCAGCAACACCAGTATTGAAATTTATAGATACCTATTCAGATGAGATTATTGCAATTACGGGAGCTGTAATCTTGTATAACCAGGCAGAAAGAGTTCGTGCAGGCTGGATGGCGGCGGAGACTGGGGTAGGGCTTATTGGAGGTTTACGAGCGGCCACAAAAGAGTATAGGGCATTGGCGGCTGCTCAGGGTGCGGCCAATGCTATGACGGTAATGCTTAATGCGTCTATTTTAGCGAGTCCTTTATTTTGGGCAGTTGCGGGGCTTGCGGGGCTTGCTGTAGTTACAAAAAATTTATATGACGCGAATAAGTACCTTGAGGCTACTCAGGCTGAAAAACTTGGTGGCTATGGTACGACGGAGCAACGAACGAATAAGCATCTCTTACCAAAACCAAAAAGGTATAGTGCAAAAACTCTTGAGCGGATGGAGCGTGAAAAGGCTGCCATGGTTAGCACTGCTTCTTCAGACAAGGAACTTGCGCAGTGGGCTAGTGAAAAAGTACAAGAATTAAAAGTAGATACGAATTCATTTTTAAAATTAGAAATTTCAACACCCGAAGGAGTGGCGGCCACAATTGTGGATTCAAAGGGTATAGATCAGGTTTCTATCAATGAGAGTAATCTTGGAAAGGTAAAACGCTAATGAGTCTTTTTGATGGTATAAATGAAACTCTTGAGATTACACCGCCTACTAAAAGTAATATTGGGATACCCATTATCAATCTTATTGGGGGTGAGGGACAGCAACCTTTTATAGCAAAATGGACGGGGGATACGTCTTCTTTTGAAAGGAAATTACCTGAATTTGACTTTCCGGATATCCCTGGAACGCTACTGCAAGATATGAACCGTAAGTCCTGGGCATGGGACATAGAGTTTTTTTTTGAAGGTATTGATGCTCTTGATGAAAAAAAACGTTTTAAAGAACTAATGGACCTACCTGGTTCGTGGACTTTTCAGCACCCTACTGAAGGCACATTATCTTTATTTCCGGTCTCTATTAAAATTAAAGATGAACCAGTAGAGAGTTATAATCTTATTTCTATTTCAGGTACCTGGCTTGAGAGCATTCCTGAATTTCAGTTACTTGAGGCGGAACTTAATGTTGATTCATCAAAGGCGGCTGAAGGGCTTTTAAAAAAGAAGCCCCAAGATTTTAATGCCTTTGTGAGGAATGTGGGTAAGACCATTACAGATGTGTCAAAGTTTATTAACAGAACAATTTCAACAGTGAATAAGGTAAAGACAGAGGTGGAGAAGGCTACTGTTTTTGTTCAAGAGGCTTTGACTTCAGGAGTTGTATTAGCTACGGGAACAATGGGTATGGTAAAGGATTTGATCCTTTTACCGGGTCAGCTAGTTACTAGCTTTGAGAGCAGTTTTTCTTTTTATGAGCAGTTACTTATGAGCACTATTAACGATTCTGTAGATTCTATTGAGGATGGGTACTATAATGAAGCTATAGCAGCCTTTACACTATTTGGAGTAGCCGAAAATGTGAATGTAGCTGAATTTTCAAATAGAGATAGTGCCCTATCTGGTATGAATAGATTAGGATCAATGTACAATACAGTTCTAAATTATTCTGATTCTCTGCAAAACCAATTTAGTAGTTCTTTATTGGGGCAGCCCGCGCTTATTACGGATCAATTTTCAGGTATGCTTGGGGTTTTTGATGAGATACGGTCCGTTGTTCTAAGTGCTACTTTGAAATTGATGAGTGACGTTTATAGTTTACGTGCGCAGCGAATTATAGTTTTAGAAAAACCAAAAACCCCCGTTGAGATCGTAATTACTGAATACGGAACATTGGGTATTGATTATGCAAATCTTGATAATTTTATAAAGGTTAATGGTCTTAGGGGTTCCGAAATTGAGTTATTGCCAACTGGTAAAGAAGTGGTGATATATGGTTGATTTATTTAATGCAGTATCTAGTACGGATCAAGAATTTAAGGATATACCCACTCAAGGGTATTGGTATATTGTAAAACCAATTTCTACAGATATTCCAGATGTAAGAGGTTCTTTTCCGGGTCAGCAGTTTACAACTGGCGGTGAATGGATTAGTAATATTGCGATAGCTGCGTATAATGGTAAAATGATGGAATACCCTCGCATTATGAATGATCCTAAAAACGCAGGTAGGGTGTGCTCTGCGCCGATTCAGGGGAAGACGCAGCATTTTTTTTATCCAGGCGACCCCATATTCATCCCCCGCCTTGATGGACAAAGTAATGATAAAATTAAGGCGGATCGTAACTCTTTTATTTTTATAGTTGAGGGAAAAAAAGTTAAGGTTGCTACAGGTACATTACTTCGAACGATGGACACCTTATCTGACGGGTGGGAAGTATCTTTTCCATGGATACAGGGCAGGGAGCCAGAGTTAGATCGGATTACGGCTCCTCGGAGTTTCAAGGATTGTCAGGTATACATTGGTGGGATGCTCCAGGCGTCTGGATATATTTATGATGTTAAGCATAAGACAAATAAAGATGGTCGAAGTAAGGTATTATTATGCTATAGTAAGACTATAGATATTGTAGACTCTAATATGGAACCACCTTTTACTTTTCGAGATTTTACTTTGAAAGGTGTACTAGATGCTATAGCTGCAAAGCATGGAGTACTGGTATCTGTTATGGAAGGTATAGACTTGAGTAAAAAATTTGCAGCTACAAAAGCCTACACTATTGCTGATAAAGAGTTTGAGTTTATTTCCCGTTTAGCAGAGAGACGGGGAGTTCTATTATCCAATGATGAGCAGGGTAATTTATTGGTTCAACAAGCATCTCCGGATAAAACAATTTTAGGAACAATTAAGGAAGAGCAGCCTGTTAGTCAAGAGTATGAAGTAGAATTTAAAGGGCGAGAGATGTTTTCAACGTATTACGCTTATGATCGTGATCCTGCAATTCGTATGGATAAAACTAGATCAGCGCAGAGAAAAGGTTATGCGATAGTTGAGGATGCAAAGGTACCTGGTAAGAGGGTACTGAGTTTTTCTGCATATGAACTTGAAAATGCTGATTTGCAGATAGCGGCACTCTGGCAGAAAAATAAGTCTCTAGTAGAGAGCCTATCCATCCCCTTTCCTGTAGCGTCATGGTATGACCCATGGAAGGATAACTTATGGAAATCAAATACACTTATTAATGTGATTTCTCCAACGATAGGAACCTCTGAAAAAGGGTATATTTTTCGGATTAGGGCGGTTAAATTTATTTATTCAGTTCGTGGGGGGCGTAGTGCAATTTTGTATCTAGTACCACCTTTGGCGTATACTCGTGATAAACAAGACTTACTGAATTTGGGATCGTTATGGTAGACTACGGTACAGTTACTTCTGTTAAGATTGATAACTTTTTAGGTTCAAAGGACCAGTATATCGTTGTTGAGGTCCAATTGACTGATGATCAGGATATGGTGTCTTGCTTGTGGCTTCCAGGTGCGGGGCGACAGCAATATCCGTGGAAAGGTGATTTGGTGAGTCTTGTTTTTGCTAATCAAAATTGGGGAATAGCCGTTGCTGCATCGGATCATATCGCGGTTGATATTGGGCAGGGTGAGCAGAAAATTTATTCATACGATGAGTCTCGCACGATAAGAGCGTTTATAAACTTATTGGCGGATGGGGTGCTTGAGTTTAATGGAAACAGTAAAAGCTTGGTAACATATGCTGAATTAGTTCAAGGACTTAGTAATTATAATGGAGCGGCATTACCACCAACGGGTGTTCAGGGGGAATTCGCAAAGATAGCAATAGTTTTACAATCACTTGCACCTGGTTCTTATACACCCGGAGTCTTATCCGTAGATATTTCGGCAGCAGAGACAAGTACAATAAAAGTAGGATAACATGAACGGAAATTTTACAGAGGTATTTCAAGGTGATCCATATTTACAAGTTACTGCGGATGGTATCGGTGTTACATTTAAAGATGGGCAGTCTATAATGGATCAAGGTATCGAGAACACTACGGTTCTTCGCTTAATTTTTAAGAAAGATTGGTTTGCTAACGCATACCTATCTACTGAGAGGCGGATTAAGAAATCACAAGGCTTGGTAGCGTTATCGAAGCCTTTAACAGTAAATTCTATAAATAATGCTAAAAGAGGGTTTATTTCGGATTTGAAACCTTTAAAAGATCGGAGTCTCGTATCAAAAATTGAAGTTGACATTACTAATCCAAAAGGAAATAGTGTGGATGTGATTATACGTTTGTATAAACCTAGTGGTTCTCTTGTTACGTTATTGGCACAACGTAATGGCCTAAACTGGTTCTGGCAGGTTCAGAATCCTGCAAATAGGAAAATATGAGTATCCCTTTAACAGCCCTTGAGACAAAGATACAAGAAAACATTGCATATTTAGAGAGCAAGTTAAACCAGAAAGTTCCTGCGCAGGATGTGTCTTTTATTACGGTTTTAGCAACGATGGCTGCACTTGCGTCTGTGGGTGCTGAAAAGAGAATTGCGTATGAGTCACTTGACAATCTTATAAGTACAGCTAGTCTTGAGAAACTAAAAGAAATGGGCCAGAGCAATGGTGCTATTTTTAAAGAAGCAGTATCCGCCCAAGTTTTTGTAACCATGCCTGTTACGCCAGGTTCAGGGGAGATTATTTACCAAGGCGATTTGTTTTTATCAGAATTAGGTTTAGTATATCGGGTCGTAAGCTCTATACAGGAAGTAGCCGGGTTAATAGCCTTTGAGGTCTTGGCGGATGAGCCGGGGGCTAGGTTTAATTTAATTTCAACCAATAAGTTGTATCCCAGAAGGATATACCCGAATGCTACAGCGGCTTTCGCAACAGTAGCGAATCCTGCCTTAAAAATAGTAGGTACCGATGATGAGGATACAGAGATTTATCGAGAGCGGGTACAATCCAGGGAAAGACTTTTAACAGGTGGGGGCAATTTTGCTGATTATAAGCTTTGGGCAGAAGAAGTACCTGGAGTTAAAGAGGCTTACCCCTTTTCCGGAAAACCTTATCTTGATTATGGAACACCTGACTTTATTGTAGTTAGTGGCAATTTATATTTTGTAGATACCTTAAACCATGTTATAAAAAGGGTAGTGCTTTCAACAGGAGTTATTTCTATCTTTGCGGGGTATTCTGGGTTAGCAGGGTCCGCTAATGGTGCTGGATCAACGGCGAGATTTAATACACCCTTTGGTATAGGTACGGATGGTACGAATTTATATGTTGCGGATACAGGAAACCACACTATTCGAAAAATTGTGATAGCTACTGCTGCGGTTACTACTATCGCGGGGACGGCGGGAATAACAGGCGAGGCTAACGGCACAGGAGTAGATGCCAGATTTAACGGACCACACGATGTTACTTCCGATGGTACCAATCTTTATGTAGTAGATACCGGAAACCACATTATTCGAAAAATTGTGATAGCTACGGGAGTTGTAACCACTATAGCTGGAACAGCGGGTCTATCAGGGTCAACAGATGGTACTGGGGCTGCCGCTAGATTTAATGGACCCCATGATGTAACTACGGATGGTACAAATCTGTATGTGGCGGACACAGGAAATCATATAATTAGAAAAATTGTGATAGCTACAGGAGTTGTAACCACTATAGCTGGAACAGCGGGAATTACGGGATTTTCAGATGGCATAGGCACCGCTGCTCGATTTAGTAGCCCACATGGAATTATCAAAGATGGTACAAATTTGTATGTTACGGACACTGGAAATCATACAGTTCGACAAATTGTTATTTCAACGGCAGATGTTACTACTCTAGCGGGATTAGCTGGAGTAGCAGACTATATTGATGCTACAGGGGTGAACGCGCGTTTTAATACCCCTCATGGAATTTATGTAAGTGGAACCGACTTATATGTTGCTGATATTTTAAATCAAGTTATACGAAAGGTAGTAATTTCTTCTGGGGTTGTAACAACTTTACCCGGTTATACAGGACAAAGTTACCCAGGTGATCGTACTATTTTTGTAGAGTGTACGGATGACGTTAATATAGATAATATACCTCCCGTCTCTCTATTAACACAAGTTACACAAAGTATTTGCTTTGATGCAGAAGGGTTAGCTCGCCCTCCGTCAGGATTTACTCCAGCTACGCTATATGTTCGGCCTATAACCAGAGATGCATATAATGTAACTATTTATGATATTATCTTGACAGTAGATTCTAGAGTGGACGCAGAGGTTCAAGTTGAGGCGGCTCTTGGAATATTTTTTAGGGGGTTAAATCCTTTTGTAGAAGGTGTGGCGGTATCTAGTGAAAAAAATGACATTATTACCCCTGCGGCAGCAGGTATTGAAATTCAAAAAATTTTTAAAGCATATGGTGGTGCTATCGGGGCGGTAGCAATTTTTGGAGGGTTAGGGGAGTCCGTTGCCGGATATGTTTTGCAGGGCGGGGAACATGCTAAACTCGGAACAGTGACATTTCTCTATCAGTTATGAGTGTACAAATACTTGAAGCCCTATTACCACCTGATTTTGTAGTGGATAAGTCCTCTGATCTACAAAAAATTTTAGAAGGGTGGGGAGAATTAATAGCAAAGGATAGTGCTCTAATTTCAAGGGTTTCAGATATTCGGAACCCCTTAAAAACAGATTTTCTTGCGGAATTAGAACTTGAGGCAGGCTTAATTTATAATTCTTTCTTGTCTGAGATCACTAGAAGAGACAGGTTAGCAGCCAGGAGACTTCGTAGAAATGAGGCAGGTTGGCAAAAGTCCTTACAGGATGTACTTGACAAGGCAGGCTTTGGTTTAACGGTACACATGAACTATCCTACCGTTGACCCAAACATGTTTACAGGAGAAGCCTTTGCCATAGTTATGGGGGAAGAAAGTGCTATCAATCCTGCAACATGTGGTGAGGATAACGCAGTTTGTGGAGGGTTTGGTGGGTTTTTATGGGTAAATGGTAATGAATTTATTCGTCAAGAGCCAAGTATTTATACGGTATGTGGAAACTCTGATATAGTATGTGGTGATATAGAAGCACAAAGTGGTTCTTATTCGTCGATTTTGCAAAGAGCACGACCGTTTTTTGTTCCTGATGACCAAGGGTACTGGCCCTTAATTTTTTTTGTAGGGGGAGCAGCTACTTATGACGTAACAGGGGCTATTGCGACTATAGAACCTGTAGAGGTTCCCTATTATAGACGAGAAGAACTTACAAGCATTATAGTTAAGATGAAACCTCTTGGCGTATGGGCCGGGATGAGGGTTTTCTTTTGAAAGGTATTGAATTAATTTTAAAGGTAGGGAAAAATGAAAAATTTTCTTTCAGCGTTCAGAACTAATGGGGTTGCGTTCCCTTTCACAAAAGCAAAGGATCGTACCGCACCTGGAGTATATGATGGTACACAATTTATTGCAGATCTTATAGATGACTTATGGGGTTTTTATCAGGCTATTCTTAAGGCTGCAAATATTACACCCTCGGGTAATGTAGAAACCGCAAATGCTTCGGGGGCGCATGAGCTTACGTCTCAAGCATTTCAGGCTTTAAAGTTTTCATTGGGTACAAATCGAACACTGAATTGTTGGTGGGATGGAACAAACTGGAAATATTCTGCCGCTGGTGCTCCAGCGATCCGGATTGAATTGAATGGAGCTAGAATTTATTTCTACTATGCAGCAGCGGGGACTATAAATACTGCTATTACATGGACAACATTTTACTCTTTAGGTTTTGAGGATAAGGGCTTGGAGATACTCTCAAATTTACGAGAGGTCGGGGCTTCGTACTATCGACAGGGAAGTGGATCTGGGTTTGTCTTAAAGCATAACAATACTGGTCATACTGTTGCCTTTAGAACAGCCCCCGATGGTACAGATTTAGTTAACCCTGTCACTCTAACTGAACATGTAACGATAAATATAGGGTCTGCGGCGGTTGTGGTATCAAGGCTACTATTCGACTTGGGTGCTGGTGCATATGGGTTTGGGGGAAGCTCCTTGTCTTCGATATCGGATTGGAATAATATGTTTGATAGAGTTCAAGCCTTTTATTCCCCTGCGGGTGCAGCAAATCAACCTGCAAATTTTAACATGTTAGGACTTACACATTTATTAAATAATACAAATGGGGTTCAGCTTGCTTTTCGTATGGGGGCTGACTATGCGGCCTTTAGACGGCAGAATAGTGGTGTAATGTCCTCCTGGGTTGAATTTGCATTAAAGAGCGTTACGGGGGGTTTAACTTTATCCGATGCCTTAGTCTTAAGTGGG
>Ga0153916_10002222_pt1 | contig 14274 bp, 16 predicted proteins | sample Opewatmetagenome_FD_109642 | JGI IMG/M metagenome (GOLD analysis project Ga0153916, IMG submission 109642) | Freshwater wetland microbial communities from Ohio, USA - Open water 3 Core 3 Depth 4 metaG | ecosystem: Environmental > Aquatic > Freshwater > Wetlands | place: USA: Ohio, Lake Erie...
ACCGTCGTGGGCCAGATCGAACTGGCGACCTTCGTCAACGAGGGCGGCCTGGAAGCCCTCGGGAGCAACCTGCTGAAGGAGACCGGCGCGTCGGGCCCAGCCACCGTGGGCACGCCCAATTCCGTGGGCTTCGGCTCGGTGCTGCAGGGCTACACCGAAGCCTCGAACGTCGACGCGGTCAGCGAAATCACCGCCCTCATCGTGGCCCAGCGGGCCTACGAGATGAACGCCAAGATCATCACCGCCTCCGACGAGATGCTGCAGTCGGCCAATCAGGTGAAGTGACGGTATGAAACGCGCCCTGATCCTCGCCATCCTGCTGGCCGCCGCCGGCCCCGCCTTCGCCGGCCAGGCGGTGACCCTGCGGGCCGACGCCACGGACTCCGACGGCGTCGTCACCCTGGGCGAACTGTTCGTCGGCGCCGGGGCCGCCAGCGCCACGCCGGTGGCCGCCAAGCCCGGCCGCAGCGTCATGCTCGACGCCCGCGCCGTGCAGCTCGCCGCCGCCCGGGCCGGCCTCGACTGGGCCAACGCCGAAGGCGTCAGCCGGATCATCGTCGGCTCGGGTCCCGCAGGGGCCGCCGGCGGATCGGCCGCATCGGCCGGGGCCCGAGGCAATGTCGAGGTGCTCACCTACGCCCGCAACTTCGCCGCCGGCGAGGTGGTCCAGCCTCAGGATCTGGTGTGGGCCAAGGCCGCCGCGGCGCCTGCGGACGCCCCCTCCGACGCCGCCCAGGTGATCGGCCTGGCCGCCAAGCGCCCCTTGCGCGCCGGTGCGGCGGTCTCCGGCCGCGATGTGGCCGCCGCCCAGGTCATCAAGGCCGGGGAGATGATCACCGTGGTCTATCAGAACGACGGCATCTCGCTGTCCCTGCAGGGCAAGGCCCTGTCCGCCGCCGGCGTGGGTGAGAGCTTCTCGGTTCAGAACACGGACTCGAAAAAGGTCATCCAGGCAGTGGCTGTCGGCCCGGGCCAGGCGATCGTCGGCCCGGCCGCCGATCAGCTGAAGGCCTCCTCCACCCGTTACGCCCTCCGTTAAGAAGGCTCGCTTCCATGCGCCGCACGCTCGTCCTCGCCCTGCTCCTCGCCCCCCTCGCGGCCTGCTCCTCCGTCAAGGAAGCGGTCCGCGGACCGGAACTGACGCCGGTCGGCTATCCCGCCGCCCTGGCGCCGCAGAACCAGCAGGTCATGCCGCTGGCCTCCGTGCGCGAGCCCTATCCGCAGCCGGCCTCGGCCAACTCGCTGTGGCGCTCGGGCGCCCGCGCCTTCTTCATCGATCAGCGCGCGGGGCGGGTGGGCGACATCCTGACCGTCCAGATCGACATCGACGACAAGGCCCAGACTTCCAACAGCACCAGCTCGAGCCGCAAGTCCGGAACCACCGCCGGCGCGCCCCACCTGCTGGGCCTGGAATCCAGCCTCGGGAAAGTTTTGCCGGGCGGGTTCGATCCCGCAGCGGCGATCGAAACCAATTCGGCCAGCTCCAATGCGGGCGCCGGAACCGTGAGCCGCTCGGAAAAGATCAGCCTGACCATCGCCGCGGTGGTCACTACGGTCCTGCCGAACGGGAACCTGGTGATCCAGGGCACCCAGGAGGTGCGGACCAACTCCGAGCTGCGCCAGCTGACGGTCGCCGGCATCGTGCGGCCGGAGGACATCTCCTCGGCCAACACCATCAAACACACCCAGATCGCCGAGGCCCGCATCAGCTACGGCGGCCGCGGGGACATCAGCCGGGTTCAGAAGACCCCGGCCGGACAGGCTCTGGTGGAGCGCTTCTCGCCCTTCTGACCGCACAATCGCCTTCGCCGCCGTGCTAGCTTGAGCAGATGAAGACCCTCGCTTTCCTCACGCTCGGCCTTGGCGTCCTGGCCGGCGCCGCCGCCGCGCAATCTCCGGGCTCCGCGGCCTGGAACCTGAGCCTGCCCAAGGCGCCTCAGGACACGGCCTACCTCACCTACGCCGTCCCGGAGAGCGGCCGCCTGCGTCTGAACTTGAGCTGCAGGGTCAAGAGCGGCCAGGTTCTGGCGATGTTCGACGTCGAAAAGCGGCTGGCCGTGAAGCAGCGAGGCCAGTCCTGGGTGGACAACATCGGTCGCCCCGCGCCCTGGCCGGTGAGCGTGACCGTGATGTCCCTGACCCAGAAGACCACCCTGCGCGGCCTCGCCCTCCCCAATGCGATGACCGGCGGCTCCACGGTGCAGGTCGAGGTCTCGACCCTTGCGCCGGTCGTGGCGGAGTGGCGCAACACCGCCGTGCTGCGGCTGGACGCCCTGGACGAGGTCAACGCCCAGCCGGCGGCGGCCAAGGGCCTGATCAGCCGATTCCTGCGGGCCTGCGGCTAGGCGCGCAGGCCTTTGATGCCGATGGCGTCGACCCCCATGGCCGAAAGCGCGGCGCGGACGATGCCGTCGGCGTCGAGACCGGCCTGCGCGTACATCAGGTCGGGCTTGTCCTGGTCCTGGAAGATGTCGGGCAGGGTCAGGGTGCGGATCTTCACACCGCGATCCAGGGCGCCGTGCTCGGCCAGGGCGTGCAGGACGAAGGCGCCGAAGCCTCCCACCGCGCCTTCCTCAACTGTGATCAGGGCCTCGTGCTCGCGGGCCAGGCGCAGGATCATGTCCACGTCCAGGGGCTTGGCGAACCGGGCGTCGGCGACGGTGGTGGAGAAACCGCGGGCGGCCAGCATGTCGGCGGCCTTGAGGCTTTCGGCCAGACGCGTGCCGAAGGAGAGGATGGCCACAGCCGTCCCCTCGCGCACGATGCGGCCCTTGCCGATTTCCAGCGGCTCGGCGCGTTCTGGCATCGCCACCCCGACGCCTTCGCCGCGTGGATAGCGGAAGGCCGAGGGACGGTCATCGATGGCCACGGCGGTGGCGACCATCCGGGCCAGCTCCGCCTCGTCGGCGGCGGCCATCATCACCATGCCCGGCAGCGCGCCCATGTAGCCGATGTCGAAGGAGCCGGCGTGGGTGGGGCCGTCGGCGCCCACCAGGCCCGCCCGGTCGATGGCGAAGCGCACCGGGAGGCGCTGGATCGCCACGTCGTGCACCACCTGGTCGTAGCCGCGCTGAAGGAAGGTCGAATAGATCGCCGCGAAGGGCTTCATGCCGTCAGCCGCCAGGCCTGCGGCGAAAGTCACCGCATGCTGCTCGGCGATGCCCACGTCGAAGGTGCGGTCGGGGAAGCGCTTGCCGAAAATGTCGAGGCCCGTACCCGATGGCATGGCGGCGGTCACGGCGACGATCCGCTCGTCGCGTTCGGCCTGCCGCACCAGTTCGTCGGCGAAGACGTGCGTGTAGCTGGGCGTGTGGACGGGCGTCTTGGACTGTTTGCCGGTGACCACGTCGAACTTGACCACGGCGTGCAGCTTGTCGTGGGCGTTCTCGGCCGGGGCGTAGCCCTTGCCCTTCTGGGTGACCACGTGGACCAGCACCGGCCGGTCGACGATTTCGTGGGCGTTCTTCAGCACGCTCACCAGGGCGTCCATATCGTGGCCGTTGATCGGGCCCACGTAGTAGAAGCCCAGCTCCTCGAAGAAGGTCCCGCCGGTGACCATGCCCCGGGCGTATTCCTCCGCCTTGCGGGCGGCTTCCTGCAGCGGCTTGGGCAGGGCGCGGGCCACGGTCTTCCCGAGGTTGCGCAGGGTCTGATAGCCGCCGCCGGAGACCAGCCGCGCCATGTAGGCGCTCATCCCGCCCACCGGAGGCGCGATGGACATGTCGTTGTCGTTCAGGATGACGATCAGCTGCTTGGTGGCTTCGCAGGCGTTGTTCATGGCCTCATAGGCCATGCCCGCGCTCATGGAGCCGTCGCCGATCACCGCCACCACGCGGTTGTCGCGGCCTTCCAGATCGCGGGCGACGCAAAAGCCGAGCGCTGCCGAGATCGAGGTCGCCGCGTGCGCCGCGCCGAAGGGGTCGTATTCGCTCTCCGAACGCTTGGTGAAGCCCGACAGGCCGCCGCCCTGGCGCAGGGTGCGGATGCGGTCGCGCCGGCCGGTCAGGATCTTGTGCGGATAGGCCTGGTGGCCGACGTCCCAGATAAGGATGTCGTCGGGCGTGTCGAACACGTGATGCAGGGCGACGGTCAGCTCGACCACGCCCAGGCCCGCGCCCAGGTGGCCGCCCGTCGTCGAGACCGCATCGATCGTCTCAGCGCGAAGCTCGTCGGCCAGCTGGCGCAACTGTCCGGTGGAGAACCCGCGGATGTCGGCGGGGGACGAGACCTTGTCGAGCAGGGGCGTGGCGGAAGTCATGGGCAACGCGGACGGCGAAAGGGGACGATTCAATTTCGGCGCTCTAGCACGTAATCGACGCTGGCCCGCAGGAAATCCGCCTGCGGACCGAAGGGATCAAGGTGGGCTTTCGTCTGTTCGGTCAACAGGCTGAGCCGTTGGCGGGCGGCGTCGGCGCCCAGCAGCGTGACATAGTTCGTCTTGCCCCGCTCGGCGTCCTTGCCGGCCTTCTTGCCCAGGGCGGCGCTGTCGCCTTCCGCGTCCAGCAGATCGTCGACGATCTGGTAGGCGAGCCCCAGATCCTGGGCGAACGCCATGAGGGCGTGGCGTTCGCCCTCGCCGGCGTGAGCCATGACCAGCGGCAGTTCGAAGGCCACGGCGATCAGAGCCCCGGTCTTGAGCCGCTGCATCCGGGCCACTGCGCCCAGGTCGTCGCGGACGCCGATCATGTCGATCATCTGGCCGCCGCACATGCCTTTGGCGCCGCAGGCCTGCGCGAGTTTGAGCACCATTTCGGCGCGCACTGACCCGTCATTGTGGGTGTCGGGGTGGGCGAGGATCTCGAAGGCCACGGTCTGCAGGGCGTCGCCGGCCAGAACGGCGGTCGCCTCGTCATAGGCCTTGTGGACGGTGGGCCGGCCCCGGCGCATGTCGTCGTCGTCCATGCACGGCAGGTCGTCATGGATCAGGCTGTAGGCCTGGATGCATTCCAGCGCGCAGGCCGCCCGCAGGACGGGACGGTCGCCCAGGTCGAACATCCGCCCGGTCTCGATGGCGAAGAAGGTCCGAAGCCGCTTGCCGGGACCAAGCGCGGCATAGCGCATCGCCTCGGTGAGGCGCGCCTCAGGACCGTCCGCCCGCGGCAGGAGCTCGTCCAGCGCCACGGTGACCAGATCGGCCGCCTCGGCGACTCGGCTGGCGAGGCCTTCCATCAGTTGAACTCGGCCGCTTCGACCCCCGGTGCGCCCTGAGCGCCCATGACGATCTTCTCGACCCGCAGGCGCGCGGCCTCCAGGCGTTTCTCGCAGTGGGCCTTCAGCGCCGCGCCGCGCTCGTAGAGGCGGATGGAGTCGTCCAGAGGCGCCTGACCGGACTCCAGCTTGCCGACGATCTGTTCGAGCTCGGCCAGGGCCTGTTCGAACGAAAGCGTTTCAATGGCGGGGGCCTCGGCCATATCGGTCCTCACAGGAAAGGGTTGACCCTAGTTGCGGCCCTCGCGCGCCGCAACGGGGCAGCACGGTCGGGGCGTCAAATCCGCTCGTACCGACGCAGGGACCAGTACTTGTAGCCCTTGCCGGCGGCGAGCCGCCAGCCCCTGACCTTGAGCGCCCGGCCGATCATCACGTTGAAGAACCCGTGGGCCAGCACCACCACGTCGTCGCCGGAGGAGGCCAGGTCGATCAGCAGGACGGCGGCTTCGTCGGCGCGCCCCTCGGCGGCGCGACGGGACTCCTCTTCCTCGTGATGGTTGAAGAACCACCACCAGAACCGCGCGAAGAAGCCCCAGAGGGAAGGCGAAAGGCGCACCCATCCGGGCCAGTTCGGCGGCGGCAGGGGCGCCTCGATGAACAGCGGGTCGGTGGCGAAGGCGCGCCCCGGCGCCAGGGTCTCGGCGCTTTCGATGGAGCGGCGGCGCGTCGAGGCCACAAGGGTCCCCGCATTGGCCGCGAAGGCCGTCAGCACCTCGGGCGGCGGACGATCGGGGCGAATCCCGCCCACCTCATACCGGGCCCAGAAGTCACGGTACTCGGACGCATTCAGCCTCACCTTGCGCGACAACGCCGGCTCGCCGTGACGAGCCAGGATTATCGCGCCAGGACGTGGCGCGGAAACGACGTGCGTGTCGGCGGTCAAAGCGTCGGCCATGTCATCGAAAGGCGTCGACTCGCCTGCATAGCGAACCGCCCTGTCCATCAACCCTCCTGCAGGGCTCGCACATGCGCGACCGCCGAGCGACCCAGAGCCTCAAGGTCGTATCCGCCCTCGAGCGATGAAACAACCCGACCATGCGAACGGCCGCGGGCCACCGAGGCGACCGCACGGGTGGCCCAGGCGAAATCCTCTTCCTCCAGACTCTGCCCGCCGTGGCCTCCCAAGGGGTCGCGGACATGAGCGTCGAAGCCGGCCGAAATCAGGATCAGGTCCGGCGCAAACGCGTCGACCCGGTCCAGCAGACCCTCGAAAGTCCGCCGCCAGGTCGTGGGCGAGGCGCCGGGCGCCACGACCGCATTGGCGATGTTGTCGGGCGCCGCCTCGGATGGATGGCCCGTACCCGGCCACATGGGCCACTGCTGGACCGAGGCGAAAAAGAGCCCTGGTCGCCCCGCGAACGCCGCCTGGGTTCCGTTGCCGTGGTGGACGTCGAAATCGACCACCGCGACCTTTTCGATTCCCGCCTCCTGGGCCGCGCGCGCAGCCACCGCCACGTTCGAGAAGATGCAGAAACCCATGGGCGCGCCCGGCTCGGCGTGGTGGCCCGGCGGGCGCACGGCGCAGAAGGCCCGCTCCGCCCTGCCCGCGGCCACGTCGCGCACGGCGCTCACCACGGCGCCGGCTGCGCGGCGTGCGGCCTCGAGGCTGCCCGCCGACATCAGGGTGTCGTCGTCCAGGCGGATCAGGCCGTGGCTGGGCGAGGCATGGACAATGGCGTCCACGTAGCCCTCGTCGTGGACCCGCAGCAGATCCTCCATCTCGACCTTCGGCGCCTCGTGGCGCGCGAGTTCCAGGTCGGAGGCCGCGCCAAGCGCTTCGAGCACGGCGACCAGCCGCTCGGGACATTCCGGATGCCCGGGCCCCGGGAAGTGGTCGAGCATGGCCGGATGCGTGTAGAGATCGATCCTCATAAATTTAGTTTAGCAACGGATCGCCTCAAACCGAATGCCAGAACCGACCATCCGCCGCGCGGGGCCTGACGACGCCGGATCGCTAGCCGACATCGGCCGGCGCACCTTCGTGGAGACCTTCGGCCACCTCTATCCGCCGGAGGATCTCGCCGCCTTCCTGGCCTCGGCCTACGACCTCGAAACGACCCGCCGCGACCTCTCCGATCCGGCCAAGGCGGCGTGGCTGGTGGAGGCCGACGGCGCGGTGATCGGCCACGCCCTGGTCGGTCCGTGCGAATTACCGCACCCAGACGTGACGTCGGCATGCGGCGAACTCAAACGGCTCTACCTGCTCAAGGGACGCCAGAACGGCGGGATCGGCGCCCACCTGTTCGCCGAAGCGCTCGATTGGCTGCTCCGCGACGGGCCGCGGACGCTATGGATCGGCGTCTGGTCCGAGAACCATGGCGCCCAGCGATTCTACGCCCGGGCGGGGTTCGAGAAGGTCGGCGAGTACGGCTTTCCCGTAGGAAATACGCTGGATCGGGAGTTCATCCTGAGGCGCCCGGCGCAGAATTCCTGACGGCGCCGCAACCCGCGCCGCGAGCATTCGGACGCTCCGCGATCGCTTGCCGCGCGAAATCAAAATCATTGCGGCGATTTAACCCACTGACACTTTGACGAACATCGTGTGGTTTGGGACGCTAAAGGTAATCATCGCAGTAGCTCGAAGGCGACCGGTGGGATGTTGAAGATTGGCTACGTACGTCTGCGCGACGCTCGATCGGCGGACGACACCGCGACCCTGAAGGCCATCGGCTGCCACGTCGTGCGCGCCGAAGAGCCCGCGAGTCCGGTCGCCGACGAGTCCGCGGTGCTATCTTCAATTCTGGACTTCATCGGTGAAGGCGACCAACTCGTCGTCACCCGCCTTGAGCACTTGGCCCACTCCACCCGCAGCGTTCTGGATGTGATCGACCGGCTGGACCTGCGCGGCGCCAGTCTGTTCGTGGTCGAGCCGGAGCTGTCCAGCGAAGGGGCCTCCGGTCGGGCCCTGCGCGCAGCCCTCGAGGCCGTCGCCGCCGTCGAGCCTGCCTGGGTCGCGCGTCGCCGCCGCGGCGCGCCGGCTGCCGAGGAGATCAAGGCCATGCAGGACGCCGGCGTCGGACCCGTGGAGATCGCCCGGCGGCTGGGCGTCTCGCGCATGACCGTCTGGCGCAAGCTTCGCGCCCTGGAAGCCGGCTGAGGCCCTCCAAACACTGACGGCCGGGCGCGCCGGAGGCCGAACGCGGCCTTGTCGGGGTCGGGCCTAATGGACGCAGGTGGGGGGCGTCATACTGGACATCGGTGCCGTGCGGCCCCATCCTGCAAAGTCAAACAACCGTTCGCCCCGCGGGAAACGCCCATGTTCATGCGCTTCTTCACCGAGCTCCGCGAAGCCAAGGTTCCGGTGACGCTGAGAGAGTACCTCATGCTGATGGAGGCGCTCGACAAGTCGGTGATCGACCGGCGAGTGGACGACTTCTACTACCTGTCGCGCTCGGCCCTGGTGAAGGACGAGAAGAACCTCGACAAGTTCGACCAGGTGTTCGGCCACGTGTTCAAGGGCCTGGAGAAGGTCGAGGGCGTCGGCACGGCCGACATCCCCGCCGAGTGGCTCAAGAAGATCAGCGAGAAGTTCCTCACCGAGGAGGAGAAGGCGCAGATCGAGGCCATGGGCGGCTTCGACAAGCTCATGGAGGCCCTCGCCGAGCGGCTGAAGGAGCAGAAGGAGCGCCACGAGGGCGGCGCCAAGATGATCGGCACCGGCGGCACCTCGCCGTTCGGCGCCAACGGCTACCACCCCGAGGGCGTCCGCATCGGTCAAGACAAGGGCCGCCACGGCAAGGCGATCAAGGTCTGGGACAAGCGCGAGTACAAGAACCTCGACGATTCGGTCGAGCTGGGCACGCGGAACATCAAGGTGGCGCTGCGCCGCCTGCGCAGGTGGGTCCGCGACGGCGCCGCCGACGAGCTGGACATGGACGGCACGATCCGCGGCACCGCGGAGAAGGGCTACCTGGACATCCAGCTGCGGCCGGAACGCCGCAACAAGATCAGCGTGCTGATCTTCTTCGATATCGGCGGCTCCATGGATAGCCACATCAAGGTTTGCGAGGAGCTGTTCTCGGCCGCACGCACCGAGTTCAAGAACATGGAGTTCTACTACTTCCACAACTGCCTCTATGAGTCGGTGTGGAAGGACAATCGCCGCCGTCAGACCGAGAAGCTGAACACCTGGGACGTGCTCCACAAATACTCCAGCGACTACAAGGTGATCTTCGTCGGCGACGCGACCATGAGCCCCTATGAGATCACCTATCCGGGCGGCTCGGTGGAGCACTGGAACGAGGAGGCCGGCGCGATCTGGATGGATCGCGTGGCGCAGATCTACGAGCACATGGTCTGGCTGAACCCGACGGCCGAACGCCATTGGGACTACACGCCGTCCATCGAGGTCATGAAGCAGCTGGTCAACGACCGGATGTATCCGCTGACCCTGGAAGGCCTCGACAAGGCCATGCGGGAACTGGCCCGCTAGCCATTTGGTGAAACACTCCGCTTCGGAGGTTTCCGTAGGGTCCGGTCGCTCCTAGAGTGGCTCGATTAGAAGGGATTCGCATGACCGATCCCCTGTTGCAGGATCCGACCGAAGGCCCCGAGACGGAGGCCGCCACCAAGGCTGCGGTGTTCGCCGCGGCCGAGCGGCTGTTCGCCTTGCACGGCTTCCAGAACGTCTCGGTGCGCGACATCACCGCCGAGGCCGGGGTGAACCTCGCCTCGGTGAACTACCATTTCGGCTCGAAGGACGCCCTGCTGTTCGAGATCTTCCGCCGGCGCACGGCGGAGCTGAACCGCGAGCGGGCGCGGATGCTGCACGAGGCCAGCGACCGCCACGCCGGCCAGCCGCCGGTGCGCGACATCCTGGAGGCCCTGTTCGCCCCGCCCCTGCGCTGGGGCGCGCTGAACAACGACCGGCGCATTTCGGTGCAGTTCATCATCCGGGCGCGCAGCGAGGGCACCGCCGAGATGCGCGAGGCCCTGGCCAAGGACGTGTCCCACCTGGCCCGCTTCGCCGACGCCCTGATCACCGCCCAGCCGGAGCTGCCGCGCGAGGATGTCTACTGGCGGCTGCACTTCTGCCTGGGCATGGTGCACAACAACCGCTTCGCCGAGTTCGACCGCCTGCACGTGCTGTCCGGCGGCCTGACCCGCGAGGGCGACGTCGAGTCGCTGCTGAAACGTATGCTGGATTTCGCCGAGGCGGGGTTCCTGGCCTAGGCGGGATGAATTTGGAATCACCAGTCGACCCCGTCGCGGCGGACGCGGGCGAGAGCCTCGCCGAGCGGGAAGCCGCCTACGAGAAGTTCGTCTGGGATCACCTCAAGCGGAACTACGCCGCGCACTATCTGCACGGCATGCTGGGGATGACCGGCTTTCGGCTGATCAACGCGCCGACCTTCCTGCCGGCCTATCTGCACCAGCTGTCCGGCTCCAACACCATCGTCGGCCTGGGCCTGGCCCTGCAGCAGCTGGGCGGGATGGTCTCGCCGATCGTGGGCGCCAACCAGATCGAGCACCGCACCAGGGTGATGCCCGCCGCCATGTGGATGGGCGGACTGGCCCGCCTGCAGATCATCGGCATGGCGCTGGCCGGCTGGTTCCTGTCCACCCAGGCCGCGACCGTGGCCATCATCGGCTTCATGTTCCTGTTCGGCCTGTTCATGGGCGCGCAGCGGGTCGTGTTCTCCATGCTGATGGCCAAGGTGATCCCGATCAGCCGGCGCGGACGCCTGCAGGCCTGGCGCAACGCCACCGGCGGCCTGATCGCCGCGGGGCTGGCCTATCTGGCGGGCAAGTACTTCATCGAGGCCAACCTGTTCGGCAACGGCTACTCGACCACCTTCCTCTTCGCCTTCGCGCTCACCAGCCTGGGGCTGACGGCGCTGCGGCTGCTGATGATCGAGCCGGAGCCGCCGACGGTGCGGGCGCCCTCGCGGCTGCGCGACCGGCTCAAGGACTTCCCGGCCCTGCTGGCGGACAAGGACTTCCTGTTCTTCATGATCGTGCAGATGCTGACGGTGGCCGCCCGCATGGCGACGCCGTTCTACATCATCTTCGCCAGCGCCACGATCAAGCTGACCGGCGCCAACCTCGGCCTGCTGTCGCTGGCCTATCTGGGCGCCGACACGCTCTCCAACCTGGTGTGGGGCTACCTGGGCGACCGGAAGGGCTTCCGGTTGATCCTGCTGCTGTCGATCCTCCTGTGGATCGCCTCGACCGTCCTGCTGCTCAACGCCCATGACCTGCCCATGATCTTCCTGGCCTTCTTCGGCCTGGGCGCGGCGCAGTCGGGCTACATGATGAGCGCCGGCACCATGATCCTGGAGTTCGGATCGCGCGACGAGATGCCCATGCGGATCGCCCTGTCGTCGACGGCGGAGGGGATCATGGCCTCCCTGGGGCCGCTGGCCGGCGGCCTGGTTTCGGCGGCGCTCGGCTATACGTGGATGTTCTCGATCTCCATCACCTTCCTGGTCGCGGGCCTGATCGTGCTGGTCCTGCGGGTGAAGGAGCCGCGCAAGGCCCGCCTGGCCTCCATCTAGATCGCGACATCCACCGCTCGTCCCGGCGCAGGCCGGGACCCAGTTTCCCACTCGGCCGCCTCGTGGGTTTCACCTGGGCCCCGGCCTGCGCCGGGGTGAGCGGATCAGAGATCAGGGCGTCGCCGCGACCTTCGCGGCCCTCGCCGGGATCGGCGGCGGGGCCGACGGCAAGGGCGTCGCCGGATCGCGCACGAAGGCCAGGATGTCGGCCCAGACCGCAGGTCCCTGCAGGTCGCGCATCAGCAGGTGCCAGCCCTGGTCGTAATAGGCCGAGCGGTCTTCGGGCTTCAGCCGCGCGGCGGCGCGGAAGGCGGCCGTCTTGGGGATGATCTCGTCGTGGGCGCCGTAGAAATAGATCGTTGGGACCTTCACCTGGCCGATCTGCGCCCAGGCCCGGTCCATCAGGCCCACCAGGCCGTAGAGCGTGTCGGACCGCGCGCCCCAGACCATCAGCGGATCGCGCCCCATGGCGATCAGCTCGTCGCGGTTGTCGGTGGGCTGGACCCGCTCGGTCAGCCAGCGCGGCGGGGTGTAGACCTTGGAGCCGGTGAACCGGGCCGCGAGCCAGAGCAGGGTCTTGTTGGGCAGGGGCTGGTTCTTCCAGCCCCACACGGCCGGCGACAGCAGCACCAGAGCGTCGGCCGCGGGCGGGCGGTCCGAGGCGAAGGCGGCGATGGCCACGGCCCCGCCCATGCTCTCGCCGGCGACGACCACCTGGGCCTGCGGATGGCGGGCGCGGACCAGGGCGACGATGGTGCGCAGGTCCTGCGTCATCAGGTCCTCGCCGCCCCAGACCCCGCGTGCGGGCGAGCGGCCGAAGCCGCGCTGGTCGTAGGCGTAGGTGGCCACGCCCTGCTGCGCCCACCAGGGCGCGGCCAGGTGGAAGGCGTTGGCGTAGTCGTTCATCCCGTGCACGCCGACGATCACCGCCCAGGGATCGCGGTCCTCGGGCAGCCAGCGGGTCAGGCCCAGGCGCGCGCCGTCGAAGCTGACGAAGCCGTCGGCCTCCAGCCGCGGGCCCTGGAAGGCCGCGCCCGGCATGGCCGGCTGCTGCACCAGCATGGGGGCGCAGGCGGTGAGCGCCAGCGCGGAAAGGACGATCAGCAGACGCTTCATGCGGTAAGGATTTCCCGGACCCTTTGGCGAAGATAGGGCGCCGCCTCGTCCTCGAACCAGGGATTGCGCCTAAGCCAGGCGGTGTTGCGCCAGGACGGGTGCGGCGTGGGCATCAGGGCGGGCAGATAGTCGCGCCAGGCGCGCACGGTCTGCGTCATATTGGCCTTGGCCGCGCCCTTCAGCGCCCAGGCCTGGGCGTAGCCGCCGACCAGCAGGGTGAGCTCGACGTTCGGGAGCGCATCGAGCAGCCGCGGGCGCCACAGCTGGGCGCAGCGGGCGGGCGGCGGATAGTCGCCGCCGGCCGGGTTGGTGCCTGGAAAGCAGAAGGCCATGGCCGCCACCCCGATGGCCGGGTGGCCGTAGAAGGTCTCGCGGTCCACGCCGAGCCAGTCGCGCAGCCGCTCGCCCGAGGGATCGTCGAACGGCAGGCCGCTCTCGTGCACGCGCCGGCCGGGCGCCTGGCCGCAGATCAGGATGCGGGTTTGCGGACGCACGAAGACCACCGGGCGCGGCGCATGGGCCAGCTCGCCCGCGCAGGCGCGGCAGGCGCGGATCTCGGCGAGGACGGCGTCGAGGGACATGGGTGGGATTTAGGTGCTGGGACGCGCCGGCGCCATGCGGCGCGGCGCGCGCAAGGTCGCATCCCTCTCCCGCAAGGCAGGGTCATTGGATCTGGGCGTCACCCCGGTTTCAGCCGCAGGCGGAAGACCGGGGCCCATGAACACCTGATGGAACGGAATTGGAGGAGGACGGCCGATCAGGCGGAGCTTCGCCAGTCCGCGCCGCGCGGACCGGGCGCCTCATCCGGAGGGAACGGCCCAGCCCCCGCGTCGTTGGCGGCCAGGCCGAGGTCTTTGCGGATGCGGGCGATGAGCGCCTCCACGGGGCCGTCGGCGAAGGCCTCGTCCAGCGCCTCTTCGTCGAGGCGCTGTTTCAGCTCGACCAGCAGCTCGCCGATCTCCCCGCGCTCGGCTTCGCGCCAGATGAGGCGCGAGAGCGCCGCGTTCGCCTGGGATTTGCGGGCGCCGACCCGCGCGCGGCGGGCCTCGGCGGCGATCTTGCCGTCCTCGATCGCGTCGCGCCGGCGCTCGCGGACCAGCCGCGCCTCCAGGGCCAGCGTCTGGCGCACCGAGCGGGACAGGCGATGGAAGGCCAGGGCCAGCCGGTCGGCCGCCTCCGGCGTCGCCGCGGCCAGGGCCTGCTCATGCAGCCCGCGCACCAGGGTCATGCCGAGCTCGGCGAGCTCGCCCAGCACGGCCCCATGCCGCTCCGCCATCTCCGCTTGAAAGGACATGAACAAAAAGGGAACATGAGGCAAGGCGGAAGTCAAATTTTTTCGGCGGCGGCGGGCGTTCCCAGGGGGCTTCGCGAAGGCCGCTCAGGGCTCTTCTGCGACACTCGGAACGTCCGCTTGCGTGTCCGGTCCTACAGAAGCCGCAGGGCCCGCATGCCG
>Ga0153916_10002223_pt1 | contig 14273 bp, 13 predicted proteins | sample Opewatmetagenome_FD_109642 | JGI IMG/M metagenome (GOLD analysis project Ga0153916, IMG submission 109642) | Freshwater wetland microbial communities from Ohio, USA - Open water 3 Core 3 Depth 4 metaG | ecosystem: Environmental > Aquatic > Freshwater > Wetlands | place: USA: Ohio, Lake Erie...
GATCCCGGCCGTGGCGCCCGCGCCCGGCCCGCACGTGCTGCGCAACGCACGGCACCCGCTGCTGCTGGCCGAGGGCATCGCGGCCATCCCGTTCGACCTCGACCTCGCGGCCGATGAGCTGGCGCTGGTGGTGAGCGGCCCCAACACCGGGGGCAAGACGGTCCTGCTCAAGGCGGTGGGGCTCGCGAGCGCGCTCGTGCAGGCCGGCGTCGTGCCGCCGCTCGGCGACGGGTCTGCCGTTCCGGTGTACCGCACGATCGCCTCCGACATCGGCGACAATCAGTCGATCGCGGCGAGCCTCTCGACGTTCAGCGCGCATCTCTACGCGCTGCGCGAGGCGCTCGCGCAGGCCGGCCCGGCGGCCCTCGTGCTGCTCGACGAGATCGGCAGCGGCACCGATCCCGTCGAGGGGGCCGCGCTCGCGGCGGCGACCCTGCAGACGCTGGTGGAGCGCGGCAGTCGCGTCGTCGCGACGACCCATCTGAGCGAGCTGAAACAGCTCGCCGCGGAAACGGCCGGCGTGGTGAACGCCTCGCTCCACTTCGACGCCGCCACGCTCCGGCCGACCTACCGCCTGGTAAAGGGCATTCCGGGCCGCTCCTACGGGCTCGTCATCGCGCGGCGCCTCGGCCTGCCGGCCGACGTGCTCGACCGGGCGGAGCGGCGCACGCCCGAGGCGGAGCGCTCGCTCGACGCCGTTCTGGCGGACGTCGAGCGACGGGGCGCGCTCGTCGCCGCGCGCGAGACCGAGCTCAACACGCTCGCCGCCCAGCTCGGCCGGCGCGACGGGGAGCTGGCCACCCTCCGGGAGACGCTTGCCGAGCGCGAACGTGCTGCCGCCACGCGGGCCGCCGAGCTGGAGCGCGAGGGGCGCGAGCAGGCGCGGCGATTCCTGCTCGACGCGCGCAGGCGGGTCGAGGAAGCCATCGGCACGGCCCGGGCGGCGGCCACCGACGCGACGGCGCGCGAAGCGCGGCGCGTCGTGGAGCAGGGAATCCGCGACGAAGGGGACGCGCTCGAGAAGCTCGAGGCCGAGCTGGTGAGCAAGGGCTGGCGGGTGAAGGGCGCGAGGGGCGCCGCGGGGGCGGCCGGCACGCCCCGCGTGGTGCATCGCGGGCGGATCAAGGCCGCCGCGGCCCCCGCCGATCCGGCGGCGCCGGCCCCGCGGTCGGCGGGCCAGACCGCCGTGTCCGAGCTCGATCTCCGCGGCATGACTGCCGAGGAGGCGCGCGAGGCCGTGGATCGTGCGGTGGACGCCGCCACGCTCGCCGACATCCCGGCCCTGCGGATCATCCACGGCAAGGGGACCGGCGTGTTGCGCCAGGTCGTCGACGAGCTGCTGCGCGGCGACCGGCGCATCACGGCGCACCGGCTCGCTCCCCCGCGCGAAGGCGGCACCGGCGTCACGATCGCGGAGCTCGCGTGACGAGCATCCCCGACGACGTGATCGAGCAGGTGCGCGACGCCGCCGACCTCGTGGAGGTGATCGGCGAGCACGTGCAGCTCCGGCGGACGGGGACCGACTACCGGGGCGCCTGCCCGTTCCACGGCGGGAAGCACCGCAACTTCGCCGTGATCCCCAAGAAGCAGATGTTCTACTGCTTCGTGTGCCACGAGGGCGGCGACGTCTTCACGTTCTACATGAAGAAGTTCGGGATGGACTACCCGACGGCGGTGCGCGAGGTGGCGCGGCGCGTCGGCGTCACCATCCCGGAGCGCACCGCGTCGGGGCCGGATCCGCTCGAGCCGTTCTACCAGGCGGTCGCGGTCGCCCAGGAATGGTACGCGCGGCAGCTGCGCGAGGCGCCCGAGGCGGAGTCGGCCCGGCGCTACGTCGCATCGCGGGGCCTCGATCTCGCACAGCTCCACCCCTACGGCCTCGGCTACGCGCCGCCGGGCCCCGCGTTCCTCGACGCGATGCAGAAGCTCGGCATCACGCCCGACGTGCTGATCGGCGCGGGGCTCGCGCTGCGCCGCGAGGACCAGACGCTGCGCGCGCGGTTCTGGGGCCGGCTGCTGTTCCCGATCCACGACCTGCGCGGGCGCGTGGTGGCGTTCGGCGGGCGCGTGATCGGCGACGGCGAGCCCAAGTACCTCAACTCGCCGGACTCGGAGGTGTTCCACAAGGGCCGACTGCTCTACAACCTGCACAGCGCGAAGCACGCGATCCGCAAGGCCGAGCACGCGCTGCTGGTCGAGGGCTACTTCGACGTGCTGCGCCTGCTGCTCGCCGGGCTCGACCACGTGGTGGCGCCGCTCGGCACCGGGTTCACGCCGGAGCAGGCCCTGTTGCTCAAGAAGCTCACCGAGCGCGTGACCCTGCTGTTCGACAGCGACATGGCCGGCCTCCGGGCCACGTTCCGCACCGGCGACGAGCTGCTGCGCGCGCGGGTGAGCGTCTCCGTGGCCACGATGCCCGAGGGGGAGGATCCCGACACCCTCGTGCGGCGCGGCGGGCTCGCCGCGCTGGAGAAGGTGCTGCGCGACGGCGTGGACGTGTTCGAGCGCAAGCTCCAGTTGCTCGAGCGGAAGGGCTGGCTCGGGACGCTGAGCGGCCGGCGCCGCGCGCTCGACCGGCTGCTCCCCACGCTCCGGGCCGCCGCCGATCCCGTGACGCGCGACCTCTACATCGCGCGGGTCGGCGAGGCGCTCGGCGTCACCCGCGAGGCGGTGCTGCGGGAGATCGCCGATCGCCCCGGCGCCCCCCCGTTCCGGTCCGGGGCGGCCCGGCCGGCCGAGGCCGCGCCGCTCGCGGCGCCCCGCGTGCGCAGCGCATCGGGCCCGGAACGGGACTTGATCCGCGTCATGCTGCGCGATCCCGACGCGCGTCGGCGCATCGCGGAGCTGCTGCCCGACCGTGACCTGCTCCGCGAGCCGGACGCCAGCCTGTTCGAGGCCGTGCTGCAGCTGGGATCCGAGGTGCCGCCCGCCGGTCTGCTCGAGTCGCTGGCGCCCGAGCCGCGCGTGCTGCTCGCGGCGCTGCTCGACGAGGACTGGGGCCCGCCGGACCTCGGCGCGGTCGTCGCGGGGGCGGTGGACCGGCTCGAGAGTCGCCGGCTCGAGCGACGGATGCACGAGGTCGATCGGCGCATGCCGTTCGCCAACTCCGACGAGCAGATGGCCCTGGCGCAAGAGAAGGACACCCTGAGCCGGAAGATGTCGCAGCTCAATCCGGCGCGCTGGAACGTGATTCGGAAAGGGAGGACCGGTGCTGGCTGAACTGTCTACGTTGTTACTGCTGCAGGAGAAGGACCGCGCGATCGATGGGATCCGCGAGGAGCTCGCGGCGTTCGAGCCGGAGCTCGAACAGCTGGAGGCCGCGCTGGCCGCCGCCAAGACGCAGCTGGAGGCGGCGCAGCACGGGATTACCGACGCGGAAACGCGACGGGCGCAGCTCGAGGAGAAGGTCGAGAGCTTCCGGCAGATGCAAGAACGCCGGCGCCAACGGCTCGAGTGGGTGCGCGGCGCCAAGGAAGCGGCGACGCTGATGGCGGAGCTGGATCTCGGTCGCAGCGTGCTGGCCCGGGAGGAGGCCGAGTGGTTGCGGTCCGCCGACCGCATCCAGGAGGCCGGAACCGGCGCGGCGGAGGCCGAGCGGATGTTTGAGGAGCTCAAGGCGGCCCAGGCCCCGCGCCGCGAGGAGATCACGGCGAAGCAGGCGGAGTGCGGCGACCGGCTGGCGGTCGTGCAGGCCGAGCGCAGTGCGGTGGCCAAGCGGCTCACCAAGCCGACGCTGGTGCAATACGAGCGGATCCGTCGCGGCCGGGCGCCGATGGCGCTCTACCCGGTGCATGGCGACGCGTGCGGGCACTGCCTCACCGCCGTGCCGATGCACCGGCGCCAGGAGCTGCGCACCGGTCAGAAGGTCGTCATGTGTGAAGCCTGCGGCGTGATGATCTACAACGCCGAGCTTGTCCCCCCGACGTGACGCTCCCGCTGCCGCGGTGGGACGTCGTCGCCGAGCCGCCGGCCGATGACGTGCGGCGGCTCGCCCAGGCCCTCAGCCTGCCGGAGCCGCTCGCGCGCCTGCTGGTGCAGCGCGGCTACGACTCCGCGGACCGCGCGCGCCGCTTCTTGCGGCCGACGCTCGACGCGCTCACCGACCCGCGCGAGCTGCCCGACATGGAGCGGGCCGTCGCCGTGGTGACCAACGCGGTGCGGGCGGGCAAGACCCTGCTGATCCACGGCGACTACGACGTCGACGGCCAGTGCGCGACCGCGCTGCTCACCCGCGCGCTCCGGACCGCGGGGGCCCGCGTCGTGCCGTTCATCCCGAACCGCATGCGCGACGGCTACGACCTGGGCCCGGTGGGCGTCGCGGCGGCGCGGGCAGCGGGCGCGGGCGTGATCGTCACGTGCGACTGCGGCGTGACCGCGATCGGGCCGGTGGCGGCCGCGCGGGCCGCGGGGATCCAGGTGGTGATCACCGACCACCACCTGCCGGGCGAGCTGCCGGCGGCGGACGCGATCGTGAATCCGCGGCGCGGCGACCCGGCGTCGCCGGCCGCCGACCTGTGCGGGGCGGGGGTCGCGTTCAAGCTGGTCCAGGCCCTCGTCCCGGCGCTCGATCTCCCGGCCAACCTCCCGCTCCACCTGATCGATCTGGTCGCGATCGCGACCGTGGCAGACGTCGTGCCGCTCACGGGGGACAACCGCATCCTCACGCGGTTCGGCCTGCGCAAGCTCGCCGAGACGCGCTGGCCCGGCGTGCGCGCCCTGCGGGACGTGGCCGGGCTCGGCAACACCGAGGTCCGCGCGGGCCACATCGGCTTCGTGCTCGGTCCCCGGCTCAACGCGACCGGCCGGATCGGCGAAGCGATGGACGGCCTTGCGCTGCTGCTCACCGACGATCCCGCCGAGGCGGAGATCCTGGCGCGGCGGCTCGAGGACCTCAACGCCCAGCGCCAGGAGCGGGACCAGGCGATCCTCGGCGAGGCGATCGACGCGATCGAGCACGACGTGGACCTCGACCGGGAGTTCGGCCTGGTGCTCGCGCGGGACGGCTGGCATCCCGGCGTTGTCGGGATCGTTGCGTCACGCGTGGTGGAGCGCTACGGGCGGCCCACGATCCTGATCGCGCTGGATGGCGAGACCGGCAGGGGCTCGGGGCGGAGCATCGCCGGGTTCGACCTGCACGCCGCGCTGCGCGCCTGCGCGCCCCTGCTGGAGCGCTATGGCGGCCACCGCATGGCCGCCGGCGTCACCGTGGCGCGCAACCGGCTGGAGGCGTTCCGCGCGGCGTTCAACGACGAGGCGCGCCGGGTGCTCACCCCCGACGACCTCGTGCCGACTCAGCGCATCGACGCGGTCGTCGGCCTGAACCAGCTCGATCTCGAGCTCGAGCGGCTGCTGCGCCACCTCGAGCCGTGCGGGTCGGGCAACCCGGCTCCCGTGTTCGGCGTCGCCCGCGTAGCGGTGCGGGAGGCCCGCCCGGTGGGAGCCAATCACCTGCGCCTGCTGCTCGAGGACGCGGGGGCGCGGCTCACCGCGATCGGATTCGACTGGGCGGATCGCGTGGACCCGGCGTGGTGGCGCGGGCCGGTGGACGTCGCGTTCCGCCTGGAGCGCAACGAGTGGCATGGCGACGTGACCCTGCAGGGGCGCGTCATCCAGCTCCGGCCGTCGGCGTGATGCGGATCATCGCCGGGGAATTCCGTGGCCGGCAACTCGCGCCGCCGCCCGATGGCCGGGTGCGCCCCACCGCGGACCGGGTGCGCGAGGCGTGGTTCAGCATTCTGGGCGCGGCGATCCACGAGGCCCGCGTGGTCGATCTGTACGCCGGCTCGGGCGCGCTCGGCCTCGAAGCGCTGTCGCGCGGCGCGGCGCACGCCACGTTCGTCGAGCTCGCCACGGGGTCGCTCCGCACCCTGCGGGCGAACATCGCCGCGCTCGGGCTCGAGGGCCGCACCATGGTGCGGCGCGCCGACGCGCTGCGCTACGTCGAGCGGCTCACCCGAGGCGCGTTCGACGTCGCCTTCGCCGACCCGCCCTACACCACCGGGCAGGCCGCGACGCTGCGCGACCGGTTCCGCGCCGGGCCGTTTGCGCGTATTCTGGGCATCGAGCACCAGTCCGAGCTGGACCTGGCCGGCGACGCGACGCGCCGCTACGGCAACGTCACCATCACCTTCTTCTACGCCCCATGACCCAACTCGCGCTCTACCCCGGTTCGTTCGATCCGCTGACGCGCGGGCACGAGGACCTCGTCCGCCGCAGCCTCCAGCTCGCCGACCGCGTGATCGTGGCGGTCGCGGTCAACGCCGCCAAGGCGCCGCTGTTCACCGTCGACGAGCGCGTCGCGATGTTGCGCGCCGTGGTCGGCGACGAGCCGCGGGTCGAGATCCGCGCGTTCAACGGCCTGCTCGCCGACTTCGCGCGCGGCGTCGGCGCCACCCTGGTGGTGCGCGGCCTCCGCGCCGTGAGCGACTTCGAATATGAGTTCCAGATGGCGTTGATGAACCGCCAGCTCAACCCCGAGCTGGAGACCACGTTCCTCGTGCCCGACCTGGAGCTCACGTTCCTGAGCTCGAGCGTCGTGCGCGAAGTCGCGCGGTTCGGCGGCGACGTGCGGGCGTTCGTCCACCCGGTCGTCGAGCGCGCGCTGCGCGCCAAGTTCGGGTCATGATGTTCCGCGCGGCCCTCCACGCGCGCGCCCGGGCGCTCGGCCATACGGTGGTGCTGGCGGAAGGCTGGGACCCGCGCGTGACCCAGGCCGCCGACCGGCTGCGCGCGCTCGGGGTCGGGAACGTGATCGTGCTGCAGCGGCCGGTGCGCGGGCATCCGCGGCTGGGCGACGTGGCCGAGCTGCTGCAGCGGCGCAAGCCGGACCGGGTGCGGGATGGGACGCACGCGCGCGAGCTGGCGGAGGATCCGCTGCGGTTCGCCGCCGGGCTCGTCGCGCTCGGCGAGGCCCACGCGGCCGTGGGTGGGGCCACGTGCCCCACGGCCGACGTGCTCCGCGCGGCGCTGTGGGCGATCGGGCCGGCGCCCGGGATCGAGACCGTGAGCAGCGCGTTTTACATGGTGCTGGAGAAAGTGGCGGGAGGGCCAGGAGCGGCAGAGGCGGCTGGAGGGGGGCGGCTGCCGGCCAGCGGGGTCCTTACGTTCACGGATGCGGGGGTGGTGCCGGATCCCACGGCCGAGCAGCTCGCCGACATCGCCGCCGCGGCCGCCGACGACCGGCGCCGCATCGTCGGCGACGAGCCGGTCGTCGCGTTTCTCTCGTTCAGCACCAAGGGGAGCGCCGAGGGGCCCCGGGTGGACAAGGTCCGGGCGGCGGTCGCCCGCTTCCGCGCGCTGCGGCCCGCCGTGGCGTGCGACGGGGAGCTCCAGGGCGACGCCGCCCTGGTCCCCGGCGTGGCCGACCGCAAGGCGCCCGGCTCCCCCGCGGCCGGGCGGGCCAGCGTCCTGGTGTTCCCGGACCTTGACAGCGGCAACATTGCGTACAAACTGGTGCAGCGTCTCGCCGGAGCGGTGGCGATCGGGCCGATCATGCAGGGCCTGGCCCGTCCGATGGCCGATCTCTCGCGCGGCGCCAGCGCGGACGACATCGTCGATGTGGCGGCGGTCGCGCTGCTGCAGTCGGCGGCGGGACGTGATCCGATACCGGAGGCGGCATGAGCTTCACGATGCGGAAGGACCCGACGGGGGTGTGGGTAGTCGGCGTGGACGGGCAGCTCATCGTGTCCAACCGGCACGAGCTCAAGGAGAAGGTCCTCGACGCGGTCGGCGGCGGTGCCCGCCGGGTGCTGGTGGACTTCACCAGCACCGGGTACATCGACTCGTCCGGGCTTGGCGCGCTGGTGTCGCTCGCCAAGAAGCTTCGTGAGGTCGGCGGCGAGCTGCGCCTCGCCGGCCTGAATGAAGACCTGCGCACGCTGTTTGAGCTCACCAAGCTCGACACGCTCTTCACCATCACCGCCACGCCCCAGGAAGCGCTGGCGCGCTTCTGAGACGGTGACGGTTCCGCTGCGGCTGTCGGTGCGGCGCGCGGACGTGGCGCTGCCGGGGACGGTTGCCCCGCGCACGGCGCTGCGCATCTCCGTGCGCGTGCCCAGCGAGCTCGACGTGGTGGAGCAAGCCGTGGACGTGGTGGCCCGGCACTGCATCGCCGCGGGCCTGTCGGCGCGCCGCGCGCGCTTCAATCTCCGGGTCGCGTTGTGTGAAGCCCTCGCCAACGCGATGATCTACGGCAACGCCCTCGACCCGGCCAAGGCGGTCGAGGTCCACGTCACGGTGACCGAGCCGCAACTCCGCGTCGAGGTGGTGGACGAGGGCAACGGCTTCGATGCGACGCACTTCGACGACGTGTGCCTGCCCGACGATCTCGAGGCGACGGGCGGGCGGGGTCTGTTCCTGATCCGCCAGCTCGTCGACGACGTGTACCTCAACGAACGGGGTAACACCATCTGCATGGTTCTGCGCCGCGCCTAGAACGGCTCGACGCCATCCTGCTCGCCCTCGGCAATCTGGTCGGCCATCGCATCCGCCTGTGGAGCGCGGGGCACGCCGGACTCCGCGCCGTGGCCGGGGAGGGGCCGGACGATCGACCGCCGCCGGAGCCGCCCCATGGGGGGGAGGGATTCCGCTGGGGACGCTCGTGGTTCGCGCCGGTGCCCGCGCTGGAGGGCTACTGGGTGGAGTTGGAGCACGCCACGGACGCCGACGCGCAACGGGTGGTCCCCCTGCTCGCCAGCCTGCTCGGCTCCGAGCGTGACTCCCTGGCGATCGTGCAGCAGCTGCACGATCGCCTCGAAGAGATCGAGCTGCTCTACACCATCAGCGAGACGCTGGGGCGCACGCTGGGCCTCGCCGAGTCGGCGCGGACCATCGTGCGCGAAGTGGCGACCGTCGTGGGCGCGCGACGCGCCTCGATCCTCGTGTTCGACGAGGAGCACGACCTGCTCCGGCCGGTTGCGGGGTGGGGCATTGACGTGCGGCAGTTCGATCCGATTCCGGTGGACGATGACTGCTCGGTCGCGGCCAAGGTGTTCCGCGAGCGCCGCGTCATCGAGTACGACCCGACGGGCGGCGCCGAAGCACCCCCTTGCGAGCCCACCCGCAGCTATAAGGGCGTGGCGTTCGTCTCGGTCCCGATCCTGTACCCGCAGCCGGGGGCCCCACCGCGCCCCATCGGCGTGCTGAGCGTCACCGACCGCGCCGGTACGGACGCGTTCTCCGAGGGCGACAAGCGCCTGCTCGCGGCGGTCGCGAGCCAGGTGGGGGCCTCGATCGAGAACCAGCGGCTCGTCGAGCGGGATCGCGAGCAGCAGCGGCTGCGCCGCGAAGTCGAGCTGGCGCGCGATCTCCAGCTCAAGCTGCTGCGGCCGCGGTACACGGGCCACGCGGACGTCGCCGCTCGCTGCCAGCAGGTGGACGAGGTCGGCGGCGACTTCTACCACATCATCCGCCTGCCCGAGCACCGGCTCGGCGTCATGCTGGGCGACGTGTCGTCCCACGGGTTCCCGGCGGCCCTGATCATGGCGCTGGTGCTGTCGGCCGCCGGCATCCATGCCGAGGAAGCCGGGTCGCCGGAAGACGTGCTCCGGCTGCTGCTGTCGTCGGTCGGGGACGACCTCAACGACACCGAGATGTACCTCTCGGTCATCTACGCCGTCACGGACCGGGCGGCGGGCACCCTGCGATACGCCAACGCCGGACACCCGTACGCGTTCGTCCTCCAAGGCGACGGGCGAGTCGTGCGGCTGGACGCGACCGTCCCGCCGCTCGGTCTCGCGCCGGACCAGCTCTTCACCGGCGCGGAAGCGGCCTGGCGCAGGGGGGCCGACACCCTCGTGCTGTGCTCCGACGGCGTGATCGACGCCCGGAACGACGCGGGCGATCGGTTCGGCGAAGAGCGGGTGCTCGACGTCGTCCGGCGGGAGCGGCGCAACGGCTCGCGGGCCGCCGTGGAGGCCGTGTTCGAGGCCCTCGCGATGTTCAACGGAGCGGGCCGCGACGATCGGACCGTGCTCGTGCTGAACGCCTGACCGGAGTGTCCCGCCGCCTCGGGCAGCACTTCCTGCGTGATCCCGCGATTCTCGACCGGATCGTCGCGGCGCTCGACCCCGCGCCCGACGATGTGGTGATCGAGATTGGGCCGGGGGAGGGAAGCCTCACCGGGCGGCTGCTGCCGCGGGTCGGCGCGGTGGTCGCGATCGAAAAGGACCGGCGGCTGGCGACGGAACTGGAGGCGGCTGGGAAAGCGGAACCGGGAAACGGGAAACAGGGGTCGCTCGTCGTCCACTGCGCCGATGCCCTGAAGGCCGACTGGCACTCCCTGCTCCGCGACGCGTTTCCCGTTTCCCGGTTCCCGTTTCCCTTCAAGGTCATCGGCAACATCCCCTACTACATCACCTCGCCCCTGATCGACAAGGCCCTGACACCGCCATGCCCGCGGGTCATCGTGTTCCTCGTGCAGCGGGAGGTGGCCGACCGCGTGGTGGCGCACCCCGGCACGAAGGCGTTCGGCGCCCTGTCCGTGGGCGTGCAGACCGCGGCCCGGGCGGAGCGGCTGTTCACGGTGAAGGCCGGGTCGTTCCTGCCACCCCCCAAGGTGGAGTCCGCCGTGGTGCGGCTCACGCCGCTGGCGCGGCCGCTGGTGCCTCCCGCGCGCCGCACCGCATTCCGCGCGTTTACCACCCAGCTGTTCGCGCAGCGGCGCAAGCAGCTCGTCCGCAGCGTGCGGGCGGTGGCGGGCATCGATCGGGATGCCGCGCTTGCCCTGCTCGAAGGCCTCGGAATACCCCCGGCCGCGCGCCCGGAGACCGTCGCTCCGGTAGACCTCGTCACCCTGTTCGGTTCGTTGACGGAGATCCAGCGCTCTGATACATTGTGAATTCTTTCACAATACCAGATGCGCAAGATCGCCGACTCGACCGTTCGACGCCTCTCCCTATACCTGCGCCTGCTCGAGGAGTTCGCACACGAGGGGGTGGAAACGGTGAGCTCCCAGGCGCTCGCGCGGCGGGGTGGCACGACCGCGCCCCAGGTGCGGAAGGACCTGTCGTTCTTCGGATCGTTCGGCATGCGGGGCATGGGATACCGCGTGCCCGAGCTGGTCTCCAGGCTGCGCGACATCCTCGGCCTCGAGCGTGAGTACGTCGTGGTGATCGTCGGGGCGGGCAAGGTGGGCAGCGCGCTCGCCCAGTTCCGGGAGTTCGCGAGCCGCGGCTTCAACATCTCCGCCGCGTACGATCACGACCCTGCCAAGATCGGCCGCGAATGGGAGGGGATCGCGATCCGCGATGTCGCGCGCCTCGACCGCGACTTGGCCGCCCGGCCGGCCGACATCGCGATCGTCGCCGTGCCGGCCGAGGGAGCCCAGCCGGTCACCGACCGGCTGGTCGCGGCCGGTGTCAGGGCGATTCTCAACTTCGCGCCGGTGCCGCTCGCCGTTCCGGCGGACGTGACCGTGAAGCATGTGAACATGGTCCTCGAGCTCGAAACGTTGAGCTACGCGCTGAGACATCGCTAAATTGGGCCCATGCCCCGCGTCAACGTCACCTCCGAGATCGGCCCGTTGCGGGCCGTCTTGGTTCATACGCCCGGCAACGAGCTGCTGGCCGTCACGCCGGGGACGCGCGAAGACTACCTCTACGATGACATCATCGACGTCGAGATCGCCCGGCGCGAGCACCGACGCATGGTGGCGGTGCTGCAGCGCTTCGCCGACGTGCTCGAGGTGCGCCAACTGCTCGCGGAGGTGCTGGAGCAGCGCGCGGCGCTCGACTTCCTGATCGGTCGGACGCTCGAAGTGGTGCCGTCGGACGCGCTGGCCCGCCAGCTCGCCGAGCTGCCGACGGCGCAGCTGGTGACGACGCTCATCGAGGGGGCGATCGAGGAGGGCGGGCCGATCGGCCGGGCGCTGAACGAGGTCGGCTACGCGCTGCCACCCGTGCCGAATCTGTTCTTCACGCGCGACGTGGGAATCGTGATTGGCGAGCACGTGGTGATCGGCTCGATGCGGCACGGGGCGCGGTGGAGCGAAGAGCTGATCGTCAAGGCGCTGTTCGCCTTCCACCCCGCCATGGCCAACGCCGGGATCCTGTACGACGGCTCCGAGGAGCGCCGACCCAACTACACGATCGAGGGCGGGGACGTGCATCCGGTACGGCCGGACACCCTGGTGCTCGGCTTCAGCGACCGCTCGAGCCCCGCAGCGCTCGACCACCTGTGCGACCTCGTGTTCGCGCAGGGCGGCATCACCGACGTGATCGTCGTCGTCATGCCGGGCGAGCGGACGGCCATTCACCTCGACATGATCTTCACGCAGCTGGATCGCGAGGTGTGCACCGTCTACCCGCCGCACTTCGTCGGCCCGGAGCGGCTGCCGGTGCTGCATCGCCGCAAGGGTGATCAGGGGCTGCGCGAGATGCCGAATTTCTTCGCGGCCCTGCGGGCGGTCGACCTCGTGCTGGAGCCGTTGATGTGCGGGGGGACGGACCGGACCATGCAGGAACGCGAGCAGTGGGCGTCCGGCTGCAATCTCGCGTGCCTGCGGCCGGGGGTCGCCCTGGCGTTCAGCCGCAACGAGGAAACGCTCGCCGAGTTTGGCAGGGCGGGATTCGCGATCGTGCCGGCCGTGGAGCTCCTTACCGGGCAGCGGCCGATCGCCGAAGGGGAGCGCGCCATCATCACGATCGAGGGCACGGAGCTGGTGCGCGGGGGCGGCGGCCCGCGCTGCATGACGCTGCCGCTCCGGAGGGACCCGCTGTGACGCAGCCCGGGCTTGCCGCCCGACCGATCGGCACGCTGCTCGATCGCGCGCTGCAGCACCTCCAGGCGGGGCCGGCGGAGAGCCTGACGATCGCCCGCGACGTGCTCGGGTTGGTGCGGGCGCCGACCCTGGTGGCCGAGCGGCTCGCCACGGCCCTTCTGGGAGCCGACCCCAGGGTGCGGCGCGACCACCTCGGCCTTTGGCGTCTCGCCACGGAGCTGCGACCGGCCACCCCGCTCGAGGACCTGGTTTTCGCGGTGGTGGACGTCGAGACTACCGGGTCGCGTGCCGGCGGAGAAGACCGCATCACCGAGGTGGCGGTCGTGCTGGCCGGACCGCGCGGGCGGGTGGAGACGGCGGTCGATCGCCTCGTCAACCCGGAGCGGCCGATCCCGCCGATCGTCACCCGACTCACGCGAATCACCGATGCCATGGTGCGGAGCCAACCGGCGTTCCGGGAGATCGTAGACGACGTGCTGACGGCGCTTGCCGGCCGGGTGTTCGCGGCTCACAACGCGCAGTTCGATTGGCGGTTCCTCGAAGCCGAGGTGCGGCGGGCCCGCGACCTGAGGCTGGACGGGCCACGGGTCTGCACGGTCAAGTTGGCCCGGAGGCTGGTGCCCGGGCTCAAGAATCGCGGCCTGGACTCCGTGAGCCGGTACTTCGGCATCGAGATCGAGAACCGCCACCGCGCCGGGGGCGACGCCCTGGCCACCGCCAGGATACTCGTGAAGCTGCTCGACCGGGCGGCGGAGCTGGGAGCGGCCACGATCGACGAGCTGACACGGGTCGGTGCGGCCGTGAAGCCGCGGAAGACGGCCGGCCCGGGATGGGTGCAGGAGATATGAGCCTGGTGCAGACCTTCCGGATCGGTGCGCTGACGTGCCATGCCCTCGACGCGGGGACCCAGCGACTCGACGGCGGAGCCATGTTCGGGGTCGTCCCGAAGCCCCTCTGGGAGCGGCGCGCCCCGCCCGACGAGCGCAATCGGATTCCCCTGGCATTGCGTTGCCTGTTGGTGGAGCATGAGGCGGGGCTGGTGCTTGTGGACACCGGTGTTGGCAACAAGGAGAATGACAAGTTCCTCGACATCTACGCTGTGGAGAACCACGGGGTGCACGGGGTGACACTATTGGACGATGCTACTGCCAGCATTGGATTTACGGCACATGATATAAAGTACGTCATCAATACACATCTCCACTTCGACCACGCGGGCGGGAACACGTTGATTCGTGGAGAACGTGCCGCAATTGCAGGAGCGGCAGGAGCGGCGGGAGCGGCAGAGACGGCCGTAGAGCTGGCCTTCCCGAATGCCACGTACGTCGTTCAGCGAGGCGAGTTGGAGTTCGCGCGGCATCGCAATGAGCGGACCGCCGCGAGTTACCTCCCTCCCAACTTCGAGCCGATCGCGGCGGCCGGCCGCTGGCGCCTGGTGGAGGGGGAGCAGGAGGTGCTGCCGGGCATCCGGGTGCTCCCGACGCCGGGCCACGTCCCCCATCACCAGTCGATCGTGGTCGAGAGCGCGGGGGAGGCCGCCTGCTTCATCGGCGAC
>Ga0153916_10002224_pt1 | contig 14265 bp, 16 predicted proteins | sample Opewatmetagenome_FD_109642 | JGI IMG/M metagenome (GOLD analysis project Ga0153916, IMG submission 109642) | Freshwater wetland microbial communities from Ohio, USA - Open water 3 Core 3 Depth 4 metaG | ecosystem: Environmental > Aquatic > Freshwater > Wetlands | place: USA: Ohio, Lake Erie...
ATCGCAACGGCGATCGCGAGCTCGAAGTTATTGCTCGCGGCCGTGAAGCTCGGCCCGGCCGCATGAGGACAATCTAACTTGAGGCGTATACCAGCGCTGCTCAACTGTTTCTAAAAAAATGGAACCGCCACGAGAATACAAAACATACAATCCGACATACTCACGATTGCATCGAGTAACGCCGCATGGCAAGGGATTTATCAGAAGAATCAGTTACCACGCCGAGAGCCGAGTGTTTCCTATGAAGACAAGGATAGCGATAATTGGTGGGTTCCTCGGAGCTGGCAAGACAACGCTAGCGACAAGAATTGGATCAGAGCTCAAGAAACAAGACAAGGCTGTCGCGATAATCACAAACGACCAGGGCGAGGTGCTCGTTGATACTCAATTCTCGAAGTCGCTAGGTTTCGATGTCTCTGAAGTTCTTCGAGGTTGCTTTTGTTGCAAATTCCCAGATTTTCTAAGAAGCGCAAGAACACTTGTTTCATCCTCCAGACCAGATATAATTCTCGCAGAGCCAGTTGGAAGTTGCACAGATCTTCTGGCGACAGTGGTGGCACCGTTGAAAGCGATCTATCCAAATGAGTTTGAAGTCGCTCCCCTGATTATCGTCGTGGACTCCACGAGACTGCTTTCGGATGCCGTCGCTTCGGAAACGCCAGGAGACTATCTTCGAAAGCATCAGATCGAAGAGGGCGAGATAGTCGTGATTTCCAAGACGGACATGATACCACACGAACGTCTTGAAGAGATGAGAGAGATCATTCACAGGATAAATCCAACGGCCACGATTGTGCCCTATTCATCGATCAGTGGGACGGGGCTTGCTGAGATCGTGCAGAGCGTGTCATCAGACAGAACAAGTAGTAATCGGCCTATCGAGATTGACTATGATGTATACGCCGCTGCAGAAGCGGAGTTGGGTTGGTACAATGGTAGATACGAGGTCGTTCTTCCAAACAAGAGAGACACGTATGACATCGCGATGAGGATTTTGAGGGAATTGTCCAGCAAGTATGAAACCGATGATGTCGCTCATGTCAAACTCATGCTCGTCTCCGAATCCAATGCTCTCAAGGTAAGCCTGGTCTGCCAAAATGTGAACATCGACGGGGTGAAGGGATCCAGGTATGGAAGTGGGAAATGCTACTTGACCATCAATGCTAGGGTCATCTCATCCCCAGACAGACTCAGAATTGCGGTCCGGGAGGCTGTCGCTTCCTCATTGACCCATTTCGATCTGCGGGAAGAGAGCATCGAGGATGATTCCTTCTCTCCTTCCCGTCCTCGACCGACATACAAGATGGGTTAGATGAGGGAGACGATGAATGATACAACCTTCGAAAGCAGGAGACCCCAGATTTCTTGAGCACAAGGAAGAAAGCCGAATCGCATCAGTCCCATCAACATGATCAGCCCCCACCGCTACGCTCTAGGCTCAGAAATATCCTCATTCTCCCGCCAATAGTGCGACATTTCTGAGAAAACTTATATATTCACATTGCCTAACATTTGACGCTTTCTATACTGGAGAACCTCCATGGTCATCGTTGACGAGATGAACCGCAAGATTCTAAGACTGTTGGCGACGAACGGGAAAATGACCTACAATGAAATAGCCTCCACACTGAGAAGGTCTCCATCTACGATCCGAGATAGGATCCGAAGGCTGGAAGATGAAAAGATCATACTTGGCTACGTAGCGGTGGTAAACACAGAACAGACCGGAATGAAATCGGACGCAATCCTTCTTGCTAATCCCGCCGAAGGGATTGGCCGCGAGCAGCTGAAGAAGCTCAAGGAAGTACCTGGTGTGATGGAGGTTCTTTCGGTCAGCGGAAATAGATTGCTTTTGATTCGCGTACATGCCCAGGACAATAGAGCACTGGAAGACATGATCGCGAACAAGTTGATTCCCATCGGATTGAAAGACGTTGAAGTCCAGATAGTGCTGGAATCTGTGATGAGATTTCCCGGTATCTGAGTTCTGCTCTCAGGGTTCAAATCAGAGTCGGATCGTAATGGCCGAGAAAAGGCCTGTATGTATTTGGACAGATTTTGCTGAACGTGCTCCAATCTCTCGACACATCGATTTTGAATGCTTTCGAAGGCACCGATTTATTTGACTCAATTCCGGATTCAAGGAGATGACCTCACACGGTCTGCCCCAGTCCACTCAATTCCTTATAGTTAAGGGTTTGTGCTCATTTGAATCCAATCGGAATAGTATTCTGCGATATTCGCACCAATTATGTATTTGACACACGTAATGCTACCGATAAATAGAAATTACGGACAATTGCTTCGATTATCGTGGGATATCTATATGTTTGAAACCGGCGGGACGTGCAGACGACAGAAGACAATCGTCCGCTGGCAACATCTATATTCATGAGCCTGGGTCGGAAGCACTGATGGGACCGACCAGAATCAGAGCGAAGGTCTATGGTCCCCGAGGAGAAGAGTTCATATCTCCCATAGGATTGGAGTGACAGTTCGATGAAGAAGAAAGCCTTAGAGATGCAGTTGCAGAGAATTCCCCCATTGTCAGCACCTGGTCCACAATTGGAGCAATACTCCACTCCAGCACACATCGCAGCTGATGTGCTTTTCACGGCATTTTCAAACGGAGACGTTGAAGGCAAGACAGTTCTGGATCTTGGATGTGGGAACGGAACCTTCGCGATCGGGGCTGCTCTCCTGTTCGCCAAGATCTCGGTCGGTGTCGATATCGACCAGTCCGCGATCAAGCAAGGAAGGAGGAATGCAGGCGAATTGAACGCGGACGTGGAGTTCGTCATAGCAGACGTCAGAAGATTCGCTGCAGAGACTGACACGGTCATAATGAACCCGCCTTTTGGAGCACAAAGAAGAAGAGCGGACCGTCCCTTCCTCTCGACCGCGATGTCTGCGGGGAAGGTAATCTACTCGATCCACATGGCCGAGACAGAGGAGTTCCTCATGAAGATGATCAGGAACTCGGACTTCACTGTCGAATTCCAGAAAAGGTATAAATTCGAGATACCCCATATGTTTGCCTTCCACACAAAGGCGAAAAAGAATGTTGAGGTCATGTTGCTCTGCATTCGAAAACCAGGTGACCGATGATGAAGGAGAAAAAGAGTGTTTTGCCAGGAGAAGAGGTAGCCGTAGTTGAGGAGTTCATACCTGGAGAGGGGACCTACGAGGAGAACGGTAGGATATTCTCGGCCCTGCTAGGTGAGTTGGAGTTGGATCACGAAGAGAAGATCGCGAAGGTCGTCGCAAAGAACCCGCCAGTGACGTTGAAGATCGGAGAGAACGTATTCTGCGAGGTGACCGACGTCCGGACCAGCATGGCGATTTGCGAGGTGGTCGCTGTTGAGGGCGAGGAGAGAACCGTTGCCGGTGACACGAACGGCACGATTCATATTTCGAAGGTGTCATCCGAATACACCCAGGAGGTCGGACGAGAACTCAGGCCCAGCGATATCATCAGGGCGAAAATCATCCAGGTAAAACCGTCGATACAGCTCTCGACGGTTGGTCCGCATCTCGGGGTGGTCAGGGCGCTATGCAAACGATGCCGCGCACCGTTGAAGAGGAAGGGCAAGGGTCTGTACTGCGAGACATGCGATCGGACTGAGTACAGGAAGACATCGGACGATTATAGCGACGTGAAGTTCTAGGACCTGGGAACCGTGGTCCGGATGAGAATGCTGGATATCACATTCTGACACTTCGGGAAAAAGAATATATCTGTAATCGATGTTAAACGGAGGCAGGGAGCGCATGACAAAGACCACAGAGGACCTCATTAGCGAGATCAACGAACTAAGAAACGAACTCAGACAAATGAGAGAGATCGTGAACATGCTCTTCAACATAGTTGTCGAATCCGAGAGCGACGAAGAAGACGACTATGCAACATCGGTCGGCCTTGGAGGAGTCGATCAGCCCAGATTCAACAACTAAGGATGCTCCATCAGTCTATCGCTAGCAGCTAGTCGGTGGCAATCTAGACTCTCAGATTCGTCATTTGGCGAGATTCCTTGTCTAGCCTCCACGTTCAGATCAGACCAAACCGACTCCGTCCAAAGCTGCAAGTAACCTTGTCTCAAAGGACTACACACCCGAAGCTTATAGGAGACGAGTTCATTGTGGATTCGAGGAATGGTTTACATTGAAGGTCGTCTGTCTGATATCTGGTGGCATCGACTCTCCTGTCGCTGCATATAGAATGGGCAAGAGAGGATCAGACCTCGTTCTACTTCATATGGACAATAGTCTTGAGAGGGATTTCAATCAGATAGAGAAGGCAAAGAATCTGACGCGCACCATTTGTGAGGCGACGGGAAAGGAAGCACATCTCTATGTGGCTTTGCACAGCAGGAATCAGAAGAAGATCTCGGAGGCCTGTGAAAGGGGCTTCCAATGTGTGCTGTGCAAGATGCTCATGCTTCGCGTTGCTAAGCGTTTGTGCATGCTTGAGAGGGCTGACGCGATAGTGACCGGCGAATCCCTTGGTCAGGTCGCTTCGCAAACGTTGCATAACATAATGGTCGAGCAGCATGGCCTCGATTTTCCGGTCCTCAGACCGTTGATCGGCCTGGATAAGATTGAGATAGAAGCGATTGCAAAGGAGGTCGGCACCTACGGAATTTCAATTGGGGCGTCAGCTCCATGCAGGTTCGTGCCTGACAGACCGGTCACCGTGGCAAGAATCGGCCGTGCCATCGAGGAGTGCGCGAAGTTGGATATGGATGAGATGGTCAACTACTCTATCGAGAATCGAAAACAGATCGTCTGACCTCAGAGAAATGAGCATTTCTTGCGAAAAGAGGAATCGTAAATCATGGCGCTCGTTACGCGGTCGATGTATTTCGCCTGGACGATCGAAACATAAAGGATGTTCTTGCCGACCGGGATGATGATGTCGGTCTCCTTCGGGGGCTTCATCTCGATTGGAAGAACAACTGGACCATAACAGGAGGTCGAGACCCTGTAGTCCCTACCTTTCTTCCTTATGAACTCGATGACCTCATTGTCGACCTTAATCTCCTTCATGTGGTACTGCGGATTGGAAACGGCGTATATAATCGTGCCTGTAATCTGACGTAGAAAGGAATAGTATATTATCGAGGCCAATTGTTGCTCATTCGTGAGACTAGTCCTGGACACATCTGCCCTATTCTCAATGCGAGATCTTCCGCTTGATGCGGAGATCTACACGACTCCAGGCGTGATATCGGAATTGGAAAGGTACGGAGACAGTAGAGCGAGATACTGGGAGCATGCGCTCAGGACGTCAGATCCAGTCTCCGATTCTCTGAGGATGATCAAGAAAGCGGCCGAGAAGACCGGGGACATATCGAGACTCTCCGAGACAGACCTGGAGGTGTTGGCTCTGGCGAAGGATTTGGGTGCGACGATACTGACCGACGATTACTCGATTCAAAATCTGGCAAGATATCTTGGTATTGAATACAAGGCGGTCGGGCTGGTCGGAATAAAGAGACTAGTAAAATGGAAGCTCAGATGCACTGGATGTGGAAGGACCTGGGAGGAAAGACATCCTGAATGTCCGGTTTGCGGAAGCCCGCTCAGAACCTCGCGATCGAGGAAATGACCGAGGGACCCTCCTGGCTATTTGTTTCGATGCAGGATCCTTCAAGTGCTCTTGCGAAGTCTCTCCAAGAAGACTGTCTCATCATAGGAGAGAAAAGTATGGATCGAATCGAATGGTGAGGTACGCAACTCGTGTGAATCCTCGCACATCCAGTAATCCAACGGTCTTGGAGTCGAAGTCTCCGATTCGATCTGAGTCGTGCCTATTCGACCGCCATTTGTTCGTCGCATGAGGGACATTAATATACAAAACACTAGAAATAGCTTTCTATTTTAGATATTATCGGCAATGTTATTCATATTTGTTAGACAAAAGACTGAGTCGGAACAGGGTTCGTGTGTTCGTGACCTAGTTGCATCATCAATTTCAGGCAAACACTGACTTGCATCTGATGATGTTTCCCATACGCCTTTCGCCGAGAAATCCCATCGCAGCGCCAAGACGCCACTGGCTACCGAAACAAAGCGAGGCGAGCGCCTTCGTTCTCACCGCGGTGCGAAGAGGTTTCCCAACCTGACCGCGCCACAGCTTGTCGTAGGTGTCGATAGATGTCTCTCTCAACACCTTGGCTGCCGCGACCTCACCAGCCAGCTTGCCGCATATAATTGCGATCGGTACTCCCCCACCATTAACGGCCATGACATGTCCGGCCGAGTCTCCGACAAGCATTCCATTCTTTGCCGTGGTTCTTGACAAGGGCCCGGACATTGGCACATACTTCCCCGTTGGTTTACTGGTCACTAAGTCTCTATCGCCCACGAATCGCTTGAAATAATCACCGACCTTCCCTCTGGCGAATCTCATAGATATCCCGACGCCTACATTCGCCCCTCCTTTCTTTGGTAGGATCCATGCGTATCCTCCAGGGGCCATGCTTCCAAAATACATCTCAGGGATTGGCTCAAAGTCCCCTTTTGTTTGTGCGGTGAGTGCGGGACAGAGACCCTTGTTCCGAGGCAGACCTAGTGATGCTGCAACTCTTGACAATGGGCCATCCGCTCCAATGACGACCTTTGTCCGAATCCGACCTGCAGAAGTGACGACCTCCTGACCGTCGAGGGATGAGAATGTACAGCCTGTGATGATCCTTGCCCCCGCTTCACGCGCCTTTAAGGCCAAGTACTTGTCAAAACGATCCCGGTCGGTCGTGAATCCGTCAAACTGGATCTTGAAGGACCGCAACTTCGGATCGTAGATTCTCATCGCGTCGGACCTCATTGAAGTCAGACTCGACGGGAAATCAAAGAGCGAATCCACTTCCACGGCCCTTGGAAGGATTTTCTTGATCTCTTCAATCGACGGAAGGAACTCCCCGCAAGCCACGGGCACGCCAATCTCTTGCTTGCGCTCAATGATCAGAACGTCTATCCCATCTAGCGCCGCATGCTCGGCTGCGGTGCAACCAGCGGGTCCGGCACCAACGACCACCACGTCGGCGCTCCTAATATCTTCGGTCATGTCCGCGTCCTCGAATCTTACCGTCCATCAGGAATCCCTATGCACGACTGCCTTTGCAAGCGCTTGAAGAGAGTCCTTGTAGACCGATTGAGGAACAGACCTCAGACATCCCCTCGCCTTCTTCGAGAATTCCAGAGCATACTTCCTGGCAGAATCGAGCGCATCCGATTTCGACAGGAGGAGAAGAGCTTCTTCCAGATCATTGTGATTCTTTCTTTTCTTTTTGAACAGCGTCGATATCCGCTTGCCTTTTGTGCCGTCGTCCATTGCAAGAATTAAGGGCAAGGTGGGTGTCCCATCCAGGAAGTCCATTCCTTTTGGTTTACCAAGAGTCGCCTCACTGCCAACGATGTCTAGTATGTCATCCGTGATCTGAAATGCGAGTCCCAAATTCAGGCCATAGCGGCCCAAGTCATCGATCTGCCGGGACGACCCTCCCCCGAGCAGCGCTCCAACCTTCGCACCAGCCTCGATGGGCCTGGCAGTCTTGCCCTCTATGATTTTCAAATAGCTCTCGATCGAAGTATCTGGGTCGTTGGCATATTGCCATTGGAGTATCTCGCTCTCTGCCATCTTCGTGCACGCGTCCGCAAGGTAGTTGACGACCCTGCGATCCTGCGGACCTCCAAGCTGGAACCCCTTGACGAAAAGAAAGTCACCAGTGACCAATGCCTTCTGGACTCCGAATTGCCTGTAGGCGGATTCCCTTCCTCTCCTGGTCCTTCCGCCGTCGTTTATGTCATCATGGATGAGGGTGGCGCTGTGTATGAGTTCGAACGCTGCGGCCATGTCGACTATCTTCGAGATATCTGATCCTCCAACTGCTTTATGAGCGAGCAGGACGACGCCCGGACGGAGCCGTTTTCCACCTGAGGAGATGACGTGCAATGATATCCTAGTCAGAAGGCTCTCCCGGGAGACGACGCTCCTCCGTATCTCCTCCTCGACCTTGTTCAACTCTTCGGTGATAGGCTCATCCCAGCGAGTCGGCATGGGTTTTTCGTATTGTTGATTCTGTACTTAACCATTGTTCCGTACCTTTCCTGGCCGTTGGAACGATTGGAAAATCGAGGAAGCATAGAAACCCTTGATGGACGGAATAGGTCCAGATGTACAATGATATCGGCATGGTGTCTCTGAAAGATGTATATCGCAGTTGCTCAAATAACTGGGAGATTCATATGCAAGGCAAGGCAAGAGTTCGAGACTTCGTCGAGCGAAATCCTCCCACCGTTGATTACGGCGCCAATCTTGAGGATGTCATCAAAATGATGTTGAGCAAAGGCAAGACCGGGATAGTTGTCAGAGAGGGTGGAGAGGTCATAGGCGTCATCACCTCCACAGATGTGACCAGGATCATCGTTCAGGGCAGGAATCCTGCTGACGTCAAGGTCAGGGAGTTCATGACAGCTTGCACCTTGGTAGGTCAGAACCCGTGCATTCAGATAAAGGAGGACGGTTACGTTCTCGATGCTCTCAGACTGATGCTCATCGGTGGAGTCAGCAGGGTGCTCGTCGTCGATTCCAAAGGCGAGTTCGTCGGAACCATTTCGTTCCTCGATGCTTTGAAGGCATGGAGATCCATCGAAAGTAATGTGGCTTAGGACATACCACAGATCACGGGAAGAATGCTCTGGCGGCTGCATTGCATGCGTCTATGACAGGCGCAGGGTACAGACCGATCACGATCGTGGCGATGACGGTGATCAGCACCGCCGCGACCATGGTATTCGGCAATCTTGTTCTCTCGATCGGCCCCTTATCGACGTAAATATACTTGATGACACGGACATAGTAGAAAAGTGACAGAGCACTGTTAAGTACACCAGCCACCGCCAACCAAATCATCCAGTTATCTGCTGGCACGATCGACGCATCGACGGCGCTTGAAAACAGAACGAACTTGCTGGCGAACCCTGCAAGTGGAGGAATGCCGGCAAGGGAGAAGAGAAGCACGGTCATGGAGAACGCCATGAGCGGCGACCTTTTTGCCAAGCCCTTGTAATCCGAGAGAGTCTCACCTATCGCGACGGTAGAGAGTGTCGCGACAATGATGAACGCCCCCCCTTTCATGAAGGCATGTGTGATGATGTGGAATATCCCGCCAGCAAGCGCATATTCGGTCCCAATCGGCAGGACCATGAGTATGTAACCGGCCTGAGCGATGCTCGAATATGCAAGCATCCTCTTGATATTGGTCTGTGAGATTGCGATGAGATTCCCGACGACCATAGTCGCCACGGATATGACGGCGACCACCAACTGCCACTCGACCCTTACGGCAATCAGGCCAATGAGGAATATCTTGAAAAGTGCGACAAATCCCATCTTCTTCGAGCTCGCGGCGAGCAATGAGGTTACCGTGGTGGGAGCGCCTTCGTACACGTCGGGGGCCCACATGTGAAAAGGCACTATTGCGACCTTGAAACCAAATCCTGCAATCAAGAGGACAAGAGCAAGCAACAAAACTGGATCCATGCCTGCCATTCCACCGACCAACGCACCAATATCGGTGAACATGGTGCTCCCGGTCAGACCGTAGAGGAGAGAGATACCGTAAAGCGAAATCGCAGAGGATATCGCTCCGATGATGAAGTACTTGGTCGCGGCTTCGGCGCCCTTCTTGTCCTTCTTCCTGAACCCTACAAGGGCGTAAGACGAAAGGCTGGCGAGCTCGAGACCGACGAATAGGGTTATCAAATCAAGGGACGATGCTACGATCATCATGCCGGCGGTCGCCATCAGTATCAGGGTATGGTACTCCGCGATGTGCCTTTCACCCTGGACATATTTGTAGGAGGCCAGGATGACGTAGAATGCGACGATGAGAAAAATCAGCTGAAAGAGCGCGGAGAACGCATCCAGTCGGAGAAGACCCCCTTCGAGAGTATCCGCCCGGGCTCCGTCAAACAGGAACTGGACGACGATACCCATCGAGGCAGCGATGCCGACCAACGATACAGTTGATAGGATCTTGTGGGACCTAGTAGTGTAATAGATGGCCGGTATCGCGATCGCGACGACGATCATCACCAGCTCGGGGTATATCGCGCTCAGACCTGCCATCTAGATTACCCCCAGGACGCCAGAAATTATCCCCGCGGACGGTCTTATGAAGTCGAAGCCTAGGCTCGGGAGCATCCCGAAAAGGATTATCAGCAACGCGAGAATTGCCAGCGGGACCGACTCGTACCAATTGACATCATGTATGTGACTGGTATCGATCTTCTCGGTCAGGGGACCGAACATCGATCTTTGAAGGGCCCATAGGAAATAGCCGGCGGTTATTGCGACGCTGGCGATCGGGAGCAACAAGATCCAAGTGTACGCGTCGAACGTGGCAATGAATACCGAGAACTCGGCAATGAAACCCACCATTCCTGGAAGGCCCAGTGATGCCAGGAAACCGATTGTCATGAATGTTGTGGCAATCGGCATCTTCGACGCCAGACCGCCCAATAAGGGAATCTCCCTTGTTCCGGTCTTGTGCTGGACCACGCCGCACATCATGAACAAGACAGCGGTTATCAACCCATGAGCGAACATCTGGAACACTGCCGCGGCGATGCCCAGCTCACTACCTGTTGAGATACCAAGGAGAACTATGCCCATGTGGCTGATTGATGAGAAGGCGACCATCTTCTTGAGGTCCTTCTGCGCGAGACACACGATCGCCCCGTAAAGAATGGAGATTATCGCTATGGCCAACATCAGTGGCATCAGCATGGAAGCGCCATCGGGCAGCGTTGGCAAGGCGACCCTGATAATACCATATGAGCCCATCTTCAGTAATAGTCCGGCCAGTAGAACGCTACCAGCTGTGGGAGCTTCAACATGTGCATCGGGAAGCCAGGTGTGGAACGGCACGATTGGCATCTTGACACCGAAGGCGAAGAACAACGAGCCGAAGGCGGCCACCTGGAAGACCTGGCCGAACCCGCCGCTGACGCTTGCGATGTCAATCATGCTGAACGACGCGTACCCGAGTACTGGTTTCGCCTCGAAATACAACGCCATTATCGTGATGAGCATGGCGAGGCTCGCCACATGAGTGTAGATGAAGAACTTGATCGATGCATAATCTCTTCTCGGACCGCCCCAAATTGCGATCAAGAAGTACATCGGAATCAGGACGACCTCCCAGAAGACGTAAAAGAGGAAATAATCCAGGGAAGTGAACACACCCAGGACCCCGACATCAAGAATGAGCATCAGGCCCATGTACTCCTTCGTCCTGTGCTCAACGTCCCAGGAGAAGAGGATGGCTAAGAAGCAGAGCAGGGTGGTCAGGAACACCATCAGTATGCTGATCCCATCGACGCCGAGGGAGTACGATATTCCGAGCCCCGGTATCCATTCGTACCGTTCACGGAACTGGTAGGTGCCGATATCCAAGGAGAAGCTCGCAAGTAGGACAAATGAAAGAACGAGAGGGATCGCAGAGAAAGTGAGTGCTGTGACTTTGGTGGCCTTCGCGTTCTTGCCAGTAAGGAATATGATTGCGGCTCCGATGAGGGGAATGAGAATGATCAATGATAGAATCGGAACATTCTCTAGCATGGTCTCACCTCAATCCTCCCAAAAGATACAATAGGACAAGAATGACCGATATTCCTGCGATTATGACCGTCGCATAGCTCTGAGCACGTCCAGTCTGCATCCTGCGGATGTAATCTCCCGTCCTCGTGAGGGTGAAGCTTATTCCATTCACAATTCCATCGATTATCTTCAGGTCGAACCAATCTACGACTCTGGAGAAGCCGTATACGATCTTCTCGGCGAAGGCATCGTAGCCGGCAGTGAAGCCGTATCGTTTCTGCAGCAGACTGTAGACGGCTCGAGTGACATTCGAGGAAACGAACACGTCCGATGATATCCACTTCTGGTAGTAGACTAGATAAGCCAGTCCTACCCCGCAGGCAGCGACGATTATGGAGACATAAGTCAGCGGGTCGGAGAATATTCCGGACAACACTCCCTCGATTGAGAGTGAGCCGTGCTCTTCGAAGTACACCGTCCCGCCGAAACCGCTCCCAATAAAAAGCACAAGGAACGACACGGCCGCGAACGCAGAGAGGATCACGAGGGGTAAGGTCATGGACTTCGGGGACTCATGGGAGTGCTTGGACGACTCCCCTGGCTCTCCTTTGAAGGTCATGAACCACAACCTGAACATGTAGAACGCGGTCATGAATGCTGTAGCGATTCCGAGAACGTAAAGAAGCACAAAGACCCAGCTCAGCGAGCCAGCGCTCCAGACGGTAGCCAGCACTTCGTCCTTGCTCCAGAATCCGCTGAACGGAGGGATGCCAGAGATCGAGAGAGCGCCGATGAGCATCGCGAAGGATGTGACCTTCATCGTCTTTCCCAGACCGCCCATCAATCGTATGTCCTCCGTTCCGACAGCGTGTATCACGCTGCCAGCGCACAAGAACAACAGCGCCTTGAAGAATGCATGATTCATCAGATGGAACATCGAGGCCGTGTATCCCTCCGATCCCATCGAGTTGTAGAAAAGGTATCCACCAGCACCCAGAGCCAGCATCATCAACCCTAGCTGGCTGATCGTGGAATAAGCCAGCACGCGCTTGATGTTCGGAGAGTTCAAGGCCATCGTGGCGGCCATAAACGCCGTCACTCCGCCAATTATCGCCACGACTATGAGTGTCTCCGGAGTCTGGACGAACAGAGGGAACGATCTTGCCACGAGATATACGCCAGCCTTGACCATCGTGGCCGCATGAATCAAAGCTGAAACGGTCGTCGGACCCTCCATTGCATCCGGCAGCCAATCGTGCAGAGGGAACTGAGCGCTCTTGCCTATCGCTCCACCGAAAATGAAGAAAGTCCCGAGAGTCAAAAGACCGAGATCGCTTCCGGACACCTCCATCGAGAACAGGTCCCTGAAGTTCAGAGTCTTGAACGTTGTGAAGAGAATGATGATACCGATCATGAACATGATGTCGCCAACTCTGGTGACGATGAAGGCTTTCTTCGCGGCTGAGGCAGCAGAGGGCTTGTGGTACCAGAACCCTATCAGCAAGTAAGAACAGAGGCCGACGAGTTCCCAGAAGATGAACATCTCAAGATAGTTGTTCGCGAGGACGAGACCGAACATCACCCCGACGAACAGAGATATCTCGGTGTAGTACCTCCTCTTCCTCCCGCCCTCCTCACCCATGTAGGAGATCGAGTAGATGATGACGAGGGTGGAGACGATGGATACGACCATAAGCATCAGAGCGGTGAGCTGGTCCACGTAGACTCCAATCTCGAACTTGTATGTGGGAGATAGGCTGATCCAGGTCCCCGATTGCTCGTAGACACCGTTAATGACGCCATCAGCCCCATCAAAGGACCCATCGAGAACCTGAACAACGACAAGTATCGAAAGGACGAGCGATGCGGCCGCCGCGACAATCGCAATATATCCTCCTCCTTCCTTCATCTTGCGACCGAGAATTCCCAGTATCAATGCAGCGAGAAGAGGGAACACCGGGATCAGCCAGGCGAGCTCGATCGGTTGCATCTCACCACCTCAGGGTGTTGACTTCTTCCAGGTCGATCGTGTCACTGGTCTTCAGAAGGTTCAGAAGGATTGCAAGACCGACGGCAACTTCAGCGGCTGCGACCGCGATCGAGAATAGCGCGAACACCTGCCCACTTGCATCGTTGAAGAAGGAGGAGAACGCGACGAAGTTTATGTTGGCGGCGTTCAACATGATCTCGATCGACATTAAGACGACGATCGTGTTCCTCCTCGTGAGCGCTCCATATGCTCCGATCGCGAACAATATTGCGGACAATGCGAGGAAGTACTCGATCGGAATCATCTATCGTCCTCCTTCGCGAGAAACACGCCGCCCATCATCGCGGCGAACATGAGAAGACCTACCACCAGAAAAGTGAAGCCATACTCATCGAAAAGTGAAGACCCGACCCTTTCCGTCCCGACCTCCGTCATCTCTCCCGCGTTCCAGTTCACTGATAGGATCGACCCAAGTACGATCAGGAAGAGTGCGAGGGCGGCGATGATAGATGCGATTGCGTGCCTATTCACTCGAATCGCCTCCCGAGAGTCTTCTCTTAGTAAGCATGATACCGAAGAGGATCAGGATGGTCACAGCTCCGACGTAGATCAAGATCTGGATGATCGCGACGTACTCGGCGCTCAAGAAGATGAAGGTGATCGCGACGCC
>Ga0153916_10002225_pt1 | contig 14264 bp, 11 predicted proteins | sample Opewatmetagenome_FD_109642 | JGI IMG/M metagenome (GOLD analysis project Ga0153916, IMG submission 109642) | Freshwater wetland microbial communities from Ohio, USA - Open water 3 Core 3 Depth 4 metaG | ecosystem: Environmental > Aquatic > Freshwater > Wetlands | place: USA: Ohio, Lake Erie...
GCCCGATACGGGTAGTAGCCGTGATCCTCGATGAGACGCTCAAGGGCGCCCAACTCGGGGCCGTCGGCGACATCGTGATCCGTGCCGACGAAACGAGCGCGCCAGCGTCCGCCGGCACCCCGCACGATTCCCTGGATCGCCTTGCCGCCGAGATCGGCCCCCAGGAGGAGCACGTCTGCGCCGTAGGTCGGGCCCGCATTCAGGAACTTCCTGAAGCATTTGCTGGACCCATGCAGGTCCGTCGCGAAGTAGAGACGTGTTCGCCGGGCCATCCTCAGACGGCGGCCGAACGGGCGACCCGCGCGGCCTCGACCAGCGCCTGGGCTCGATCAGGATCGACCTCGTTCCAGGTGATTCCGTCACGTTTGAGGCTCGTGCCCACGATCGCGCCATCGGCGACGGAGAAGATCTCTGCGATCGTGTCCGCGCGGACACCGGTATTGGCGATCACGGGGAAGTCGGGGACCGCCTCCTTGGCGGCCCTGAGATCAGTCATCTCGAGCGACGTGCCGGCGGCCGGCCCGCTGATGAGAATGGCATCGACTCCGAGGAAGGCGGCACCCTTCGCCCGATCGGCGACCGACCGGCGGCCCAACGCGCTCGCGAACTCCGGCTGGATGTTGTCGAACAGCAGGACATTCGCGGCCCCGATCGCGGTCCGATAGCCGGCGATCTCGCCGATCTGCGGCTCGATCATGCCCAGGTCGCTCTCGTACACCCCGGTCATCACCTCACGAATGAAGGCCGCGCCGGTCGCGCGGGCGACCGCGAGGCTCGCGAGCGGGTCCCACAGCAGGTTGACGCCGAATGGGACCCGGATCTCCCGGCGAAGCTGGCCGACCACCGACGCCATGCCGGCGACGATCTCGGGCCCGACCCGGAGCTGGTACGGGAGATCCGCCTCGTTGCAGAACATGACGCCGTCGACCCCTGCGTCCTGGAGGACCGCGAGGTCCCGGCCGACGATGTCCACGGCCTTTCCGATGCCCGCTGGGACATCGTGCCATGGCCGCCCCGGGAGGCCCGGGAGGTGCAACATCGCGATGATCGGCTTTCGGACGCCAAACGTCCGTTCGAGCGGGTCCATCTCAACTCCTTGTGGCGACCCGTCCGCTGACGGACGGATCCGGCGCCTCCATGTCCAGACCTGTTGACTCGGACGAGCCGGCCACGATCACGTGCATGCCGAGCCGGCCGAGCGCCTCGAGCTCGGCGGGCGGTGCGCTTGGGTCCGTGACGAGCGTTTCGATGACGTCGGCGGAACCGACGACCATGCGCTGTGCGACGCCCAGCTTCGAGCCGTCGGCCAGCACGATGACGCGCTCGGCCTGGTTGATGGCCACTCGCTGGATCTCCGCTTCGTCTTCCGAAAGCTCCGTGATCCCCCAGCGCGCGGAGAGCCCGGCGGTGCCGATCACGGCGACGTCGAACCGGTAGCGCAGCAGCGACGAGACGGCGGTCGGCCCGACCGCGGTGAGATCGTCACGAAGAACGGCACCGCCCAGCACGATCGTCCGCAATGGGCGCGTCCCGAGCAGGCTGGCCGTCGGGAGCGATGCCGTGACGACCGTCACGTCGGCGTGTGCATGGAGATAGCGGGCAAACTGCTCGGCGGTGGTCCCGACGCCGACGAAGATCGTGCGCGCATCGCCGATCAAGTCGGCAGCCCTCATCGCGATCAGCCGTTTCTCGCGTGGGTGCTGCAGGGCGCGGGCATTGAAGGCGACGTCCAGGGCCCGGGTCAGGTGTGCGGTCGCGCCGCCGTAGGTCTGGCGAAGGAATCCGTCTCGTTCCAGCCGCCGGATGTCGCGGCGAATGGTCATCTCCGAGACGCCGAATTCGCGCGCCAGTGCGCCGACATGGATGGTCTGCTCGTCCGCGACCCGCTCGAGGATCACATGACGACGATCGACCGGGACGAGGCCTCTCGCCTCGGGCTGACTGGCCGTCCGTTGACTGGCGCCCCCCACAGTATCGGACATCGCTTGAGTCAATTCCTCACATAAGCCCTTGACGAGACGTGTTCGTTCGTGTTCGACTATCGCCGGATGCGGCGCGCCGTGTCAAGTGGCGCGCCCCCGGGACGGATCGGAGGGAGCTAGTGACAACCACTTCCGAGGGTGGGCGTGGAGGCCTGTTCGTCCGGCAGAGCACCGGCCTGGTACGGGAGGCCTCCGCGGTCGACGCGGCGATCTACAACGCCGTGTTCTCCGCGCCCGTGGGAGCGACGCTCGCCTGGGGTGTGTTCTTCGCCCTGAGCGCGTTCCCAGGAGCCGACCTCGTGTCGGCCACGATCATCTCGTTCATCCTGAACATCCCGGTCCTGATCATGATGGCGCTGCTCGCCTCGTCCATGCCGCGGACCGGCGGCGACTACGTGTGGGTCAGCCGGATCCTGTCGCCTCCGCTGGCCACGATCTCGAACTTCGGCGCGGCCCTCTCGGCGATGATCGGCGCCACCTTCTGGGCTAGGTACTTCCCCGTCTTCGCGCTCGGCCCGGTCCTGGTCACGCTCGGTGTGCTGTTCGACAACCAGGGCCTCATCGACGCCGGGAACAACTTCCAGAAGGACGGCCTGTGGATCTTCCTGGGCGGCTTCGCGATGATCGCCCTGATGACCGGGATCCATATCGCCGGGATCCGGGCGACCTTCCGCTGGCAGAACGTCTTCTGGATCATCGCCTCGCTCGGGACCTTCCTCGCCTTCGTCGTCCTGCTGTTCGGCAACACGGCCGACTTCCAGGCCAACTTCAGCACCCTGAACCAGAAGTTCGGGGGGACAGACGCGGCCGGGGTGATCGCCGCGGCCGGATCGCAGGGCGCCGCCCCCGACCTCGGGAACACCAACGCAACGCTGCCGACCATCTTCGCGATCATGGTGTTCATGATGTGGAACTGGTGGTCGGTCTACCTGAGCGGCGAGCTCAAGAGCGCGTCCAACCGCGCCAGGCAGATGACCATCATGTTCGGCGCGCTCGCCTGGGACGTGATCTTCATCGTCGTCGGCGTGCTGCTCCTGTTCAAGGTCACCGGCTACGACTTCATGGTCGCGGTGAACAGCGCGACCAGCGCGTATGCGATCCCGACCGGGCCCTGGTACCACTTCATGGCCAGCCTGGTCTACAACGCGCCGATCATCACGATCCTGATCGTTGGGTCGTTCCTGTTCTGGAGCCTGCCGGCCATGGTCGGCAACACGTTCATGCCCATCCGAACCGTCTTCGCCTGGTCGTTCGACCGGCTGCTGCCCGAGCGGCTGTCGGACGTCAACGAGCGGACCCACTCGCCGGTGCCAGCGATCCTCGTCGTGATGGCCCTCGTGACCGCGATGCTCGCCTGGAGCGTCGCATCCACTGACTTCGCCACGTGGCTCGCCCTGGGCGTGCTGGCCGGCGTCGTCTGCGTGGTCATCGTCGGCATCGCAGCGATGGTCTTCCCCACCCGGCGTCCGGATCTCTACCGGGCGTCACCGGCGAACATGACGGTCGGCGGCATCCCGGTCCTGTACATCGTGGCGCCGCTGTCCATCCTCGTGATGGTCTTCCTGACCTGGCTCACGCTCCAATACCCGGCCCTCGCCCTCTATGGCGATCCGAACAATGCCTGGTGGGTCCCCGCCTTCATCGGCGGCATCATCCTCATCGGCCTGATCGTCTACTACGGCGCGAAGTACATCCGCCGTGGCCAGGGGATCGACATCGATCTGGTCTATCGGGAACTGCCCCCGGAGTGACCTCCAACCACTCCGAGGCATTCGCGAGGCGCCCTGCCCGGCCCGGGCAGGGCGCCTCCACCGTTCCCCTGCATCTCAGCCTGGACGAGCCGCGTCTTCGAACAGCCCGCGCAGCCCTTCGGCCGGCGCCCACAGCCAGCTCGGCAGGTACGTGCTCGCGTAGATGAACTCGTAGCACTCCTTCTCGATCTCGAAAGCGCGGATCAGCGCGGGATCGACCACGATCGGAGAGCGGGCCTGACGCAATCCGGCTCGATAGGACGCCAGGAATCGCTCGCACGAACGCCGGAGCCATCCGTCGAGGTCGAGGCCGGGCGCCTCGAGCGGGCCCCCGCGACGCGCCGCCGCGCGTCTCCCGGCGCTGCGCCCGACATGGTCGAGCGATCGGAGCATGGACGCGACGTCGCGCAGCGGCGAACCATGGGCACGCCGGTCGTCGAGCGGTCGAAGCGGTTCGCCCTCAAAGTCGATGACGCGGTAGCCGTCGGGCGCGACCAGGACCTGCCCCAGGTGGTAGTCGCCGTGGACGCGCGTGAGCAACGGCGTAGTCGCCAGTGCCTCGAAGACGGTCAGCTCGGCGGCGACCGCCGCGGCAAGGTCGTGCAGCGTACGGCCCGCCTCGCCCGGCGTGACATCGACAGCCCGGACGAGCTGACGCCTGGCTCCCTGGGCCCAGGCGCGAAGCTCGTCGCGCGTCGCACTCCTCGGCTCGAACTCCGGGATCCCGCGGTCATCGCCGAGCGCGACGTGCAGGCCCGCGGTCAACGCTCCGAGGTCGGCCGCGACCTCCGTGGCGTATTCGACGCTGACCTCCCCGGGCGCGAGCAGCCACCCGGTCAGCGACTCGGCGATCGTCTCGTAGGCATCCGCACCGTCGGCGACGAACGCCTGGGCGACCGCGACCGTCGAGGTTTCCCCATGCGCCGAGACGATCTCGGCGTAGCCGGCCAGCGGGGCGACGGCGGCGAAGCCGACCTCCTCGCTCAGGAACGCGAGCAGCTCCAGCTCGGGGTTGAGGCCTGCCTCCAGGCGCCGGTAGGCCTTCAGGAGCACTCGCTCCCCGACGACGACGGACGTGTTGGACTGGTCCGCACCGAGGGATCGTTCGGGGAGCGTCGGGACGCTCCCCGACCCATGGGCGAGCAGGTCGCGGAGGGCCGACGTGGGGCGACAGACGAGCGCCGCCGAGACGGGTCCTGGCTCAGTCGTGCGAGACTCGATCCCGGCGCCGATCGCCGGGAGCACTCGGCCCTCGTCGATCGCGGCCAGCAACGCCCGCCATGCTCCGTCACCGCCCTCGGCGACCCGCAGCGGACGGCCGGTCAGGGCGAACGTGTAGCGCTGGGCGCTCCGGTCGTCCAGCCGGAACCGGGCCACGGCCAGGACGTGCGGCGCGTCCGGGTCGAGGACGAAGGCCGCCTCGAGATCGACAGCCTCGACCGTACGACCCTTCGCCCCGAACCAGCGAGCCCGCGCGAGGTCGTCCCGGTCGAGGCCTCCGAGGACCCGCGCGATGTCGCTGCGGGTCGGACCGACCGACGCGCTCAGATCTTGAGCATCACGTGCTTGACGACCGTGTAGTCCTCGATCGCGTACATGCTCTGGTCCTTGCCGTAGCCGGACTCCTTGAAGCCGCCGTGGGGCATCTCCGAGACGAGCTGGAAGTGGTCGTTGATCCAGACGGTACCGAACTGGATCGCCTTGGCCACGCGCATGCCCTTGCCCGCGTCGCTCGTCCAGACCGAGGCGGCAAGCCCGAAGCGGACGTCATTGGCCCACTTGATGGCCTGCTCCTCGTCGCTGAAGCGCTGGACGCTGACGACCGGCCCGAACACCTCGTCCTGGACGATCTCGCTGCGCTGGTCCGGGCCGGCGATGACGGTCGGCTCGTAATAGGCGCCCGGCCGATCGGGCCGGTGGCCACCAACCACGACCTCTGCGCCGCCGCGCGCGCGTTCGACCATCCCGGCCACCTTGTCGGCCTGGGCAGCCGCGATCAGCGAGCCCATCTCGATGTCGTCGCCGTCGGCCGGGTTGCCCCACTTGATGGTCTTGACCGCGTCGGCCAGGTCGGCCACGAACCTGTCGTAGATCTTCGGACCGGTGATGACCCGGCAGGCGGCCGTGCAGTCCTGGCCGCTGTTCCAGTAGCCGAACAGCTTGATGTTCTCGACCACCGCCTCCAGGTCGGCGTCGTCGAAGACGATCACGGGGGCCTTGCCGCCAAGCTCGAGGTGGAGGCGCTTGACCAGCGTGGCCGCGGTGCGGGCGATGTGCTTGCCGGTCTCCGTGTCGCCGGTCACCGAGATCATCCCGACCCTGGGGTGGGCGACGAGGGGATCGCCGATCGCCGCGCCCGTCCCGGTGATCACGTTGAGCACGCCCGGGGGCAGGATCCCGGAGGCGACCTCGGCAAGGACCAGGGCGGTCAGCGGCGTCCGGGCAGACGGCTTGAGGACGACCGCGTTGCCGGCCGCAAGCGCCGGCCCGATCTTCCAGCCGGCCATCATGATCGGGTAGTTCCACGGCGCGATCGAGGCCACCACGCCAACAGGCTCGCGCCGGATCATCGAGGTGTGGCCGGCCATGTACTCGTTGGCCGCCTTGCCCTCCATCACCCGGGCGGCGCCGGCGAAGAAGCGCAGGTTGTCGACGGTGACGGGGACCTCGTCGATCGCCGCGCCAACCGGCTTGCCGGCGTTCTTCGACTCGAGACGCCCGATCTCGTCGGCACGTGCCTCGAGCCCATCGGCCAGCTTCAGGAGCGCCAGGCTGCGCTCGGCCGGCGTGGTGTGCTGCCAGGTCTCGAACGCGGACGCCGCGGCCTGGACTGCGCGATCGACGTCCTCGGCACCTGACGCCGGGACCTTGGCGATGACCTTGCCGTCGGCCGGGTTCTCGACGTCGAGCGTCGCGCCTGAGGCCGAGTCGACCCACTGCCCACCGATGAACTGCTGATAGGTCTTGACGCGCTCGAGGACGTCGGTCACGGGGTGCCTCCTGGGAGTCTGGACACCGAGTCGGTCAGGTGTTTCGCCATCCTACGCCGGGCCGGAAGTCCGTCTCGTCCTGCGGTCGGCCGAGTGACGCAGGGTCTGCGGCCGGGCAGGCGCCGGTCTTGGCCATGTGGTCACGTGGTCACGGGGCGACGTGGTCACGGGGCGACCATGTGGCAATCAGGTGCTGCCAGATCGACAGACTTGCACCGCATGAACGTTGGGCCAGGTGCCGGGGCACCGGACGGTCCTCTGCGCCGCCGGCCACGCTCAGCGCGATCGAGCCGAGGCGTTCCCGGAGCTCGAACCTTGGCCTAATGGTCCCCCGATGCAAATCTGGCAGTAACAGCCCGACGCCTGGTGCCGAGTCCCGGACCGCTGCGCTCAGCCGGCGCCACCAACTCGCGCGACCGGCTGCCCGGTCCGCGCGACGCGTTCGATCAGATCGGCGGCGCGAACCGTTCCGGGACTGGCTTGCAGACGTACCGCGGTCCCTGATAGCCGCCGCTTGAGAGCCGTGTCCGCCAGCAGCTCGTCGATCGCGTCGGTCAGCTCTTCGTCCCGGAAGTCATACGTCGCGAGGCGTCGCCCGAACCCGAGCTCGTCGATGCGCTGCGCGTTGTCGACCTGGTCCCAGAAGAGCGGCAGCACGATCATCGGCTTGCCGTGGTGGAAGCATTCGGTGACGGTGTTGTTGCCGCCGTGAGTGATCACGAGGTCGACCTGCGGCAGGATCGCCGGCTGCGGCAGGAAGCCCTCGCCGGTCTGGTTGTCGTGCAGCGTGATCTGGTCGGCCAGCGGGCCCTTCGAGACGATCACCCGGTGCTCGGTGGTCGCCAGGAGATCGACCAGGCGTTGCATCAGGCCGACGTCGGCTGACCCGAGCGAGCCGAGCGAGAGGTAGATCAGCGCGCCGTCGCGGTTGCGCAGGTGCTCCGGCAGCTCCCAGGTCGTGTCGGCCGCTCGGACCGACGAGTCGAGGCGGTGCCAGGTCGGCGCGAGGGTCCTCTCCCGGGCGTAGTCCACCTCGGCCGGATAGAGATACAGGTTCAGCCACGGCGACTCGGCGATGAAGTCGGGGCCGAACGGGCCGTAGCGCAGACCGTGATCGCCGTGATCGCGGCAGAAGGCGTCGAAATCGGCCCACATCGCTCGGTGGGTCCGCTCGACCTCGGCCAGGAAGGCGGCCCAGTCGCGCCGCTCCGCCGCATAGCCGGACGAGAACGGCGGGACCAGCGGATCCTTGAGCTCGGCCGGGTTGCATGACGCGATCCGGACCCACGGCCGACCCGACGCGGCCAGGGCCGGGAAGGCGACCACGTTGTCCTCCACGATCACGTCCGGCGCGAGCTCGTCGATGATCTCGGTCAGCCTCGCGTCGACGTATTTCGAGCCCTCGATCAGTGCACCCCAGGTGGGCGCGATGAACTCCTCGAGCTGGACGATCGTGGGCTTGCGAAAGACCGGTGCGGTGTCGCGGATGAAGTCGATCCAGAACTGGCCAGGCGCCTCCTCGACCTCCGGCTTCGGCCCCAGCCGCATCAGGCGTTCCTCGAAGCCCTTGGCTTCCAGGGTCCCGGCGAACGACTCCTCCACGATGAACACGATGCGGTGACCGCGTGCCTGCAGCACCTGGCCGATCCCGACGCAGTTGTTGGTCGGCCCGAAGGCGCCTTCCGGGAAGAAGACGATGGTTCGTTCGCCGCCGCTCACTCGCGGATCATGGCGGAGTCGGACGGTGCTCGCCGCTTTGCCTCGCGGGACGAGACGGCGGCCCACGCTGCGCGGATCAGCGGCCGAGCGCGAGCGCCACGATCAGGACGGCCAGCGCACCGAGCCCGACGACGCCATCCAGCCACGACCAGCGCAGCTCGCGGTAGTGGGTCATCGGGCCGGCTCCAAACGCCCTGGCGTCCATGGCCAGGGCCATCCGGTCTCCGTGCCGGATCGCCAGCACGAGCAGCGCCACGAGCAACCGCGGATGCCACGACCCGCGCAACCCGCGGATCCGCCGCGCCTGGCGCAGGGTCGACAGATCCTCGGCGAACCGCGGGATCGCCTGGTACGCGGCAAGCGCCCCGTACGCGAACCGCGGCGACACGTGGGCCTGCCTGACGAGCGCGTCCGCCAACCGCGTCGGGTCCGTCGTCAGCGTGAACACCGCTCCGACCGAGGCGATCGCGATCACGCGCAGGGCGAGCGCGAAGCCGTTCGTCGCCGCGAGGACGGTGATCCGGAATACGCCGAGGTCGACCAGCGTCGTCGCCACGGGGTCGCCATTGCTGGTCGAGTAGAGCGCGTTGAAGAGCCCGATGCCGAGGGCCGCCAGCCACAGCGGCGCGATGGATGTTGTGAGGGTCCGGACCCGAACCGAACCGAGCAGCACGCCGGCCGCGATCGCGGCACCGGCGAGCACGAGCGGCGGGACCCAGGCGAGCGTGAACGCCAACCCGATGAGCCAGACCACGGCAACCCCGAGCTTGACGATCGGGCTGGCCCGGCCCAGCGGGCTGTCGAGCTGGGCGTCGTGCAGCTCGAGCCGGTCGAGCATCATCGGATCCGCTCGTCAGCGGTGATCCGGCCGTCCGCCATCGTGATGACCCGATCGGCCACGTCGGCCACGAACCGCTGGTCATGGGTGGCGGCGATGAGCGTGGCTCCTGCCCGCAGATGGCCATCGAGGATCGCGCGCAACCCGTCGTAGTTCCGGCGGTCCTGCCCGAACGTCGGCTCGTCGAGGACGAGGACTGCCGGATCACGCACCAGCGCGATCGCGAGCGACAGCCGGCGTGCCTCTCCACCGGACAGCCGGAATGGGCTTCGGCCGCCGAAGCGCTCGAGCGGAATGCCGAACTCGGCGAGGAGCTCTTCCGCGGCCGGCCGCCGGATGGGATCCAGTCCGAGCAGGATCTCGGTCTTGACGGTCTCGGCGAGGAACTGGCGCTCGGGGTCCTGGAAGACATAGGCCGCTCGCCGAGCGAGCTCCTCGGCCGGGAGCCGCGCCGGATCGTCGCCACCGAGCCGCACCGTGCCCCGATCCGGGCGAAGCAGACCGACCAGCAGGCGAGCCAGCGTCGACTTGCCGCCGCCATTGGGGCCCACGAGCGCCACACGCTCGCCGGGCTGGATCGCGAGCGACACGTCGTGCAGCACCGGGCGACCGGGCTCGTAGGCGTAGGACAGGTGCTGTGCCTTGATCTTGACCTCGGCCGGACGGACAGACGACCCGGGTCCGGCGGGACGCCGCGCCGCGGCGATGTCGCGCGGCTCGATCGCGGCCGGCAGCCAGATTCCCGCCTCGTGCATCCGGGGAGCGGACCGTGCCGCGACTTCGTCCGGCGATCCGACGTCGATCGTCCGGCCCTCGCCATCGATCGCAACGACGATGTCCGCCATCGACCACGCTCGCTCCACGCGGTGCTCGATCAGGACGACCGTGGTCGCTCGCGTCCGCCCGAGCGCTCGGACTCGCTCGAGGAAGGCATCTGCGCCATGCGGGTCGAGGTTCGCCGTCGGCTCGTCGAGCACGAGCAGGCCGGGAATCGCCGCGAGGACGCCGGCCAGGGCGAGTCGCTGCTGCTGGCCGCCGGAAAGGCGCCGCGACCGGCGCCGGCCCAGGCCGGACAACCCGGCTTCGGCCAGCGCCTCCGGCACCCTGCGACGCATCGGCTGGACCGGCCAGCCTCGCGTCTCGAGGCCGAATGCCACGTCGTCCTCGACCCGCTCCATGACCAGCTGCGTGGCCGGATCCTGGAACACGATGCCGACTCGGGCGGCCAGGGCGGATCGATCGAAGCTCCAGACAGGGACCTCGTCCAACGCAAGCGATCCGGTGATCGCGGCCGGGACGTCGCTCGGGATCAGGCCGGCGATTGCCAGGGCCAGCGTGCTCTTGCCCGATCCCGATGGTCCGACGATGAGCATCGTTTGTCCGGCGGGAAGCTCGAAGGTGACGCGGTCGAGCGCACGCCGGTCGCTCGTCGGGTAGGTGACCGTCAGGTCCCGGGCGACGAGCGCACCCGCGACGGTCGCTGTCGGCCCGGTGGTCAGTCCGGGAATCCGTCCAGGGCACCCGCGCCCTTGAGCGCGCGGTGCAGGGCCACCGATCCGCCCGCGACAAGCACGACCGCCGAGACGGCCATGAGCAGTCCGCGGACAACCTGGACCCCGAGATCGACGTCGGCGTAGTACAGCGCCCAGTCGTGGATCCATGCCGCGGCCGCGCTCGCGATCGCCGCGATGGCGAGCACCGGGTAGGACCACGAGCGGTACAGCGTGAAGGCGAAGATCAGCTCGGCCGCCGCACCCTGGACGAAGCCGGACAGCAGCGTGTCGACGCCCCACTGGCTGCCGAGGATCGCCGACACGCCGGCGGCGACCATCTCGGCGAACAGGGCGGCCCCGGGCTTGCGGACGACGAGCGGGGCCAGGACCGCCGGCACGAGCCAGACGGCATAGGCAAGGTCCTTGAGCGGCGGTGCGAAGCTGAACAGGGCCTCGATGGGACCGCCCCACCACAGGTTCCAGACCCAGAAGACGACGCCGAACGCGACGCCGATGACGGCGGCGACGACGATGTCCCGCGTGCGCCAGCGGGTGTTGGAGCCGGCGGCGAGCGTCGCTCCGCGCAGGGTGGTGGCCATCAGATCCGAACCTCCGATCGAACATGCCTGACGCCGGCACCGGATCACGGGGACGGCGTCAACGAGTCGACGGGCCTGCTTCCTTCGCCGGTACGAACCGGATCAGGTTCCGCGGGTCTGCGGCACTTGCCACACTCTCAGCGCTCGAGGCGCTCCCCGGAGGCGGTGTTCGGTTGTGGCTCGATCGTAGCACGATCGCGGATCCAGGCGATCACTTCGTCGAGGATCTGCGGGCCCTCGGGCTCGTTGTGCAGCTCGTGGCGGAGGCCCGGGTACGTCCGGCGCTCGACGTTCGGGAGCGTCGCGAGGATCTCCGAGGCGGACGCCGGCACGAGGCCGTCATCCAGCCCATGCAGCACGAGCATGGGGAGCGTGAGGCCACGGTATCCGCGCCGGACCCCGACCTGCTCGGCCAGGCCCTCGGCTCCAAATCGCGCGGTCGAGACCCTGCAGCAGCCCGGGTCCGCCGCGGCCTTCGCCCCAACCGTTGGATCGCGCGAGAGCGTTCGACCGTCGACGCCGTTGGGGATCGGGAGTGTCGGCGCGATCCGCCCGAGCACCCGTGCCAGCACCTTCTTCCAGCCGGCGAGCGTGCTGTCCAGTCCCGGCGAGCCGGCGATCACGAGGTCCGGCTTGGGTCGGTCGGAGAGCAGGTAGCCGAGCACGACCAGGGCGCCCATCGAGTGCCCGTAGAGCACGACCGGCCGCTCCCCGGCCGCCTGTCGCACGGCACGAAGACGCTCCGCGAGGTCGTCGTGGAGCTGGCTCCAGCGCTCCACGTGGCCGCGGCGGCCGCCGGACCCGCCGTTCCCGCGGTGGTCGTAGGCCCACGTGTCCAGGCCGGCGGCCGCGAGCTGCTCCCCGACATGCTCGTAGCGGCCCGAGTGGTCGGCCAGGCCGTGGACCAGCAGGACATGGGCCCACGGACGGCCGGCCCAGGCACCTCCGGCCGCCGCCTCGTCGGGCGGCCAGTGCCGAACGAGGAGCTCCGTCCCGTCTGCGGTCGCGGCGCGGCTGACGATCGAGGTCACGTGGGCAGGGTACGCGTCCTGCGGCACGACTACGATGCGATCGTGCCAGCCTGGACCGAGATCGGCGATCGCGTGTTCGTCCGGCGGTACGCGTTCTATGACCAGAACATCGGGGTCGTGCTCGGCGACGGTGCGGCGCTCGTCATCGACACGCGATCGACGCACGCCCAGGCGCAAGAGATCCTCGATGATCTCCGCGAGCTGACACGCTCACCCGTAGCGGTCGTGGTCGACACGCACGGCCATTACGACCACGCCTTTGGCAACCGGGTCTTCCGTCCGGCGGAAATCTGGGGACACGTGGATTGCGCGCGGCTGATGGCCCGGACCGGCGGGCCGGCACGCGCGGAGTTCGCCCTGAACGCGCCCGAGCTGCTCGACGACCTCGCCGCCGTCGCAGTCGATCCACCCGACCGAACGGTCGAGACGTCCGCGACGATCGAGGTCGGAGGTCGCGCGGTCGAGCTTCGGTACCTCGGACGCGGTCACACCGACAACGATCTCGTCGTCACGGTGGGCGATGCGGACGTCATCTTTGCCGGCGATCTCATCGAAGGCGGTGCCGTCCCATCGTTCGGAGACGCCTATCCGCTCGAATGGCCGGCCACGGCCGACGCGCTCGCGGAGCTCGTGACGGGAACGGTCGTGCCGGGCCACGGCGACCACGCGGGTCGTCGTTTCGCGCAGGAGCAGGCGATGGCGATCCGGACCCTCGTGGGCCTCGCGCGCAGCGTGCACGCCGGCGACCTCGGGCTCGACGACGCCGTCGCACTGACCCCGTTTCCACAGTTCCAGCGCGAGGACATCCGGGCCCCGCTCGAGCGTGCCCTCGCGCAGCTCCGAGGCGAGCTGGACTGACGGCGCCGGGTCCGACTGCGGATGACGACATCCGGCGAGCGGCCTAGACTCGGGGCGTGGCACGCCTCGTGGAGCCGGCACACCGCGCCCCGGCTCGCACCTTCCCCGCCCGGCCGCGCCCGATCGTCAAGGCGACCGACCTCGGCTCGGCGCAGGTCCTGAAGCACCTCGACGTCTACCTGGTCTCGGACGCCTTCGGCGACATCCATCCCGACAGCCGTGGCATGGGCCTCTACGACGGCGACACGCGAATCGTGTCATGCAGCGTGCTGCGGATCGCCGGCGAGCGGCCCGTCGTCCTCCATTCCGATCCCGGCGGCAGCTGGCGTGGCGTCGTCCAGGCGACGAACCCGGAGTTCCGCAAGGACCCGGGCGACAAGATGGGCGGCGACGAGCGGATCCTGCGCCAGACCATCTCGATCGGTCGCGAGCGGAGCATCGCGGAGGCATACCGGGAGCGCCTGGACATCCAGAACCACGGGCCGATCACGTTCGATCTCGACGTGGAGCTCGAGCTCGACGCCGATTACGCCGACATCTTCGAGGTCCGCGGCTACAGCCGGGCCCATCGCGGCCAGCTGCTCCCGACCGAGGTGACCGCCGACGGCGGCCTCGTCTTCGGGTACCTCGGGCTCGATGGCGTCACCCTGCGCACCCACGTCGCCTTCGATCCGGCGCCCGTTCTCGATGCGGCTGACGACGACCGCGGGGGCTCGGTGGTGGCGCGCTGGAAGAATCCCTTGCGCCCGGGCGAGCGCCGCGTGATCACGTGGAGCGTCCAGGCCACCAGCGAACCCGACCAGGCGCGGCACGGCCTGGATCCCGATGCCCTGGACCCGGGGCGCGCCCACGCCGCCTGGCTGGAGGCCGGCGCCAGGATCGAGACGGACAACGAGCTCGTCAACCAGGTCATCGGCCGCTCGATGAGCGACCTCCGGCTGCTCGAATCGATCGACCCGACTGGCGAGCCGTTCATCGCCGCGGGCGTCCCGTGGTTCGCGAC
>Ga0153916_10002226_pt1 | contig 14263 bp, 13 predicted proteins | sample Opewatmetagenome_FD_109642 | JGI IMG/M metagenome (GOLD analysis project Ga0153916, IMG submission 109642) | Freshwater wetland microbial communities from Ohio, USA - Open water 3 Core 3 Depth 4 metaG | ecosystem: Environmental > Aquatic > Freshwater > Wetlands | place: USA: Ohio, Lake Erie...
GGATATTATCTTGCTGAACATCTCGTGGTCTGTGTGCGGCCAGTACAGCACTGATGTGGTTTTCGTCACAGGGTGCTCTGGGTCCACGTCCTGGAAAGATTGAGCGAAATAAGAGGCTGTGATGACGTCTCTGTCAGACATCTTTATGATATTCGCGTTCTTCGTCAGGCTTCCCCTCACGATGCTTGTTATCGCCACGGCAGGGACGTTGCATGCGAGTATGTGCAGCATCTTCCCCCTTGGCTGGCAGTGAACGATGGATTCTGCCCTTGCCACCCATTCGTCCATGAGCCGTTTGTCTCCAAGGTCGCTGTGAATGGTTGCCTCGAGGTATTCCTTGGTCAGGATGCCGCATATCTGCTGCATCCCAAGCTCAATCATCTCCCTGGAATAGCCGGTGACCCTTGACGTAAGGTCTACGAGCTCTTCCCTTTTCTCATATTGCGGCGAACCCCAGAGCTTTCCCGCTTTCGAATAAAAATCTATGATTCCGTTTATGCTGAGCTCGTGCAGGGCCTCTGTGTCCGTCTTGGCAATCTGGTGTATATCGCTGTCCGTTATCTCGGGGAGACATATCTTCGTCCTGTTGTCCTTGTGACCGAACTCCAGTACCTGATGCTCCCCCGTCTTCTGCTTCCCGCATATTATGAAAGGGACTTTCTCTGTCTTCTCCCCCATCTTTTCACTTCCTTGTTATGATCTCCATGAACTGCTCAAGCCTTATAGCACAACCCCTTGCTCCCAGCTTGCTTGCTCTGCCACGGTGCTCGACTATCTGTCCTTTCCTGCCGCATTCACATTGTCTTCTGTTCCAAACTACCCCCATGTCTCCTGGGGCCGCGATTGCGGGGAATGACGTTATGAAGCTGGACATGAGCACGAGTATGCCTTCCTCACCTTCTCCGACCTCTATGTTCATATCGGTCGGATCACGCGCAGAAACGTGAATCCATGGCGGGACATGCTTGTTGTGGAACTCGCATTCCGCTAGCATGGTATAGATGTCCGTAAGGCCAAGGCCATCGCGTATCTGGTCCTCCCTTACATGAAAGGCTTTTGACAGCCTTTCATTAAGTTCCTGTCTTGTGACCTCCCCTGCAACAGTCTTCCACCCACCTGACATCATCAGCTTGCTGTTCTTATCAAGCTTCACTTCAATCCCGCGCTTTTCTATGTAGTCCGCGAGATGCACGTATGCGAATGGCGGCCCAAACAGGTGGACTGGCTTGTGGTGGGTGCTTGTTATGGTATTGAGCGCTGCCTCTGTTTCCATTTTTCCTTGCTTGACGAAATACATCATTCTGTCTCCATATTTCATGCCTTCTTTAAGGCAATGGGACATGCCCCTTACCAGCCCGGTGTCGGACTCTTCTGGGGATGGGGTAAGCATGCACACAAAACCCGTGCCATCCACTTCCAAATCTTTGAGGAACTGCACGCCTGCCATGGCTGTCCTTCTAAGCGTATCGGCATCAAGTGGATACCTGCATGGGGTTTTTGAGGTTGTGGAGCTGGTAGTGGCTACTTGCACTATTTTGTCTTCAGGGATGCTTTTTATCAGCTCGGATCCTCTGAAAGCGTCTGAGGGTATTGGTTGTATCTTTACGAAGTCATCCAAGGTCTTTATGTCGTGTGGCGTGAGGTTGTAAAGCTCGCAGTACTTCCTGTACTCCTCGCAATTCTTGTAGTGGTGCTCGAATATCTGCTTGAACGCTTTGAGCTTCAGTTCGCCTGCCTTGTCCTCAGGCATCTTGAACGGCTCATGCTGCTTCAATAGGTTATCAATTTCCCATTCCATAGTTTACCTCCTGAAAGTTGTTACTGCAAAGGACTCATTCATATAGAAATATTCGTGGTTAGGCTTTTTAAGCGCTTCGCCTGAGACATATATCACAAGGAAAGGCTTTTCCTTGAAGAAGGCCTTCATGTTGTCCCTGACTTTGTCGATGTAAGACCCTAAAGTCATGAGCCTTATTGCGCATTCTGTCGCGAATCCGAACTCGGGTTTCTTCATTGGGGACAGCGTTTCCTTCACGCATTCTATCATGTTCTTTCCTGTGATGGAAACTGTGAAAATGTCGCCTTTGTGCATCCTGGACATCGTGAGCATGGAATCGCTCATTACCAGGCCGAACGCTCTCAGGAGCAGCCTGTCTCCCTGGTACATTCCACAGGGAAAATAGGGGAATATCTTGATGAAACGCTTCTCGTCAAATAGCAGATCCTCGGGCTTTTTAAGCAGCCTCGAGAATTCTCTTGGCGCTGGCTGGCCGTTTATCCTGCTGACTATCTGGTTGTTCTTGCTGATTTCTGTTATGTTGAATTTGGTGTCCGGTTTGGCTCCGTTGCCAAACCCGGAATCGAAATTCATATTCGTCCTTATTCCGAGGCACACGGCGGCGTTCGTCAGGACTTCCTTGCCGCAGAACTGGTAGTTCTTGCCAACCTTCACATTATCGATTGTTGAGCCGTGTATCATTCCGAAATCCGGCAGCTCTTTTGTTATCTGGTCCAGGACATCCTCCTCCCTTCCAACGCTCTTCTGCATCAGGAACTGCGATACGCCCATGCCGCCTTTCACAAGCTTGGTCATGATTCCAGACTTTATCACGCTGCTTCCCGCGCCAGGCATCTTTGGTATTTCCAATCCTGAAATGAAGCTGAATAGGAAGCTGTTTTTCAATTTGCTGGATTTAAGTCCCTCTTTTATCTGTCTTGCGCATTCCGAGCCTGCCTTTTCCGGATTCCTTTTCGTGTTGCGGCCGACTCCCACCGCGACATCCATGTTCGGATAATCCACGGCGAGAGCTGTCACGCCGCGCGTGAAGCAGCCGTCTTGGTTTATGAATCCTGCCACCGAGCCCCCAACCAGTTGGGCGTTGGAAAATTCTGACGCCAGTCGGTGCAGTATCTCCTTGAACTCGTCCTTGTAGTCTATCGTTGCGAAAAGCAGTATGAATTTTGGGTCAGGTGATTCCTTTTTTATTTTTGACCAGAGTTCGGCAGCTACCTCCATTCCTTTCCACTGCCTGCTCGTTGCCACGCATACCTTCAGATCCTTCATTTTTGCCTGCCGATGATTTCCTTTATCGCCCTCTTGCTGCTCTCTATCTCCACTTCCACGAGCCCCCTGTTTGCAAGGGATGGTATCACTGCGATGAGGGCTGTGAACTCGTCTATGAAGCTCATTATTACCTCATACTCACCAAGCTCGAAATACAGCCTTTTCAGGCCATAAACGTAGAAGTCCTCTATAACAGGGAAGAGCTTGTGCGAGCTGTCCATTATCAGCTTCCAGAGAACAAGGTTCTTCAGCTTCGTGCTTTTGGGCGTTATGGTTCCTGTCTGGCGGCCCGTTAGGAGGCATGCCTGCACGTCCTCCATTCTCAAAAGGTCTTCGAGAACAGCTATTATCTCGTCGTTTCTTGCCATGCTAATCCTTGAGCATATCGTGTATGGCCCTCATCCTCTCTATGCCGATGGGCCATGCGACCAGCGCCCTGCCTATTTTCTTTGTCTTTATCTTTCCCGATGCCTCAAGGCCTTTGAAGTGGTATCTCACCTTTGAGACGTTCGTTATGTCCTGTGGGTCCCAGTTCAGGAGGGCTATGGTTTCCCGGACGTGTATGGGCCAGTTCTTTTGTATGATGTGCAATACCGAATCCTTCAGCTTCATTTCTGTCATACTATTTAATTATTTCAAATTATTTAAAAAAATAGTTGCAAATAGTTGCAAATTGTGCCCATCAGCGCTTGTACTTTCGCTGCTTTTTAAAAGTTGAAACCAAATATTATTAGATAGCTATGTTTCCCGTGAAGAAGATCATGAAGACCAGGGTGATAACCGCCGGGCCCGAGGTCAACGTCTCCGATGCTGCGAAGATAATGACTAACAACAGGGTGGGCTGCCTCGTGATAATGAAGAACAGGAGGCCTGTGGGGATAGTCACTGACGATGATATAGTGAGTATTGTGGCTAGGGGGAAGAACCCGAGGCACGTCAGGATAAGGGACCTGCCTCTGAGGAAGAAGTTCGTGACCGCCACCCCTGAGGAAGGCGTGACGGACGTCACGAAGAAGATGATAAAGAACGGTGTAAAGAGGATTCCTGTCGTCAGGAACGGGAAGCTCATGGGGATAGTTTCTGACAAGGAGATCCTTCTCGTCTCTCCCGAGCTGCTGGACGTGCTTTCCGAGAAGCTGAAGGCCAGGGTGGAGGCTGTGGCAAGGCCTGACCGCACGATATCAGGTATATGTGAGGAATGTGGGGAGTATTCTGACAGTCTGAGTAATGTTGGCGGAAGCTGGCTGTGCGAGGACTGTGTCTGATTGTGGATGGAAGGCGAATTCTCGCTTGAAGGTGTCTGCTGACGCCTTCCTTCTTTGGTCCGTCTTCTTTCAAGAAACGCTGTTCTTGAGGCCGGGAGTTCCGCCTTCCACTGCGGAGCTGTTCCAGTTCTCCTGCGTGTTGGGGCCGGCCAAATCTATTTTCTCCAGGGAGAAGCCGTTTCCATTTCCTCCCCATGAACTGCTATAGAAAACGTAGTCTGCGATATCTCCACTCCTTCCGGGCTTGAGGGCGAGCGGCTCTCCTGTATTGTTCAGGTAGAATGAAGAATCGAAAAGTATAGCCGTGAAGTGTGGATAGTCTAGGATAAACTGAGCTGAGTTTTCAGCTATGATTGCATAGGAGTCGGGATTCAACATTGTGATGTCGCTTATATTTTCTATTCTGTGGTTCGTCTCGCCTTCAAAGAACACCCATTTCGCCAAGTCAATAGCGACCGTGCCGTTGTTGTAAACCTCTATCCATTCATGATTGACATCGGAGTCCGAACCGTTGAGATATATGTCGTAATGTATCTCCGAGAATACCGCGCTCGGCTTCGGGCAGTCCGAATCATCAGGATAGTCACAGCCCTCCGGGCAGCAGCCGTCCGAGACGCATTCTGTTTTCGGGAGGCAGGTGCATGATTCGTCGTTAAGGTTTTCACATGGCTCGCACTGCACGCTGCATTCGCAGTCTTTCGAGCAGGTGGTCCAGTTCTCTTTTTCCTCGCATTCCCCGTTGCCGCAGCAGGGGATTACGGGCTCGTGTATGCATTCATAATCTGTCTCTTCGGAGCAGGAATCCCCTGTACAGGAATTGTTGTCTTCGCAGGAAGGGCACTGTTTTTGGGTTGATTCGTTCTGTGTGGCTGCTTCCTCTTCAGGGATTGCTTCTTCTTCTGTGATGTTTTGCGTTTCTTCTGTTTCTTCTATAATGGCTCCCTCCTGGCTTTCGTTCTGCTCTGTTGGCGAGATGACTTCATTCTCTTCTGAGAGATTTCCGGCCTGGGATTTTTCAAACTCCTCAAATTCCTTATGCAGCTCCTCTATGGTTTCCTGGGCAGGGCTTTGCTCTGGGGTTTCAGGCATCCCCAGCTTTGTCGTTTCTGCCACATTTCCCGTGCTTGCTGTGCAGCCTGAAACCAGAATGAGAAACAGAAGAATCATCAGCGCAAAGGCCTTATGCATGAAAATATTTGTCCATGCCTCTATTTATTGTATGTTTAAACATGCATGTGGTAAATATAGCGGACCCGGTGGGATATTCGTTGGAAGTCGCCAAGAGGCGACTTAATTCTCACTTCGAACCCACGACCTACAGCTGGCTCCTTTAGTAAAATCTTTGGGATCTCAACCCTTTCTTGGAAAGGGCTGATTAGGAGGCTGCCGCTCTATCCATACTGAGCTACGGGCCCATATCTATTGACATCCAACTAATGTCCTATGCTTCGTTCAATTTATATTTATCTCTGCTTGCAGAATAATTAACTATGACGCGCATAATCGCTGTCGCCAGCGGCAAGGGCGGGGTGGGCAAGACCACCATGGTCTCCAACCTTGCGGCAGCCCTTTCCCATTTCAGGAAGTCTGTAGTGGCGATAGATGCGAACCTCACCACTTCTAACCTGGGCCTGCACCTCGGGATCCCGCTTTATCCAGTCACGCTGAATGATGTGCTGAATGGAAGAGCCAAGGTCAAGGATGCGCTCTACTACCATCCTGCCGGGTTCAGGGTGATACCCGGGGATGTCTCAATCTCGAGGCTCATGGTGCCACAGTCGAACAAGCTTCTGGACGTCTTCTACAAGCTTGCGGGGGATGCGGATTTCGTGCTTATAGACACTGCCGCTGGCCTCGGGAAGGAGGCCCAGGCAGCGATAAAGGCGGCAGACGAGATGATAACGGTCACAAATCCCGAGATGCCTGCGCTCACGGACGCGCTCAAGCTCTCCAGAATGGCAAGGGATTTCGAGACTGACAACATCGGAGTTGTCGTGAACAGGATAAAGAACATGCCCCATGAGGTCCCTACCAACAGGATACAGGAGTTCCTCGGGCTTCCTGTGATAGGGAAGATACATGAGGACCATAACGTGGGGAAGTCCATAGCGAATCGCCAGCCCGTTGTCCTTTACAGGCCTAATTCCATGTCGTCCCAGCAAATAAAGGCGCTGGCCGCGACGCTTATCGGCAGGCAGTATGTGATAAAGAGGCCCATGTCCCACAGGTTCTTCGGCTGGCTCAGATAGCTGACTAGATTCTTAGGTGTCCAGAAACCGCCTGCACGTCCAGCTCGAACGCGGACACGGGATTGTTCAGCTCGAAATTCAGCAGGACCTTTGGATTTATCTCCCCGAAAACGCCTGCCTCCTTCCCATCCAGCAGTATGGCCCCGCACCTTCCTGGTATGAAGCTCCCGTGCCTGCATGGCTTCATTTCCCATTTCGCCCCGAGGTTCTCCTTTATCGCGTTAAGGATGGAGATTATCTCGGAGAGGGAGGCCTGTGAATGTGTTATCACGCCGCACAGCTTCCTCACGTTGGAAGCTGCCGTTTCCGACCTGTCAGGTACTACGGAATCCGAGACCTCGAAAATCCTCTGCGGGAACTTCCTGTGCTTGTTCGTGCGGAGGTCCTCCATCAAGCTCGGGAGGAGCCAGCGCCTGCATGCGGAATAGTCCTGGGACATGGGGTTGCCTATCTCTGCAACGGGCTCTGCCTTCACGTTCATCCACGAGAACTGCCTCTCGCTGGATGTGAGTGTGTAGTTGAGGACCTCCTGGAAGCCCAGGCCTGTCATGAGCTCCCTTATGCGGTTGGAGAATTCCTCCATCCTGCTCGCCTCGCCTGTGGAGGGGAGCCTTGCCATCTCGGGCCTGATGTCGCTGAACCCGTAGGCTATGGCTATGTCCTCGATTATGTCAACTGGATGGAGGATGTCGGCCCTGTATGCGGGGACCAGGACATCTGCCCTGCTCTTCTTCATGGCTGCCCCGTAGCCCATTCTTTCAAGCAGGTCAGCGATGTCCTTGTTGCCTATCTCCAGTCCAAGGAGCTTTCTCGCCTCGTCAGCGTCAACTTCCATGAGCTTTGGGGAAAGGTCGGGCTTGAGTTTGCCTCCCAGGCTCACAGCTTCTATCTTAGCTCCCCTTTTCTCAAGAGCGGCAAGGAGTATGTTGAGGGAATAGTTCACAAGGGAATCGCTGGAGCCTGTTATGTCTATGAACATGTCTGTCGTGTCCTCCCTCACTTTTGTGAGCTCCCCATTTATTATGGGCGGGAAGGAAAGGACCTGGTTCTTCGAATCCACTATTATGGGCCACTTCTTTGCGCCTTTCACAAGGTGCGCGTACTGGACGCCTTTCGGGTGCTCTGCTATTATCTGCCTGAGGTTCATCCTCTTGCTGGAATTGAGCGGCACGAAGCTTACCTCGTTCGGGAGTATCTCCTTGTAGTAGAATGGAGGAACCACGCGTGAGACGTCATGGATGCCTATCGCCACTTTCTTTCGATCCCTTCCGAGCGTGAGGTCGAGCATCTCCTGCAACTGCATTATGGATTTTATCATCCTGTCGTCCATGCGCACGCCGCGCACTGCGCCACAAGTTATGAAGGGTCTCAGGGAGACTTTTGAGGGGACCACTTCGATTTTCGGCTTTGCTATATCGAATTTTGTGAGGCCTATGGTTATGCCGAGCCAGCTGGCTATCTGCCTCGCCATGCCCTCTGTGGAGAAGAGGTCGGGCCTGTCGGGAGTGACCTCTATCTTCATCTCTTCATCCCATTCTTCTATGTTGAGCTTGTTTAGCGGAAGGATCCGCCTGAGCTCGTCGTCCGAAACCTTCCTTCCTATGAGGGATTTCAGGTCATCCGGGTCCACGGTAATTATTGGCATAACATTCTCCTCTCTCAAATCACAAGCTTCTGGTTCTTGAGCCACTCCAGGTCGTGGTTGAAAAGGTCGCGGCTGTCAGTTATCCCCATCTTTATCATGGCCAGCCTTCCGAACCCTATGCCCCATGCGAGCACGGGCACGTCCACTCCGAGCGGCCGCGTGACCTCAGGCCGGAATATGCCTGAGCCTGCCAGCTCCATCCATTTTCCGTTAACAAAACCGTCCAGTTCCACAGAGGGCTCTGTGAACGGGAAGTAGCCCGGCCTGAAGCGCACCTTCTCCGCGCCTGCTATCTCCTCGCCGAACATCTTGAGGTAGCCTAGTAAGTGTCGCAGGTTCATTCCCTCCCCTACCACTATGCCTTCGCATTGATAGAATTCAAGCGAGTGCGTGGCGTCTATCACGTCAGGCCTGAAGTTCCTGTCTATTGTGAAGAATTTCCCATGCCTTGCGCCTGCTGCGAGCGTGCGCGCCGAGACCGCAGTGGTCTGAGAGCGGAGCACGAGCTTGAGCGTCTGCTCAGGGTTCCACGTGCCCCAGCCTGCGGAGCCTGTCGTCCAGCCGTTCTTGTGGGTTTCTGCGACCCTCTGCAGGACAAGCTTATCCCTCACCTCGCCTGCGTTCGGGCTCTTCACCCTGAATATGTCGTGTATACCCCTTGCCGGATGGTCCTGGGGCATGAAAAGGCTATCTGAGTTCCAGAACTCGGTCTCCACGAAAGGCCCTTTCACCTCCCTGAAGCCAAGAGCTATGAGCTTCTGCCTCGTGTAATTCATGAACTGTACGTAGGGATGCATCTTCGCAGGGACTGCTGTGGGGACAGGAGTGTTTATATCATACGGCCTGAACTCTTTCTCCTTCCAGCGTCCTGTCTTCAGGTCCTGTGGAGTGAGCTGGCCTATCTCCTGCTTTGCGGCCGCGAGCTCCGGTATCAGCTTCTTGCCTTCTGGCGTGAGTATGAAAGTCTTCCTGCGCGTCTCTGATACTGTCACGAGCCTCCTGCTCTTGAGTTCTGCAAGTATCCTCTCGTCCTGCACGCTCCCGGTTTCTAGGCTCTTCTCTGTCTCTGTTTTCTTGGAGAGCGCGAGTTTTCCCTCTTTCGTGATTTTTATAGCGCCCTTCTGGATGTCTATCCAGCCGTTCCTCTTGGCCCATGCGAGCGCGATGGTGAGCTCTGGTATCTTTTCCTTTAATTGCCTGAGCGCTGCTCCTTTTTCAGAGAGCTTCAGGAGAATCTTTTCAGGAAGGCCGTTCTTTGCGTAGTTCCTGCCCTCTGGAGTAAGTGATATAGAGAATGTTTTCTCGTCCCTGTATTCTATGAGGCCTTTGAGCTTGAGCCACAGTCCAGCCTTGTTTACAGAGGCCTTGGGAAGGCCTGTCTCCCTGGCTATCACGTCATCTATCGCTTCCCCTGATTTCAGGGAAAGCAGAACCAGCCTTTCCTGTGGGTGGAGCTTCCTCGCCAAATCGCTAGACATAATAGTCACTTTGGAACCTTGTTATTTATTGTTTTGCAGCCAAAAATAACCATGGTTTGGTCCGAGATATGGAAAAGCATTGAGGATACGCGGTTTCAGGGGGAGACCTACAGGTGGTTCTTCTACAGGAGGCTTCTGGGAGATTATGATTTCAGGGACAAGCGCGTCCTGGAGATAGGCTGCGGGACAGGGATAAACTCAGTCCTCATGGCAAGGGAAGGCGCGCATGTCACGCTCCTGGATTCCTCAAAGGAGGCCCTGAGGATAGCGAAAAATCTGCTTGACAAGTATTCGCTTGATGGCGAGCTTGTCTGCAGGGACGCTTTCTACCACGGGTTCGAGGGAGAGTTTGATTTGGTGCATTCAGAAGGCGTGGTGGAGCACTTCAGGGGTGGGTTCAGGCAGGATATCGTGGATGCGCACTCTGCGGCGGCAAAAAAGGGAGGGAAGGTCCTGATTATAGCCCCTAACATGAAGTGCCCTCCATACAGGATAGGGAAGTTCCTTGCGGAGAGGACAGGGACATGGCTGTACGGGAACGAGTATCCGTACAGTAAAAAAGAGCTTTGGTTCAGGATGGAGAAATCCGGGCTCTCCATCCAGAAGATGCAGGGGGCTGAGGCCGCCTTCTCTCCCGGCTGGCTGTTCTCGCCTGTATGGCAGAAATCCAGTTCGCTGCTCAAGAAGACTTTCGTGTCAGCGAACAGGGGGATTGTGAGGCTGAATTACGGGGACCATTTCCTGAACGATTGGGGCGTTGTTATCGGGGCCGTGGGGAAGAAGCGCTAACATCTTGCATGAAGGCGACAAGAGTCACCTTCTTTCTAACACTTCCAGTCTTCCAGGTTCATCTCCTTCTTGCTGAACCTTCTGTGCGAGAATCCGGATATCATGCCTCTGATATAGAAGAATATCACGAGCGGGTAATAGAAGAAGATGTAGGGAATGATCAGGAGCACTTCCTGGGCCTTTTTCTTCTCCCTCCATGTGATTATTGTAAGGTGGCTGAAGGCGCCTGTCACGAGGACAGCAAATCCGTAGAACAGCGGGATCGCCAGGATGGTCATTATGAGGGCGACGCTGCTGAACGAGTATGAATACAGTGCAAATAGGATCATAAGCGGGATAAGCAGGTAGAGCTGCCAGGAAAGGGTTCCGAAAATCCCGAATATTATGAAAATGTAGGGAAAATAATGCAGGGAGAACTGGCTGTTCCTGGAGTATGCGGACCTGTAATTAAGAAGGGAGTATGCTGAGCCCTTGCCCCATCTTAGCCTCTGGCTTTTCAGCTCGCTTATTGTTTCAGCCTCGCGCGTGCGCACGACTGCGGAAGGCTCGTACTGGATTTTGTGGCCTGATTCGAGGGTTTTGGCTGCAAAATCAACATCCTCTATAAGTGTTTTGGACCAGCCGCCAACGCTCTCGAAGAAGCTCCTGCGTATCGCCACCCCGCAGCCGCGGAAGGATATCATGGAGCCAAAATACATGTCCATCTTGAACAGGGAGGAGTTGAAGCTGTTCTCAAGCGAGGCCAGCCGCGGAAGGAGCCTGCTGCTTTCCCTGGAGACGTATTTCGGGGCCACAACCGCTATGTCGGGTTTCGTGAACCAGGGAATTATCTTTTTAATGGCGCCTTTGTCAATGGTGGTGTCTGCATCTAGGAAGAACAGTATCTCGCCCTTCGTGCGCTTCGCGGCGTTGTTGAGGGCAAGCCATTTCCCGAGCCTCTTCCTGTTCTGGATTACGCGAACACCCAGCTCTCTGCATATCTTCGGCACCTTGTCCGGGCAGTCGTTCACAACAAGAATCTCCTTCCGCCTGTAGGAGACAGCTTTCGCGGATTCTATGGTCTCCCTTATGGTTTTCTCTGACTTGTAGGCAGGGATTATTATCGAGACCATGGGCTGGCGCCTGGATTTCGGCCTGGCCAGCCTGGACTCCCATCTCCATCCGAGGAGCCAGAAAACAGCTGCAAGGAATATCAGGCCCGCTATAATCGCTAACCACAGTTCTAATAGCATGTTAATAATTGCTAGTTCAATTTTATATCTATCTGCCCTTATTTTGCCTGATTCTAAAATTCAGCGATTTAATAAGCACCAGTTTATAAAATACTTGATGACCAATCAAACTCCGCTGGTCTCTGTAATAATTCCTACGCTTAATGAAGAAGGGTATATAGAGGACACGATTCTGAGCGTCAAAAACCAGACATACAAAAACATAGAAATCATAGTCTCTGACGGGTGCTCTTCTGACAGAACCGTTGACATAGCCAAAAGGCATGCTGACAAGGTTATAGTCAAGAAAACCAATATAGCCGCAGCCAGGAATATAGGCGTAAAGCGCTCCAAGGGGGGGATAATTGTTTTTCTTGATGCGGATTCCTGCCTGGAGCCGACTTGGATAGAGAGCACTCTGCGGTTTTTCAATGTGTCTGATAATGACCTCGTGTTCGGCCCTGTGAAACCGAGAAGGGAGGACTTGAGGGCTAAAATCATATGCAAGCTTGGCTGGGACCTTATACCCAGGTTCTTCACGCGGATAGGTTTCCCGCAGTTCTCCGGGGTAAGCATAGCCATGAGAAAGTCCGCGTTTGAGCGCATAGGCGGTTTCAGGGAGAAAATGAATGCGACTGAGGATATTGATATGGGCTTCAGGATAAGGAAACATGGGAAGGTTGCGTTCAACAAGCACGTAAAATGCTATACGTCAATGAGAAGGTTTGAGCACGGCGGATATTCGTTCTGGGTGGCCAGGTGGGTATACGACTGGCTGAATTACTTTTTTACCAAGAACAGCAGCTTTTCAGAATACCCCATATTCAGATAGCCGCTGGCATCCAGATTATTTTAAAAACAATATCCATACTAATTTAGTGGTTCCTATGGATGCCAAGGACAAGACGGACAAGATACTAGACATAGCGAAGAGGAGGGGGTTCTTCTGGCAGGACTCTCTCATACACGGCCCGCTTGCAGGGTTCTATGATTACGGCCATCTCGGCTGCCTCCTAAAGAGCAAATGGCAGGACCTGTGGAGGGATTTCTTCATAGGCATGGATGACAATTTCTATGAGATAGCTGTGTGCAGCGTGATGCCCGAGCATGTGTTCAAGGCGTCGGGCCACCTGGCCTCGTTCGTGGACCCTGTGGTCAGGTGCAGGAAGTGTGGGAACATGGAACGCGCGGACCAGATAATAGAGGCCAACCTGAAGGAGAACTTCGAGGGCGCTTCCCTAGAAAGGATGTCGCAGATCATAAAGGAGCACAACATAAGGTGTCCGAAATGCGGCGGCCAGTTCGAGGAGACGGGGATACTGAACATGATGTTCCCGCTGAGCGTGGGCACGGGGGAGGAGGCCAGGAAGGCCTACCTGAGCCCTGAGACCGCACAGGGAGCGTACATAAACTTCAAGCTGGAGTTCGAGTGCCTGCGAAGGAAGCTGCCCATGGGCCTTGCCATAGTCGGGAAGGCCTACAGGAACGAGATCTCCCCTAGGAACGTGCTCATAAGGCAGCGCGAGTTCACGCAGGCCGAGCTTCAGATATTCTTTGACCCGGACACCGTAACAGAGCATCCCAAATTCGGGGAGGTGGAGCACTACAAGCTGAGGGTGTTTCCGGCAAGGAACAGGGAATCTGGAATTATTGAGGAACTTCCGGCCTCGGAAGTAGTTTCCAGCCTTGGGCTTCCGAAGTTCTATGTTTACCACATGGCCAAGATACAGCAGTTCTACATGGACGTGCTCCGGCTCCCTCGCGAGATATTCAGGTTCAGGCAGCTCACTGATGAGGAGAAGGCCTTCTACAACAAGTACCACTGGGACATAGAGCTCAATCTGGAGAGCCTCGGAGGCTTCAAGGAGGTCGCGGGGCTTCACTACAGGACTGACCATGATTTGGTGGGTCATCAGAAGGTCTCGGGCCAGTCCCAGGAAGTCAATGTCGACGGGAAGAAGTTCATCCCGCATGTCCTGGAGCTCAGCTTCGGGGTGGACAGGAACATATATGCGTTGTTCGAGCTCTCGCTTGCTCATGAGGAGATTGTAGATGGAAGGCGTCAAGAGACGCCTTCGGACCAGAAGCGGGACGTTCTCAAGTTCCCGAGGCTGGTATCCCCGCAGGATGCGGGCATATTCCCGCTCGTGAACAAGGACGGCCTGCCTGAGAAGTCCAGGGAGATTCAAAGGCTCCTCAAAGAGCATAGATTCCATGTGTTCTATGATGGCTCGGGGAGCATAGGCCGCCGATACAGGAGGATAGACGAGATAGGGGTAGCTGCGGGGATAACAGTGGATTATGATTCCCTCCAGCATGGAGACGTCACTCTCAGGGACAGGGACTCCATGAAGCAGGTTCGTGTTAAAATTTCTGAGTTGCCTGCGGTGCTTAAGCGCTTCCTGCACGGGGAAGAATTGGAGAATCTGGGCAAGCCGCTTAAGCATGATTAAGCGCGCTTAATCGTACATTTTTCTGAAGAACTTGTCTTTTATAAGGGTGGCTATGGCCACTGTGCTCGCTATCGCTCCTATCTCTATCCAGTCCAGAAGGTCCAAGGGA
>Ga0153916_10002227_pt1 | contig 14261 bp, 36 predicted proteins | sample Opewatmetagenome_FD_109642 | JGI IMG/M metagenome (GOLD analysis project Ga0153916, IMG submission 109642) | Freshwater wetland microbial communities from Ohio, USA - Open water 3 Core 3 Depth 4 metaG | ecosystem: Environmental > Aquatic > Freshwater > Wetlands | place: USA: Ohio, Lake Erie...
CTTTTTTTTTTAAAACATCTCTACGATTAAATAAAAGTGGAATCATGATTTTGTGTATTCCATTATAATATACGCAGGTGTTGCACTGAAATTAAAAGAAGTTTTAATTGATACATTTACAGCATCAGCACTGAGTGTTAAATAAGAACTTCCACCAGTACTATTTGCAGGGCTTGGAATAGTTCCCCATGCCGCAACGGCATAGGAAATACCTGTCAAAGTCATTATAAAAACTATTCCTGCTATTCCATGAGCAACGTTTTTAGTCGTATTATTAGGCAATGCACCAAAATTAATTACTTTTCTATAAACAGGCTGTCCTAACCATTCTTTATTTGTTAATGTTTCTGATAAAGAATAAATATCCATGCTTCTTAAAATACCTATTAAGCTTTTATAAAGACTTTTTTTTTAGATGTAAAATTTCTATGAAAGGATGTAATCATACAAGGTAAGTCTCCATTATAACCTTAACATCCGGGTTAGCAGTTGCACCAGCCCCTACAATTGTAGAAAATATTACTGTCGTTATTCCTAAATCTATTGACTGAACTGCAAAAGGAAATTTGTAAAATATATTTTGTAAATCTAAATCCGCCGGGAAGGATATTCCTGTAGCTGATTGAAAGAATGAAACCGGAATGTTGTTAATCCTAAAATTGATTGTAGTCCCACCTGTGTATGTATCAAATAATCTGTCAATCCTTCCAAGTGCCGGGATAGTTTCTGCATTTGTTGTGATGCCATCATTAACATAAAGATCAACTGAAGCAGCATGATAATAATTATAAATCGAAAAAGATTTTATAATCATTATCTTATTTTGGATCTGTCCAATTGTGAAAGCCGGCGTGAGTGCACCACCATTGGCAGCACCACGCCAACTTAATATTTTATACTCTGAAATAAAGGGTAAAGAAACAAGATCAATTCTCTCTACTACTTTATTGTCGTCACCAGGATAACAGACTTTTATCATTGATTCAAAATCGGAATTTTTTCACCAATATATAAAATTTGTACAAGGATAGTACCATTCGTATTATTTACTATGGTATGGGTTAATTGAGTTTTTGGGTTTAACACCATGCCTTCCATATAACGAATTGGATATCCTTCAACCATTCGAGCATTAGCAGCTAAAGCAGTTACCTTCGTAGCATAAGCTAAAAGATTTATTGCAACATTTGATAACGTTTCTCCTCCGGATAAAGCTACCGACATCATTATAGTTGCAGTAGCAGCATTTATACCAGTAACAGGTAACATTATCACGGCTCTTTCTTCCCAAATCTTGAATATGCTGTTATTATCTGTCGTTATCTGAGGTTGAGCCGTTGCAGTAGTCAGGATAGTAGCTATATCAGTTGCGTATGTATATTTTTTAGTGTCCTGTGTCATTTTATGCATTTCTCCTTGTTTCTATGCCACGCAATGCCACTGTAAATTCTCCAGTTATTGGCAAAGAAGTAGCAGGTTGAATTAAAGAAACTAAAGCATTTCCGCTTGCAGGAATTTCAATCGGAACCGGAAGGATGCGGGATTGTCTTATGTTAGTGAAATTAACTACATCTAAATCCGGGGTAGTAGTTAAGGTAACACCAAACCCGGCAAAAACTGAAAGTAAATTTGTTAAGTCACTATCATAAAGAAATACATCATCAACTTGAAACCTGAGAATATTTACAAGTCTACTGTACCATTCTGTTGAGACTTCAATTGGTACATCCGCCTGATTGAAAAATACTTCTATATTTTGTATAGAAGCCGTTTCAATTGCAGATAATGGAAAAGTTTTTGAGTAAAGATTATCAGCAGGACGTCCGGTAAATATTTGATATGTATCAGCAGCAGCACCACTTATTGCATTAGTCCAATAATAAGTAACAGGAACTTGTGAATACATATTCTCTTTAACTTCATCCCAACGGAATGAGGTTAATTTATCGAACTGAGTGCCATGCAAAATAAGCCTTAAAGTTTGAGTATCGAATGCTGTTGCTGCTGCAGCAGTTGTAACAAATCTAAACTCAAATGAATCTTCGGAATTAAGAATAATTGTTATTGGCAATTTCCTGCCTAAAAATCCATCTGAATTTAAATTGCCTCCGTAGCGTGGTTGAACTGCATTAACTACTACTTGATCTGCAAAATCATCTGAAAACATGTAATTAACAAAATCAAGACCGGGCAATTTACTTACAACTCTGTTATTCACTTTTATTTCTAAATAACTTTGTTGTAAAATTTCATTAAGAGCATTTGCCTGTGCAAGTGTAACAATTTTTAAATTTATATAAGCGGAAATAGCCTGAATAAAAAATATTTCCGAGTTGGCTAAAGGCAATTGCTTATTCCTTAAAAACTGATTGCCCAATGCAGTCTGAAAGAAATAATAATTTAATTGACCTGCCGTTATTGTCAAAGTATCATAGTAAGGAAAACTTTTTCTTCTTACGTTAGTATTTACACTTGCATATAAATATTTATTGAGAATATCAGTCGTGTTCATGATTCACCTCCTTAATATGATTGCTGATATTGTTGAACCGACTGCCTGTTACCAGGATCGTTTGTATAATCTTGCAAATTAAAATAACCACCATCACTTATATTTCCATAATCTCCAAGTGCTCCGGTTAGTTGCATTAACGTTGGAGTTAAAAACTCAACAGCGCCTATACCAATTCCAATGTTTGCAACATTATTATTTTTCATGAGCATACCATAAAGATATGCCAAACCTACACCCGCCGCCGTCTGTATTTCACCTGCAAGCGGATCAGTAGGGAATAAAAAGCGGTTCAATAAGCTTGGACCAACTTTAACGAGTCCTTGGGCTATTGCCGCATCTATTATAAGTTGAGTGTTGATCCCAACCTTTGAGAACCGTTTTACTCGTGCCATGTTAACTTCACCTTTCTTTTATTTTTAAAATAAATAATTAGACTTTTTCTTCTTTTTCTTTTTTGTTATCACCTGACATAAAATAACTTTCAAGCCTATGAATACGTGAACGTATATCAGTTAAAACAAAAATCCAGATAATATTAACTAAACTATTTACTGCAATTCCGATTGAAATTAATGTTATTAAAGTGCTATCCATTACTTCCAATCATTTCATTATGAAATAAATTGCCACAGCTCCTAATATCCAGGGCAATAAATTAATTTCTTTTCTTGCCGTTACTTTAAACCCTGCAATATCATAATTCACTATCTGAGTTTGGAATGGAATGAAAAATGGTGACTTATCACAATTTATTTTCCAGCATCCACCTTGATTTATTCCAGGGAGTGCTTCATATTGAACCGGGGGATCACTCAAAGCACTTGCAGCACTTTTTAATAAATCAAATATTTCAATATTTCCAGATAATTTTCTATTCATTTTAATTTTTAATTAACAGATAAACTGCTAAACCTGTCATTAACCATATAATCATTGGAATGCCAAAAGGTTTTTCAATATCTTTTTTTGTTTCCTTTATTGCAGTCCAAAGTAAAGATTCATTTCTCCATTGATCGTTTATAATTCTTTGAAAAAATGTTTGACCTCTAAATCTATTTGGATCAGCTATTCTCGGAATATTTTCTAAAGCATAGCTTAAAAGAAATTCATAACAACTTATATACTGTTGAAGCGGTGTTAAATTTCTTTGCTTCATATCCCATATATAAAAATTTTTTAAATCTTCATATTCAGGAGGGAATGCCTGAAGCCAGGGATAATTTTCTAAATACCATGAACGATATTGACCATTAACCGCATACCAGGATGCTTGAGTACAATAAGCCATTTATGATTTTCCTATTAACAATAAACCAAAGAACAAACCGACTAATGACAATGGAAAAGATTCTTTCTCTTTATATGCCTGCCAAAAGTAGTAAAGCCTTTCATAACAGTTAATTGCTCCAGTGTCTTTAGATACATCAATTCTCCATGAATTTTCTGAATAAAACTTTTGTAGAAATTCCATTGAAGGAACCGAAGTAATATTTTTTATTTTTATAAATTCTTGTCTTGTACATGCAAACACGAATTAATCCTTTAATAATAACAGAATACCCATGGCTATTAAAATATAGAGCAAAGTATTATCAGCTTTAGGAATATCCACAGTCACGCATTTATCTTTCAAATGATAAACTCTGCCACCTCTTAAAATTGTTCTATTTGGATAAGTCATCATACTTAGTCTTATTTACATATTTAATCTTTGATGGATCATATTTCGGTTTAGGAGAAATGGTTGTTTTGTTCTCTGTCTTCCGGGTTAAGAAATACAAAACAATTCCAATAATAATTATATCCATTTAATTACCTCTCAAATAAAATAAATGCACCGAGTGCAATAGCTCCATAAAGCAGCCAATTAGTTTCAGTTTTTAATTTTCCATTTGAATCAATATAAGTATCACTATTACCATTTTTAGATACGTACTTAGTACCATCAATTTGTTTTACCGAAATATTTTTTTTAACACACACTTTGCCTAAAGCACCTTGACTTAATAATTCACTACCTTGAGGACAGCCAATCAATTCATAATTATAAATATTTCCCATTGCTCCTTTAAAAATTTTCCTATTAAGTACATAGCCAATATTAGTACCACTGATAATAGTAAACTGATTCATCCCTGTTTGTTCAGCTATACCAAACGGAGTGCTATATACTGCCTTACCTACCATTTTTTTTACTCTTTTTGCTATCCTTCATTAAGAACCAAATTAATCCACCAACCAAAGCAATCGGAAGAATCCCTCCAAATGATGAACCATAACCGCCGGGTGTTGTTGTTGATTGAGGAACAGTTCCGTTTGCTCTCCCTCTCAATACATTATTTATATAATTGTCAATGTTAGCCTGCCATATTCCAGGAGTCTGTAATATCAACATCCATTCATCTTGCGAAGCATATTGACCTAAACCTGAAGCAGCAATTTTTTGATTTGTTATTGCGATCCTGCTATTTAAATCCCCAGGTATAAATAGCGAACCCTGCCAGTGTCCAGGATCAATTGAACCTCCAAAAATTTGAGTAAGCAATCCGCCAAGTATAGGAATTGCAGCCTCCCATTGCCCTAATCTTCTCTTACTTCTTTGCCTTGAGGCTAACTTCCTATTGCAATCTGCACAATCTGAAAGAGTAACTATATCAAATAAATCTTTCATATAAAATCAAAATATTTATATTTTTCAGGAATGATATTGTAGTTTGGATTAGCTCCATCAACTGTAATTCCCATACTATAAACAGCTATATGCGTGTATTGTTTAGTTGCACCCAATAAAATATATTTTCGAGGTATGCCCATGATAGTTAATATTGTATGCGTAAATAAGCTGAAGTCATCACAATCGCCTTGCTTAATAACTAATAATTGAACCGGGGAAATAATAACTTCGTCAAAAATATCTTCAACATATTGAAAATGATTTTGTATATAATTCCAAATATCTTTAAGTAAACAAGTTCCGCATTGCCGTTTAAAATTTGCTTTCACCCACGAAACAAAATTATTATCATTAACGGCTATTCTTTCAAGTTCTCTCATTACAATCAGTGTGCTTTTTAAACTGTCAGCTAAAGAGACTTGAAAATGATTTACATTTATATTTCTCACACAAAGGAAATTAAGAAGAGAAATTTATCTTGTAAAGACCTACGGAAGACTATTTATTAGAGGGGGATGCCAGACACAAATCATTGAAGCAAAATTTGGAGTTTTCCCATTAAATTTAATTCTCCCCTTCAAAAATCTTAATTCTGCTTTATTATAACAAAATTCATGAAACCATTTAGTAGAAGTATCAACTCTTAATAAGCCAACAATTAACTTTCCTCTTAAAGATTCCTCAAATGCTTTTTTACACCAGGGATAGGGATTTGAATACGGAGGATTCATAAATGTAATAGTTCCCCATTCTCTCTTTAAACCATCTATCAAAGGAATACCTTCGCTATAAGGACATGGATCATCATTAAAATGAAACTCTTGATTTAATTTATCGTACAAATATTCCGGTGTTCTATAATTATCATTCATAAGAAATATATCATTCATAAAATAAAAACTCCGGTAATTAAGGGCAGTTTACCGGAGTTTGGGGGATTGGAGGGTACCTACCTATGACTGTAGGAAATTCATAAAATCAGATTTAAAATTTTTTTTCTTCATTTCATTTGCAATAGCATCTAATGTTTTATCCAGACATGTAATACCAACACCAACCAAAAAATTATTTAAATGAGTCCGATTTATATTAGTGACTCCAAGCTTATTTAAAAAAGTATCTACTCTCTCTTTTACTTCTTCACTTTGGTAAGGTCGAAATACGTTATTTGCCATAAAGTAATTTATAAGGTATAGTTAAATCAGAAATAATAAAATCGTAACTGTTACCAGAAATAAAAAGTATATTTTTTTCATCACGCAAAGCGGGAAAATTTTCAGTGGATCGAATATATAAAAGATCAACAAATTGGTTGTAGTATCCATCCTGCTTAAAAATCTTTTCACAACATTCATAACATTCATAACGAAAATAAACCCTTTTTCTATTATCAACATCTTTGAAGTGACAATAATATATCACTTCAGGTATTGAAAAACAACTCTCACACTGTATCTTAATTTCCTTATTGTCTTTAACTTCAACTATTGCTCCTATCCGGGCTTCGTAAATTTCATTTAACATTTGCTCGATAAAACCAAAAATTAAAATGAAATACTAAACGCATAGCAAGCATTATTCTTTTTTTTAAAGGCAACTTTTCACAATCTTTTAAAAAAGTAATCACAAGTTTATCGGATTCCTGTTTTACTTTTCTTCTTATTGCCTTTGCAGTTCCGCTATTCATACTACGTTGGTATCTTTACCCATTGCCTCTAATCGAGCAACTAATGGTTCAAGACTTGCACTCATTTCTTCAGGTGTTATTTTACCATTTGCAAGATCGTCACGTAAATTCTGAATTAATGCTGCAATCTCATTAGTCGCAATATCAATTCTCTGTGCAAATTGAATTAACAAATTTTTTACGTCCTCTGCCATGATTCCTATCTCCTTTATTTTTAAAAATATTAAAATTAAAATAATTATTGAAGCCAAGTTTAAGATTAACTTTACTATTTCCATTCTTCAAAAGTACCTTTCCAGTTTTCAGTTATTCTAATAACAAGACTATCAACTTTGCTTACAGTAATATACTTACTCCATACATAATAAATCAAGCTATTAGTTTTAGTTTGCAAAGTATCCTTAACCGTAATCACAATTTGATTAATGTTTTTACCATAATAATTTATTTTTGGATTCAGTTTATAAAAATCCAAATTAGTATAAGTTTCGTTCACTCTTAAATCTGCAAGCCGTAAAGTTTGAGCTTTATATAATGGATCACTTTGAGCCTTTGTCTCAATAAATAAAGCAAGCAGCCATGCAATAAAAGTAATAACGATAAGTAAAAGAAGAATCCTTCCGAACATATTTTTAGCACGCTGATTTCTATCATAAAAATCGATATATAATTTCATATCTTTTCCTTCAAAATCTTATTTACTTCTTTTAAAATATTTTCCTGTTTTTTTTCATCTTTCAACATCGCACGCATATTTTCATCTTGAATTTTATTAATTACTTTTTCCAAATCAGCTAAAGTTAAATTATTACCCTTAAACAATTCCCATCCTATAAAAGCAAGAATAGGAATGATAAAGTATTTGAATATATCTTCATCTTTTATTTTCATTTCTTTATCAACTCCTTTTGTAAATCTAAGCCCAAAAGTTTAGTCAACATTGTAAGCCTGTCTATACTCAATTTGTTTGGTAAATATATCTTTGTCAATAAAGGTCTTTTGCTTCTATTATCTATTTTAACTAATGAAGCAAACCAATCTTCTGTATCTATTTCCAAAAAAACATTTTCATATATTTTTTTTCTAAAATATTTACCCTTTTCACATCGTATAAATTTTAGCTCTTTAAGTAATTCAATCATTTCTTTATCAACTCCTTTTGAAATTCCCCAGGATAAAGCTTATACAAAACAGTTATTAAATGATTATAATTAAATTCAGCTTGCACACTCCAAGCATTAGTAAAATTATTAGAAAATTGCTTCAATAAATCAAGCATTATTTCTTTCGCAAAATAAGGATATTTAGACTCAAAATAATTTGCAATATCAGATAACATATTATAAGAACCACGGTTTAAATTATCTTCTTCCATTTTCCTTATTGCTTCAGTTCCGATTCTGTCTAAAGTTATTTTATTCAATTGCCACCTCAACATAAAATTGATTATTAGCAACATTCCCCTTAACCAATTTTGATAAAGTAATCTCATTTACATTCATTATAGATTTATATTTTAACAAATCTTCAATATTCTTAAAATCAAAATATATTTTACTTACTAAAGAACCATTACAAAAAAAACTTATTATCAACCTCATGCTCTGCCTTCCCTTCTTAATATTCGGGGAACCTTACTTAAAACAATAGCTTTATCAAAAGCATAAACTAATACCATTCCCCTAAGATAATTTTCAAAGCTATCGAGCATTTTTAATCTGACATGTATATCATGCATTCTGATTATTCTATAAAATGGAAGTGAAAACAATTCATTATACAAAACCTTTTTTGCATCAGAAATGTATTTTTTTAATGATAAATATTCTTGTATCATTTAACCACCTCAACACTATAAATAAACTTTACATACTTACCAAATTCATTTGTAAATTCACTCTCTGCCTGTTCTTCACTCCCTGCAATCCAAATAAAATTCAAAATACTTCCAGATAACATAAGTACAGTTAAATTAAACTTTTTAAGAGGTTCCATTATACTCCACTCCTTTCCTGAATAGGAAATAACCCATCTAATAAAATCAGCATTTCATTCTGATGCAATAACATTTTTTGTTTTGCAAATACTTTCCATGACTTAATGTAATTATCTATATAAGAGGCAGGAATATGATTGACAAGATTTATTTTGTAACCATCATTAAAATCTATAATAAGGTTTTGTACTTTTGAAATGATATATTTTTCATTTAAATATTCCAATTGATTATTTATAGATTCAATCTCTCTTCTTAAAAACTCGATTTTATTAAATCTTTCATTAACGCCCTTAGGCAACCAATCGGTAAAATTTTGATTTGAGTTCGTCATATAATTCCCTGTTTGTTTTTGTTGTTATATAAGTATTTAATTTTGAACTTTCCATTTTAAAACGTAATTCATTCATCATATTTTTAATTCTGCTTTTTACCATTCGTTTATTCTTTAACTTCTTAACTTCATCACTATCAATAATCTCATTAACTTTTTCTATTATAGTTTCCATATCAGACAACTTCAAAAGGGATGCCACACCAAACATTTTCAAATAATTGTTAAACCAAAGCCGGGAACCCTTTTTATAGAAATATAACATATCTTCTTTGATAAAATTACCTGTCATTCTTTCTACATCGGTAACATCGTATTTAAAAATTGTTTTCTCAATTTCAGACTTATGGTTCACTCTGAGATAATCATAATTTTTATATAAGTCTTTAAGATTCAAAAAACTCAATACACTTCTTATTTTTCTTTTCCTTAAATATCGTGTTTCCATTCTCATAACATTTGCGGGTAAAAATCCGTATGCAGTTTTATCTTTTGTCTTCGCAATCAAATCTTTAATCTTATCATAACAAGTGATCTGTTTTTCTCCATTCTTCCAAAGGTAAGTTTCTCCATTATATGTATAATTCTGTAAACGAGTCCCCTGGATAATTGCAAATAAATTTGAGTAAGAATTAAAATTTTCTTCTGTAATTAAATTTGTAAAAGTATCTATCCTTGAAATGTTCGAGTCCCAAATATTTGTTTTTATTCCTATCCCTGATAAATCTTTTTCAAGTTGATTTAAAACTTTTTTTTCTTCTAAGTTAGTAAGAGAATTAAAATTTGTTGGATGTAAATACCGGGGGAGGGAAGCTTGAACAAACACACCTGAATTAAATTTTTCTTCAGGTAAATTTGTTTCATGAATTTTATCCACTCTCATATCACCTAACTTAATATCGAATAAAATTTTTTTATCAGATTCATCCGTTTTAATGGAATATTTTGGATTTATAGTGATATTAAACTTATCCGAATTGTAGTATGCTTTCTTACCCTTAACAATCTCACCCGCTTTATCTACAAAAAGATCATAGTCAATGAATTGCTGTTGTGAATCGTGTAAGTATGGGGATCGTTCAATTATGATAGGAGTGTGTGATGAAATTTCGCAATCGGATAGGTTTAATCTGAGTGTATCTATCATTTGGTAACTTAATAAAACCCGGTTTTAAAATAGTAAGTGTAACCAGAGTCGTTACAATGTCCTTTGTTATACATGGACATTGACCGGGTTAACCTACAATTTTTAGCGGAAAAACGCAACAAGTGAACATTTAAGCACTTAGTGAACAGGTGTTTAGCAGTTTTAAGGGTTAAAAAGAAATGGCTCCGCCGGGGTAAAACAGAAATGAAGAAACTCAATAGTGAACATTTGAGCAATAAAAAAGCCTTCAAGCAGGGAACTTGAAGGCTTAATAATAATGAAGTGAATGACTTCCTTCATTTCTGGTTCAGAGTTACCAGGTCTGAACGCCCTAAATATTAACAGAAATAATGAAAGAGTCAAGTAAAAGAACCAGGGGAATGGTAATATATGCCGGGGAGTGAGATCGAAGCTTATAATGCATCTATGGAAGTATTTTCATGATCGGAATTAAAAAACTTGTCACCGGCTTTAGCTATCTATACCAGGGACATGACCATTGCTGTGCCATTGCCGCTGCTAATCGAGGGAAATATTTCCACGAAGATCGTATTTCAGATTTAGTCCCGCGGGTTTCATTTAGTAAGCTGAGGACATCCCCTTTTATATGTTTACCAGGTATCTTTGTTTCTTTAAGATCACAACTCCATGCATCATGCCCCAATTTATTAAAAGCCTCTCTAACAGTACCGGAAGATTCACATGCAATTAGTATTCGCAAATTAGTCTCCCGGTAAAATGATTCAACCGGCAGATTTTACTTTCTACCTTTTAATTTTCTTTTTGCAGCCTGAACTGCTTTACGCCATGCAGCTCCAGCCGCTTTCTTTGCTCTATTTGCGGCGGCAACTTTTGACTTATAAACTCTATTTTTTGCAGCTTCTTTAAATATGTTTTTCTTTGCCATTTTTAATAACTCCTTATTTTATTGTGGACGAAATAATTTAGTGCCTGCTTGCTGTGCTTGCATCAATTGAAAATCTCTTGATAACATCCAATGATATACTGCTATAGGTTCCATTTGATTAAACTCATGAGATAATATGGCTTTAGGTTCATCTTTATCAGATAACCATGCATTAATTTTATTTTCCAATTCTTCATAGGTATCAGCTTTAAATATTTTTACTTGTAACATAATTATTTACTCTAAAGGATTAAATTTGGGATCAAGTGTAGGGTCTTCATCTATTTCATTTTGATAATCATCATCATCACCATCATCTGATTCTTCAATTCAAAAACTATAACCACAATTTGCACATCTTTCCATATCTTCATATTCTCCGATTAAATCATCTGGATCATATAAAGGATAACATACTTTACAACCGCATTTAGGACAGGGCATAAATAACTTTCTAAAATGGTAATTTTCTGTCTGCCGGTCGTTTAATATCAACATCAAAAAATACTTCGCATTGATGTGCTTTCTTACCTGTCTTCTTATCTTGTTTCAATCCTTTGTAAACAACTTTTGTTAAAATTTCAGGTTCCGGGATATTTTCTAAATATCTATCCATCAAATTAAAGCCCCAAATTTGAGTAACCTTATCGTTATCTTTACCTTCAAAATTATGTATAAGAGATTTTTTTTCATGACCTTCAATGTCAATAGTCTCACTCCCCAAATAAAATCCTTCAATCCCTTTTATATCGGATAACGAAAAAGGTTTAGGTAATTCAGCTTTTTGGTAACTCATTTTATTTCCCTTCTTAATTTTGATTCACTCCAAATGCCAAAACTTATCGCATAGCATATTAAGGCAAAAGGAATGTAACAGATAAAAGTTATTGTATAAATGATTAATTTTTTCATGCTACTTTTTTAGGTAACTGGTTAACTATCATTGTCAAACCCTGCTTTAAACCATTTAATTTATTTTCAGGAATATTTTTATAATCTACTACTGCAAGTGTGCTTATAATATCTTCCGGTATATCGGAACCATCAAACTTTTCTGATAATTTTATTTTTGATTGCTGTGCCTGAGGTACAAACCGATTGAATATACCTAAGATTGCATCCGCCGTCTTACCAGTTCCACCTTCACCAATTAATCTTTGAACTTCTAATTCTGCTTTATCTAATTCGGTTTCAAGTTCTTTAATAGTACCTCTTAATTCTAATATGATACCGTCTTTAATGCTTATCTGTAATTTATAAAGTTCAATCTCTGTTTGGTGAGTTTGTTTAACTGCTGAAAGCATAAACTCCATAGTCGGGGAATTATCATTGCTTGGTTTTGATAGAAAAACTTTTTTCAATTCATCAATAGTTCTTTCAATTTTAGTAATTTCTTTTGAGTCTTCCATCTTATTTTTATCAACTGATTTAACTATACCCGTAATTATTTCAGGTTTATTTTGCATTTTTAATGAATAGTGATACTTACCGCTTTTTATACCTACAGTAGGTAAAAGTTCCTCAAAATCTTTCCATTTCATACCAGCAATTTCTTTATTCTCAAACCGTTTTATTGTTTCACCATTGCGTGCTATATCTAAACGATCTAAGTCTTGAGGGACAATTTCAAATCTTTGTCTGTTATGCACCGTAAAACCATCCTGATTTTTTTTATGCCTTGCGTAATATTCACGCCGTCTGGAATTTCTATTTTCTTTTTGTTCTTCTGTCATTTGAAGGCAAACATAATAAGATAATATATATATGTCAAGTATTATTCATCTGATAGTAAGAACAATGCAATGAAAGAAATTACTGCTATTGATGCTATGCTTATAGTAACAGGATTTGTAACAACATTAATTAAATTAAGAATCCTTGCACATGTCCAGGCTCCAAAGTTATTTCCCCAAGCTTTATATATCTGATAAGCTACGTTTGCGTTTACCTGAGGATCAAATAAATCATAATTTTTATATTGTGGATTAGCTTTTGAAGATACATTTATTTGCCATAGTCCCCGGCTATCTTCATTATTAGTGTTATGAGCTGAAGTATCAAAACCACTTTCACAATGGGCAATATCAACGGCAGCATCTAAAGCATTACCTGTGAATCCCGCATTATATGCATATTGCCTTATTATATTACTTGATAATATCATGGTACATCTATCCAAGTTGTACCAGCTCTATATGCTAAATATTTTCCATATAAATTAGCTGTTGGTGTATCTGCAAAAGCCGGGCACACAAAATGCTCTCCAAGTATTGAATTTATAGTAGTGCCTGTCAATGCTGACATATTACTTACCGCCGGGTTAATTACACCAACCATATTTGTAGTTTGCAAATTACCATTTTCCCACATCCTTAATAATTTATCTGCATTTCGATAAGCTACTATTAAAACTTTTTTACCAGTACCTACATAATTCTCAGAAGTATAAATTGTTGCATCCGCTCCACCTCCCCATACTGTAAAGTTTAACCTTCTTTCTACTCCACCCGGAACCATTGTAACACGAAAAACAGAATTTGTAAAAGCATTTGCCCAAACATTTGAATTAGATACACCAGGAAAATTTTCTATATTAACTATACCTCCCCAGGTAAAGGTAGTAGGAAACCCTCCAAAGTTACTTTGAAATGCAGGAGCATAATTACCAGAGATTCTTATTGCATTGTGCCCGTTTATTGAAACGAGTGTTACATCCGGATCAAGCCCTCCATTGCCTATTAAAGCTTTAGCATCATTATAGTTTTGATAACCATTCAGAGTAATTAAGTTATCTTTAGACCAGAAAAATAAACCAGCACAGATAGAATCGGGAGGGAGAGGAGGGGAAGAAATGCCAAGACTTGAAAAAGCTATCCTTCTTTTTTTTTTAAAACATCTCTACGATTAAATAAAAGTGGAATCATGATTTTGTGTATTCCATTATAATATACGCAGGTGTTGCACTGAAATTAAAAGAAGTTTTAATTGATACATTTACAGC
>Ga0153916_10002228_pt1 | contig 14256 bp, 12 predicted proteins | sample Opewatmetagenome_FD_109642 | JGI IMG/M metagenome (GOLD analysis project Ga0153916, IMG submission 109642) | Freshwater wetland microbial communities from Ohio, USA - Open water 3 Core 3 Depth 4 metaG | ecosystem: Environmental > Aquatic > Freshwater > Wetlands | place: USA: Ohio, Lake Erie...
AGCGCTCATCATTCAGGCTTGATGTTGGCGTCCTTGATCACCTTGCTCCACGTCGCGATCTCGCTCTTGACCACCGCGCTGAAGGCCTCGGCCGTCATCGGTGACGGTTCGGCGCCGAAATCGGCGAACTGCTTTTTCATTGCGTCGGAGGCAAGCGCCTTGCGGATTTCCGCGTTGAGTCTGTCGATGACGGGTTTCGGCGTCCTGGCCGGGGCAAACACCCCCCACCACAGGGAAACGTCATAACCGGGCACACCCGACTCTGCAACCGTCGGCAGCTCGGGCATGAAAGAAGATCGCCTGGCTGTGCTCACCGCCAGCGCGCGCAACCGGCCGGCCTTCATCTGGGCCGATACAGAAGGCAGGCTGACGAGCAGGACCTGAACCTCGCCGCTGATGAGATCGGTGAGGGCGGGCGCCATTCCCTTGTGGGGGATGTGGACCATATTGATTTTGGCAGCCGCCATGAGCACCTCGGTGCCCAGATGATTGATGCCGCCGATGCCAGACGAAGTGAAGTTGAGCTGTCCGGGTCTGGCGCGGGCGAGTGCGATCAGATCCTTCATCGTTTTTACGGGGAGGGCGGGATGTACCACATAAACCAGCGGCCCCTTGCCCAGCATGGTGATGCCCGTGATGTCGTTGACGGGGTCGAACGGTAGCTTGGGCTGAAGCGCCGCGCCGGTCGTGAACGAGGTCGAAGTGATATAAATAGTGTGGCCGTCGGGAGGTGACTTGGCCATGATGTCGGCCGCGATCATCTGGTTCGCCCCCGGGCGGTTGTCCACCACCACCGGCTGGCCCAACGCTGCGTTCAGGCGCTGACCGACCGCGCGCGCGAACAGGTCGTTGCTCCCGCCGGGTGGAGCGCCCACCAGGAAGCGGATAGCCTTGGACGGAAAAGCCGGCTGCGCCGCGATGTGCGGCGCAGCAAGCGCCAGAGCAGCGGCACACAGCGCCGGAACCCACGGCAGGCTGCGCGAACGGAGCAGACTTCTTGTGCGCGACATCAGAGCGTATACGCGGATTAACATGAGATGCTTCCTCCGAAGAATGATTTCCGAATGCCGCGCCCAAGATGCTTAGCGCGTATCGGTACCGCTCCCGAGCTGCTTTTCGATCAGCCGGATTTCATTTTTGAGCATGGTGGCGAGTTCGGCGACGCGTTTATCATTCATGCGGCTTGAAATCGTCGACACCGAGAGCGAGGCGAATGCCATGCCGCTCTGATTGCGCAACACCAAGCCGATCGAGCGCACACCGGCGAGCGTGGGCGCTTCGCGCACCGAGTAACCCAGCTTCTGCGCGCGCCGCACCTGCGCGGTCAGGCTGCTTGCAGTAAGGCCATATTCCGGCAGGCGCGCGGCATTGGCCTCGATGGTGTGGCGGATTTCCTCCTCCGACAGAGCGGCGAGTATCGCCAGGCTGCCGGTGCCCACCCCGAGGGGACGCCGCATGCCGATTTCGAGCGTGAAAGTCTTGATCGGGAAAGCGCCTTCGCGCCGGTCGATGCATACCGAATCGAGCCCGCTGCGCTGCGTCAGGAATACGGTGTCGCCGGTGGCTTCCGCGATGCGCGTCAACGCGGGATGGCAGATTTCTTTCAGGTTATAGCGCGGCGCGGCGGTGAGCCCCAGCTCGAACACCATGGAACCAAGGAAATAGCGGTGGGAATCGGTATCCTGCTGCACCATGTTTTCGGCGGCAAGGCACTTCAGCATGCGATGCACGGTAGGGCGCTGCAGGCCGGTGCGGGTTGCAAGGTCAAGCAGGCGCGAACCGCCGCGGTTGTGCGCAGCAATCTCGCGCAGCAGGAGCAATGCGCGTTCTATGCTTTGGGTGCCGGAGAGGCCGCCCGGCCCGGCGGATGTTTTTCTAGCCATGTGAGTCCGGATCGTGAGATTGACCCATGATTATGCCATCGCCGACGAGCTAGCGGAATATTTTCCCTCATGTTATCGTTTTGCGCGTTTTTACCTATCCGGCCCGGGCAGATAGCCCATATCGTGGAATACGGTTTCGCCGCCTAAATTGCCGTTGGCCGGTGCGCCCAAGTGCATCAGACAGGCGCACCAGTGGCTGGCGCGATAACATAGCGTCTGGGAGTTTGTCGGACTTGGCCCCGGCGAGCTCCTAAAATGAAAAAACTAAAGAACGAGGCGAAAAGAACGCCGTGCAAGTGACGTTTGATCCGGTTAGCGTAGGGTTTCGACACGTAAAGTTTCTTTATTAAGCAGCCTGTCGCCCAAGCATCGATTAACAGCGATCCATTAACGCTACGCGTTCCGGCGAATGGAGCCAAGTTCGACAGGCTGCTAGAGCACAGGAATGCGGGCGGTACAGCCGTTTTTCGCAAAGCCATTGTAAGGAGCACAGCAAATGACTGATCTATCTTCCGGAGCGGTACCCCGGCTTCCGTCCGCAGGCGCACGTTTCCGCGCGGCCGTGACGGCGGAAAAGCCGCTGCAGATCATCGGCACGATCAATGCCTACCACGCGCGCCTGGCCGAGCGCGTGGGCTATCGCGCCATCTATCTTTCGGGCGGCGGCGTGGCCGCGGGATCGCTGGGGCTTCCCGATCTTGGCATCAGCAACCTTGATGACGTGCTCACCGATGTGCGACGCATTACCGATGTGTGCGATCTGCCGCTGCTGGTCGACGTCGATACCGGTTTCGGCTCGAGTGCGTTCAATATTGCACGCACGGTGAAATCGCTGATCAAATTCGGCGCGGCGGCGATGCATATCGAGGACCAGGTCGGCGCCAAGCGTTGCGGTCACCGCCCGAACAAGGAACTGGTGTCGCAGCAGGAGATGGTTGACCGCATCAAGGCGGCGGTCGATGCCAAGACGGATCGCGATTTTGTGGTGATGGCGCGCACCGACGCGCTTGCGGTCGAGGGTCTGCAAGCGGCGGTCGACCGCGCCTGCGCCTGCGTCGAGGCCGGGGCCGACATGATTTTCCCGGAAGCCATCACCGAGCTTGGGATGTACAGGAAATTCGCGGACGCGGTGAAAGTGCCTATCCTGGCCAATCTCACCGAGTTCGGCGCCACGCCGCTGTTCACGACTCAGGAGCTGGCGGGTGCCAACGTTGCGATGGCGCTTTACCCGTTGTCGGCATTCCGCGCGATGAATGCGGCGGCGCTCAAGGTTTACCAGACACTGCGCAAGGAAGGCACGCAGAAAAATGTGGTCGAGACCATGCAGACGCGCAACGAACTTTATGACTTCCTGGGCTATCACGCATACGAACAGAAGCTCGATGAGCTGTTCGCGCGCGACAAGAAAAAGTAAATCAGGAATCTTGGAACATACGCGACCGGCATGCTGCTGTTGCAGGGATTCGTTGCCACTTACGGCGACAGGCTTGCCGTCGCCGCGAGGCATGCCGGACTCCAAACCGACCATCAATATTGCACGCGGCGGCGTTGCCGACCAACCAGCAGCGTGCCGCCGAAGTGTTTCTCGCCAGTCTGGCCAGGTGGGGGCGGGGTGAGACGCTGCTGAACGAACGCAGCGCGTGACAAGCTCTAACATCCCGTCCTGAAAGGGGATTGTCAGGCGGCAGCCCGCCCAACATTGTCCGCGGGCGCCGTAAGTATATAATATACAGTCTCTTTTTCGGTTTCCGCCCCATGCAGCTGTTCGCTTTCGGCATCAACCACCAGACCGCCCCGCTCGCGGTGCGCGAGCAGGTGGTTTTTCACGCCGAAAATCTGGTGCAGGCGCTGCGTGACCTGGTTGATCGTCAGCCGGTAAAGGAGGCGGCGATCATTTCGACCTGCAATCGCACCGAGATTTACTGCAATACCGATGTTCCGGGGCTGGCGGTCGACTGGCTTGCCGGCTATCACCAGCTCAAGCCCCAGCAGCTTGAGCCCTATCTGTATCAACTGCCGCAGGAAAAAGCAGTGAAGCACGCGTTTCGCGTCGCGAGCGGACTCGATTCCATGGTGCTGGGCGAGCCGCAGATCCTCGGTCAGTTCAAGGATGCGGTGCGTACCGCGGAAGTCGCCGGCACTTTGGGTTTTCTGCTCAACAAGCTGTTCCAGCGCACATTCTCGGTTGCCAAGGCGGTGCGCAGCGAAACCGACATCGGCGCCAGCACGATATCGATGGCTTCCGCCGCGGTGCGGTTGGCGGAGCGCATCTACCCCAGCATCTCTGAACAGAGCATGCTGTTCATCGGCGCCGGCGAGATGATCGAACTCTGCGCCACGCATTTTGCCGCCCACCATCCGCGGCACATGACTTTCGCCAACCGCACGCTGGAACGCGCGCAACAGCTCGCCGATCGTTTTCTCGGCCGCACTATCACGCTTAACGATCTGCCGGCGCAGCTGGCGCTTCACGACATCATCGTGAGCTGTACGGCGAGTCCCCTGCCGATCATCGGCAAGGGTATCACCGAAAGCGCACTGAAGGCGCGCAAGCACCGTCCGATTCTGATGTTCGACCTGGCCGTGCCGCGCGACATCGAGGGCGAAGTCGGTACGCTCGGCGACGTGTTCATTTACACCGTCGACGATCTCGGAAAAATCGCGCGCGAAGGCATGGATGTTCGCCAGAATGCGGTTTCCCAGGCCGAGGTGATCATCGAGAACCAGGTCACGGATTTCATGCACTGGCTCGGCAACCGCGAACTGGTGCCGACCATACGTGCATTGCGCGATGCCGCCGAGCGCTCGCGCCGCCACGAGCTGGAGCGTGCGCTGCGCCAGCTTGCCAAGGGCGATGACCCGCAGCGGGTACTCGAATACTTGTCTCGCGCCCTTACCAATAAGCTTCTGCATGCGCCGACTCATGCGCTTAACTATGCCAGCGAAGAAGAACGCGAGCAGCTGGCCGAGGTGTTGCGGCGGGTCTACCAGATCCAGCGCCCGGAATGAACGCCGGGCGGCGCCGCCGATCGAACCTCATTATTTTTCAGGTTTATTAAATTGAAGCAGAGCATTGCCGCCAAGCTGGCGCAGCTTTCGGATCGTCTTGAGGAAATCAACCATTTCCTGAGCTCCGAAAAAGCAACTGCCGACCTGGAAAATTACCTGCGACTCACGCGCGAGAACGCCGAAATCGCGCCGGTGGTCGAGCTCTACAGGGCCTATTGCGGCCATGAGCGGGATATCCAGGCAGCCCGGGATATGGTGGGCGACCCGGCGCTGCGCGAATTTGCAGAAGCGGAAATCCGCGAGGCGCGCGAGCACCTGGAGAGAATCGAGGCCGAGCTGCAAAAACAGCTTCTGCCCAAGGATCCCAACGACGATCGCAACATCTTCCTGGAGATCCGCGCTGGTACCGGTGGCGACGAATCGGCGCTGTTCTCGGGTGAATTGTTCCGCATGTACTCGCGTTACGCCGAACGCAACGGCTGGCAGGTCGAGGTGATTTCGCAAAGCCCGAGCGAGATGGGCGGTTACAAGGAGATCATTGCCAGGATCATCGGTCGCGGCGCCTATTCCAGGCTCAAGTTCGAATCCGGCGGCCACCGCGTGCAGCGCGTGCCGGTGACCGAGACGCAGGGCCGCATCCACACTTCGGCATGCACGGTGGCGGTGATGCCGGAAGCCGACGAAGTGGCCGACGTGGTGTTGAATCCCTCGGAGTTGAGGATCGACACCTTCCGCGCTTCCGGCGCCGGCGGCCAGCATATCAACAAGACTGATTCCGCGATCCGCGTGACGCACCTGCCGACCGGCATCGTCGTCGAGTGCCAGGACGATCGCTCGCAGCACAAGAACAAGGCGCGCGCGCTGGCGGTGCTCGCGGCGCGCATCAAGGACAGGCAGCTCCGCGAGCAGCAGGCGAAGACGGCGGCCACCCGCAAATCGCTGATCGGGAGCGGCGACCGCTCCGAGCGCATCCGCACCTACAATTTTCCGCAAGGGCGCGTCACGGACCATCGCATCAACCTCACGCTCTACAAGATCGCGCAGATCATGGACGGCGATCTCGATGCGCTTAACGACGCGCTGGCCGCCGAACACCAGGCCGAACTACTCGCCCAGCTCTCGGAAGAAACGCCCGCCTGAGTCCGCCCTTCGCGTATGGCGTTATCACACGAAGCCACCCTGCAGGCCGTAGCCTTTGCCCTGCTTGCCGCAGCATTGTTTGGCGCGGCGCTGGTGACGAGTCAATCCGGCTTGCGGCACATGAATGCCCTGTCGGGCGCGAGGGTGAGTATCCCGGCGGCGACGGCGCTGTTCTGGCTGCTGGCGCCATCGCTCGATATGTCCGGCTGGCAGGCAACCGCGGCGAGCGTGTTTGCCGTGGTCGGGATATTTTTTCCGGCTGCCGTGACCCTGCTGACATTCGAGGCGAACCGGCGGCTGGGTCCGACAGTGGCCGGAACCATCGGCAGCACGGCGCCGCTGTTCGCCGTGCTGGCGGCGGCGCTGTTCTTGGGGGAGCCGCTCGGCGCCCGCGAATTCGTTGCCACGGCTATCATTGTGCTGGGCACCATGGTGCTTTCCGCGCAGCAGGGCGGTGGTGTGCGCGTGAGTATACGCGCCGTATTGTGGCTGCCGCTGTCGGCTGCGGCGTTACGTGCCCTCGCCCAAGTGCTGTCGAAAGCTGGGCTTGCCCTCTGGCCCAACCCGCTTGCCGCAGTACTGATTGGCTACTCTGTATCAACTGCAGTGGTGTGGATGGCAACCCTGCTGAGTCGACGCCGGCAGGCGTTCATGTTTACGGGCCGCGGCGTGTTATGGTTTGCGCTGACGGGCGTGCTCAACGGCGCCGCGGTGCTGTCAATGTATAGCGCGCTTAATACCAGCCCCGTGCATATTGTCTCGCCCATTGTTGCGACTTATCCGCTGTTTACCCTGGCACTGGGGACGTCGGTGTGGCGGCAGGAACGGCTCAGCCGCCGGCTGATGGCAGGAGTGGCGCTTACCGTGGCGGGGGTTGTAATTTTGCTGGCTCGATAGAAGAAGAGAAAAGCAAGTGACGGCCACCAGCGTAGCTGAGATTCTGCGAACGGCGCGCATCGACCCTCTCGATGCGCGTGTTTTGCTGCAGGCGGTATTGGGGGTAACCCACGCGTTTCTGGCCACGCATCCCGAGCATATCGTCGCTGATGATCAGCGCGATCGCTATCTGGCGCTGCTTGCGCGCCGTGCTGCTGGAGAGCCGGTCGCGTATCTTACCGGCGAGCGCGAATTTTTCAGCCTCGATTTCAAGATTACGCCGGCGGTGCTCATTCCGCGCCCGGAGACCGAACTGCTGGTCGAACTGGCGCTTGAGCGTATCCCGCAAGACGCATCAAGCCGCGTGCTTGATCTCGGTACCGGCAGCGGCTGTGTCGCAATCAGTATCGCCAGCCGGCGTCCGGGTGCCCGACTAACCGCAACCGACCGTTCGCCGGACGCGCTTGAAATCGCTGCGCAGAATGCGCGTGCACTCGGCGTGCACAATATTGATTTTGTGCCCGGCGACTGGTTTACCGCGCTGGCTGGCGAGTGCTTCGATGTCATCGTTTCCAATCCGCCGTATATCGCTGAGGGAGACCCGCACCTGCGCCAAGGCGATCTGCCCTTTGAGCCGCAGCACGCTTTGGTTGCCGGCCCGGAGGGTTTGGACTGCATACGGCTGATCGTCGCCCAAGCCAGCGGTCATCTCGTCCGTGGCGGGTGGCTGATGTTCGAGCACGGCTATGACCAGGCTGAACGCTGCCGGGCGCTGCTGAGTGCCGCGGGGTTCACAGAGGTGTTCTCGCGGCGCGACCTGGCCGGCATAGAACGAGTCAGTGGCGGGTATGCGGGAGGCTCTTGACGAACGACCGGATATATCGCTAAAATAATAGTTGATTGATGTAGTCAAGTAATCGGAGAAATCATGAGTATTCAAGATGTTATAAAAGACCAGGTCACCAAGCACCGGGTTGTGTTGTATATGAAAGGCTCGCCTGATTTTCCGCAGTGCGGATTTTCGGCCAATGTCGTGAGCATCCTGCGCGGTTGTGGCGTCAATGAATTTTTTTCGGTCAACGTGCTCGAGGAACCGGAAATCCGCCAGGGCATCAAGGAATACGCCAACTGGCCGACCATTCCGCAGCTTTATGTCAATGGCGAGTTCGTCGGCGGCTCGGACATTCTGACCGAGATGCACAAGAGCGGTGAATTGAAGAAAATGCTGCAGGGCTGAATTCAATCCTGATGCAGGTATATGCGGCCGGCGGATGCGTCGGCCGTTTGCTTTGATGGGCCTCAGCCTGCCCACTTGCTGTAAACGTATTGCGCGAGCAGGACTAACGCCACCGCGAACAGTCCATACCTGAGCCAGAGCCGGTAAGTTGCCGCGGCCAGGCGGCTGCGGATATGGATGCCATAGAACACGCAGACGCCGGCAACCGCCGCGAGCGGTAGCGTAACCAGCCATTGCACAGGACTGACCCCGCCGCCCGAGGCGAGCGTCGCCAATTGCGTGGCTTTGCCGGTGATGAAGCAGATGTTGAGCGCCTGCACCAATGTCACAGGCGTCAGCCCCAGCGCCAGATAGTAGATCACCAGAGGCGGCGCGGCGGCGTTGGCAGTGCCCTCCGACATGCCGGCGATCACTCCAAACAGCGCACCGAACAACACCTTGTGTTGGCGGATCAGCGGCCAGTCGGTTCTGCCCAGCCGGTCGAGATTGAGATAAATCAGGATGACCGCCGCCAGCAGCACAGCATAGGGAAAAGCCGGAAATGTAATGAAAAGCCATGTGCCGATGACGGCGCCCGTCAGCGCATAGAACGGCATCATCCAGAATTCAGAGAACACGGGCTTGAGCGGCCCGCCTTTGACGATGTTCGCGACGATGGTGGCAACACAGGGCAGCAGCACCAGAATCACCGCACTTCTCATGTCGGTCACCAACGCGATCAGCGGGGTGGCGACCATGGGAAAGCCCAGGCCCAGTGCGCCTTGCACCAGCGCGGAGAGTGCGATGACGACTGCAATCCACACGATCACACCCAACGAGAACGATTCGAATCCCGGCATGGCTTAATCCGGTTTCGGCGTTGCGGTCGCGGTAGAGCGCCAGCGCTGCGACTTCGGCGATATGCCGCGCCCGGCGCGGTACCACGACTTCATAACCCGCAGCCTCCAACCCCTCGACCGCCGCCGCGGCTGTCGCCGTCGAAGTGCACTTCACCGGTGAGGCGAATTCTGAGTGCGTCGGCGAAACGCCCGGCGTCGATGGTGTCACCGCGCGCATGCGCGCCGGGGAGGGTGCTGTCGCGGGGGGCGTTTACTGGGTCTCCGAAAAGCCGCGCGTCGCAAACGGCTGTGCGTCTGAAGAAATTATATTTTAAGCGGTATAAAAATCAAAATAATCATTTAGCTATTCGCAATAATGCAAGCGCTTGCACCGAGGATTGGGGCGCGTATAATATGGCTCGGTTTCTCCCGCGGGCGCAAACAGGGCGTCATTACTTCATTCAGAGTTCAGAGGGGGTCGTATGAATACGATGGCAGACACAAAAAATCTCGCAAAAAATTCTGTGGCAGGCGGAAAAATCCGCATGACGCCGAGCGAAGCTTTTGTCGAAACGCTGGTTGCGCAAGGCGTCAAGGACAGCTTCGGCATTGTCGGCTCTGCCTATATGGACGCCCATGATCTTTTTCCGCTCGCCGGCATTCGTTTCCTTTCTGTCGCCCACGAGCAGAACGCCGCGCATATGGCCGACGGTTATTCGCGCGTCACCGGCAGGCACGGCGTGTGCATTGCGCAGAACGGCCCCGGCATCACCAATTTCGTGACCGGCATCGCGGCAGCCTATTGGGCGCATTCGCCGGTGATCGCGATTACGCCTGAATCGGGCAGCCTGACCATGGGGCTGGGCGGTTTCCAGGAAACCGAGCAGATGCCGATTTTCTCGAAGATCACCAAATGGCAGGTCCATATCAATTCGCCGCTGCGCATGGCCGAACTCACCTCGCGCGCCTTCGATATTGCGATGGCCGAGCGCGGACCGGTGCAGGTCAATATTCCGCGCGATTATTTCTATGGCGAGGGCGATTACGATATCCCGCAGCCGCAGCGTCTTGAGCGCTCAGGCGGCGGCCCGGAGTCGCTCGATGCGGCGGCGCGCATGCTGGCCAAGGCCAAGTTCCCGGTCATCCTTTCCGGCGGCGGCGTGGTCATGGCGAATGGCATCAAGGAATGCATGGCGCTCGCAGAATACCTAACCGCGCCGGTGGTGAACTCGTATCTGCATAATGATTCGTTCCCTGCCAGTCACCCGCTGGCCTGCGGCCCGCTTGGTTATCAGGGCTCGAAAGCGGCGATGAAGCTGATTGAGCGCGCCGACGTCGTGCTGGCGCTGGGCAGCCGTCTTGGGCCGTTCGGCACACTGCCGCAACACGGGCTGGACTACTGGCCGAAAAACGCCAAGATCATCCAAGTCGATGCCGATCCGCGCATGCTGGGCCTGGTCAAGAAAGTGTCGATCGGCATTTGCGGTGACGCGCGGCTCGCTGCGGTCGAATTGCTCGCCCGGCTCAAGGCGCAGAGCAAAATGACCCCGAACAAAGCGCGGCTGGCCGAGATCCGGAAGGAGGCGGCGGCATGGAAGGAAGAACTTGCCAACTGGCCGTCGCCCAATACCAAGGGCCGCATCGGTCCGCGCCAGGCGCTGGCTGCCTTGGCCCGCTCGATGCCCAAAAATGCCATGGTGTCGACCGACATCGGCAACGTCTGCTCGGTCTCGAACAGCTACCTTAATTTCGAGACTGCGCCTTCTTTCCTGGCGGCGATGAGCTTCGGCAACTGCGGTTATGCCTATCCGGCTGCGATCGGCGCCAAGGTCGGCCGTCCCGACCGGCCGGCGATTGCCTATGTCGGCGATGGCGCATGGGGCATGAGCCTCAATGAAGTGATGACCTGCGTGCGCGAGAACATTCCGGTAGTCGCGGTGGTATTCAATAACGGCCAGTGGGGCGCGGAGAAGAAAAACCAGGTCGACTATTTCAGCAACCGCTTTCTCGGTACCAACCTCAAGAATCCGAACTTTGCCGACGTGGCGGAAGCGATGGGCGCAAACGGCATCACGGTCGAGCATGTCGACGAAGTGGGCGATGCGCTGCGGGGTGCGGTCAAATCCAACAAGCCCACGGTCATCAACATGATGCTGACGCAGGAACTGGGCGACCCGTTCCGCCGCGATGCGTTCCGGCAACCCAGGCGCCTGCTGCAGAAGTATAAAAAGTTCAGCGCCAAGGGCGTATAACGTTTTGCGCATCGGTCAAAAGCCGGCCACGAGGCCGGCTTTTTATTCCGGTCCACGCGCTTGCGCCAGGCCCATGGCGTTGTCAGGCTCGCGCTTGCCAATTCTTGTCTCGTAATCCCGTGAAGAAAAATACGCCCAGGAAGACCGCAAAACTGAGCGACGTGGCACGGCTCGCCAAGGTTTCCACCGCGACGGTGTCGCGGGCGCTGACGTTGCCGCACAAGGTGAAGCCGCTGACCCTGAGCCGTGTCCAGCAGGCAGTGCAGACGCTGGGCTATGTCGCGCACGGTGCGGCGCGCGCGCTCGCCTCGCGCCGCACCCATACCATCGGCGCGGTGATCCCGACCCTCGACAATGCGATTTTTGCCAACACCATACACGCGTTGCAGAAGACGCTGGACGAGGCCGGCTACATGCTGCTGCTGGCGTCCCATGAATTCGATGCCGACATCGAGGTGCGCGCGACACGTGCGCTGATCGAGCGCGGCGTCGATGGCCTGGTACTGCTGGGCACGACGCATCATCCGCGCCTGTTCCCGATGATAGAGGCACACCAGATTCCGTATGTACTTACCTGGGCGCTGGATCAAAGCGGCAGGCATCCCTGCGTCGGCTTCGACAATCGCGCCGCAGCTATCCATCTTGCCAACTATCTGCTCGATCTCGGACACCGCGAGTTTGCGATGATCTCTGGCGTAACCGCTCACAACGAGCGTGCCAAGGAGCGGCTGGACGGCGTGCGCGCGGCGCTTGCTACGCGCGGCGCCCGGCTTCCTGCGGCACGCATCGTCGAGAAGCCGTTCACGCTGTCCGCCGGGCGCGAAGGCCTGCGCGAAGTGATGGTCGGGGATGCGCTGCCGACCGCCGTGATCTGCGGCAACGATGTGCTGGCGATCGGCGCGGTCGCGGAATGCAACGCGCAGGGCATCGCGATCCCGCAACAGATATCGATCACCGGTTTCGATGACATGGAAATCGCGTCGCTGATGACCCCCGGACTCACCACCATGCATTTTCCGACCACAGAGCTTGGCACTTATGCCGCTAATCACCTGCTGTCACGGCTGGCAGGCAAAAGTGTGGATCCACGGCGTGAACTGCCGGTGGAATTGATCGTGCGCGGCACGACGGCGCCGCCGCCCGCGCGCTGAAAGAAAGATTAGCCGCCGAGGTTCTTTTCAATACCCCTTTGAGGGGTACGCCAAGAGCGCCAAGAAAGAACAAGAGCGGAGACACGAAGGACAACATGCCGCTGCAAGTGGCTTGTTGCGGCGTAGACTAACCTTCAGGTTATGTCGGAGCCAAAGTTGTTTTCCTGGCGGTCTTGGCGGTCAATTGGGTTTCAAACCTCCACCAGCAGCCGCCCTATCATGTCTTCGGCCTGGCCGAGATAACTGCCACCGAACAAATTGAGGTGATTAAGCACGTGGTAGAGGTTGTAGAGCGTCTTGCGCCGGGCATAGCCGGCATTTAGCGGATACGCTTCGCGATAGGCGGCGTCGAAATCGGCGGAAAATCCACCGAATAACTCGGTCATCGCCAAATCAGCTTCGCGATCACCGTAATACACTGCCGGATCGAAGATCACCGGATTTCCGGTTTCGTCGAAGCCGACGTTTCCCGACCACAAATCGCCATGCAGCAGCGCCGGCTGCGGCCTATAAACGGCGAAAAACGCCGGAAGTTTTTCCAGCAGTGCTTCTCCGTCCTGCTGCAGACGGCCGCGATATCCCTTTGCTGCCGCGAGCCGTAACTGGTAGCCGAGCCGATGCTCGCGCCAGAATGCCATCCAGTCGCTGCTTTGCGTGTTGATTTGCGGCGTTGCGCCGATGGTATTGCCGCGCTTCCAGCCGTAGCGCTCGCCGGTCGCACGGTGCAGGGCGGCGAGCTGTTGGCCCAGCGCGCGCATGCTCGCATTGTTGCCGCGGCCGAGTGCGATGTATTCCAGCACGAGCCAGCCGGATTCCCGGTTTGCGCCGGGACACACCGGTTGCGGCACGCGGATCGCATTGACGCGCGTGATTTCTTCCAGTCCAGCCGCTTCGGCGGCGAACATGTCGGCCTTGTCGGCAGCGTTGAGCTTGACGATATAGCTGCGGTCGCCGCCGGCAATGCGAAAAGTGGAATTAATGCAGCCGCCACGGACAGCGGCGCGATGATCGATCTTGAACGTCTTGCCGGTCGCTGCGGTAATCGATTTGCAAATGTCAGTCCAGGGATCCACGCGCAAGGTTTGATGGATTCAAAAGTTCCCTCACCCTAACCCTCGCCCCGTTTGCGGGGCGGGGGAAATTATTTTCCCAGGGGGATGGTTACTTATTGTCGGCAAAGGATTGCCGCCCTAAGCTATACCAAAACACCAATAAAAACACTAAGTTATAAAGATAATGTTCTTTTGGCTCAAAGCCTTACGGTTTTCACCACCTGTCACTCAGCTCTTAAAGCGCCTTGCGCGCCTTGGCGATCGCCGCTTTCACGCGCGCCGGCGCGGTGCCGCCGATATGGCTGCGGCTGGCCAACGATCCTTCAAGGGTCAGCGCTTCGAATATGTCTTCGCCGATCAGCGGCGAGAATTGCTGCAGCTCGGAGAGCTTGAGGTCCGAGAGATTGCAGCTGCGCGTTTCCGCAAAACGCACCGCCTGTGCCACCGCTTCGTGTGCCTCGCGGAACGGCACGCCCTTCTTGACCAGGTAATCGGCGAGATCGGTGGCGGTGGCATAGCCCTGCAATGCCGCTGCGCGCATCGCGTCGCGATTGACCTTAATGCCGCCCAGCATGTCGGTGAACACCGCCAGGCTCATCATCAGCGTGTCCACGGTGTCGAACAGCGGCTCCTTGTCTTCCTGGTTGTCCTTGTTGTAGGCAAGCGGCTGCGCTTTCATCAGCGTCAGCAGCGCCACCAGGTGGCCGTTGACGCGCCCGGTTTTGCCGCGGATCAGCTCCGCCACGTCGGGGTTTTTTTTCTGCGGCATGATCGACGAGCCGGTGCAGAAGCGGTCGGCAATGTCGATGAAGCCGAAGCGCGGGTTCATCCACAGGAT
>Ga0153916_10002230_pt1 | contig 14254 bp, 8 predicted proteins | sample Opewatmetagenome_FD_109642 | JGI IMG/M metagenome (GOLD analysis project Ga0153916, IMG submission 109642) | Freshwater wetland microbial communities from Ohio, USA - Open water 3 Core 3 Depth 4 metaG | ecosystem: Environmental > Aquatic > Freshwater > Wetlands | place: USA: Ohio, Lake Erie, Old...
AAAAAAGATTGAGGCGCTTGGCGGTGAGGTATGGCTTGCGCCGGTTGAGGAATGGATTTACTACGTTAACTATATGGGGTTAACGAAAGCATTGATAAAAAAGGAAAGGTCTGCTATTATTAGTTTTCTTTTGAAGAAGTTTTTTCAAAAGAGGATAGAACACGGACTTGCAAAGCATTTTAAGGGATTTCTGAAGACATTGAAAGAACCTGAAACCAAAGAGATACTTGAGAAAGCATTGCCCTATGTGGATAAATCATTCGAGGGAGAGACTATTTTAAGCATCGGGAAATGCATTGACCTTTTGGAGAAAGGAGCTGCGGGCGTCATAAATGCCATGCCCTTCGGTTGTATGCCGGGTACCATTGTCACCGCCCTCTTGATGGGTGTGAACAGGGACTACGGAATTCCTTGCATCAGTATGCCTTATGATGGGTCGGAGTCGCCCACAGTGGAGATACAGCTTGAAGCGTTTATGGATCAAGCCAGAGAATACAGTAAACAATGAGACAGAGCTACTTTCTGTTTTACTTGCTATCTTTAAAGAGGGGGTGAATGAGTGGGGAATGTTGTAAAATGGCGCAAGAAGAAAATGAGTAAACATAAGCATGACAAGCTGAGGAAGAAAACAAAATTCCAGAGGAGAAAGAATAAATAGAAGGGTAAGCTCAAACTGCCCCGCTTACCCTTTCTCCATGGGTATTGATTCAATAAACCATCCGCCTTACCAAACCTTCAGAAGGCTATCCACTCCTTATTGGTGCAATTAAAAGCCGACCTGCGGATTCGTAGTCCGCTGTCCGTAACCCATTTCAATTCCATATTGGTGCGATTAAAAGGCAAAAGACGCCATCAGATTTCTCAGGAAAGACTACATTTCAATTCCATATTGGTGCGATTAAAAGGCTTGCGGTGCTGCATGCGGCAGCGCCGCTATATGAATTTCAATTCCATATTGGTGCGATTAAAAGGGTAAGATTCTTTCCGATAGAGGCAGCCACTTCCTGATTTCAATTCCATATTGGTGCGATTAAAAGATCGTATGGGTGCTGACTTACTCCCTGATTACTCCATTTCAATTCCATATTGGTGCGATTAAAAGATAGATACCAGCTTCTTTTATCGCTTCCTGTACAACATTTCAATTCCATATTGGTGCGATTAAAAGAACTTATACAGGTTCGTAGCCCAGCGTCCTTTTTCATTTCAATTCCATATTGGTGCGATTAAAAGCATACTCAGTCATTTTCTACAAACAGGGACAATAATTTCAATTCCATATTGGTGCGATTAAAAGCAGAAAATGAATTCATATCAAAGCTTCATGAAGTCCTATTTCAATTCCATATTGGTGCGATTAAAAGGACGCACCAGTAGCAGCACCAAACGCAGCATCCTCGATTTCAATTCCATATTGGTGCGATTAAAAGTGTCCTGATCTGTCGCTGCGTCATATTTCTGTTAAAGATTTCAATTCCATATTGGTGCGATTAAAAGCTAAAACATATGAAGAAATTAAAGCGAACGCTGAATAATTTCAATTCCATATTGGTGCGATTAAAAGCCTGTCCGGGCAACAATGCCGCCTGAATCATATTGATTTCAATTCCATATTGGTGCGATTAAAAGATTAAGATAAGCGAGCCTATCCTGGGGAGTCCCGAATTTCAATTCCATATTGGTGCGATTAAAAGCTATCGCAAAACAACGGAGACCACGCTTCCCTATACGATTTCAATTCCATATTGGTGCGATTAAAAGCTCAAACCTCTGTTTAATTAAAAAGTTTCTAAAAGATTTCAATTCCATATTGGTGCGATTAAAAGTCCGGGGAGGAATTCAGGGGAAAAGGAATTAAATTCATTTCAATTCCATATTGGTGCGATTAAAAGGTTTGAGTATCTCCTCGACGATCCGGCCTTTCTTGCATTTCAATTCCATATTGGTGCGATTAAAAGAAAAGCGCCTTTTTATTAACCGGGACAATCTTCTTAATTTCAATTCCATATTGGTGCGATTAAAAGTCCTGTCGCGCTGGTCCTCAAAGCTTCTCTTTATCGATTTCAATTCCATATTGGTGCGATTAAAAGCACACACCGCACGTGCCCTGAGTGCGGTGATAAACTAATTTCAATTCCATATTGGTGCGATTAAAAGGAAGAACAGAAGCTATTAGCCGCACCTACTGATAAAGATTTCAATTCCATATTGGTGCGATTAAAAGGTTCTTTTATTCTATTGAAATTAAATTGACTAATGAATTTCAATTCCATATTGGTGCGATTAAAAGTCAACAATCCCGCGCGTATCGCAAGCCGCATATTCGAATTTCAATTCCATATTGGTGCGATTAAAAGTATCCTGCAGCTTGATGAGCGCCTCGATTGGTATCTATTTCAATTCCATATTGGTGCGATTAAAAGTCCCAGATCAGGGGCTGCTTGATGCCGCATTGCGGACATTTCAATTCCATATTGGTGCGATTAAAAGGCCGGCTTCTATTATGTCTACCGCGCAGGTCGTCTTGATTTCAATTCCATATTGGTGCGATTAAAAGCGCCCATGAATACGAAAGCGGTTCCGGAAGTTCTGATTTCAATTCCATATTGGTGCGATTAAAAGTTGAATTTACAAGCCGGTTACAGACTGATAACATCATTTCAATTCCATATTGGTGCGATTAAAAGCTGAAAAAGGATTGTTTACAAAATATCTACAACTTGCATTTCAATTCCATATTGGTGCGATTAAAAGAGAAGATCTCCGATAGTATAAATTATTTAGTGCTGCATTTCAATTCCATATTGGTGCGATTAAAAGAAATGCTCCTCACGGACAGGCAGCGCGAGGATATCTATTTCAATTCCATATTGGTGCGATTAAAAGCCGGCGAGGAGCGTGCAGGATATGCCTCACAGCTTCATTTCAATTCCATATTGGTGCGATTAAAAGCCCAGAAATGATCGGCGTGACCGATCTGTTCTGTGATTTCAATTCCATATTGGTGCGATTAAAAGGACGAAGCAACGTCACATTCCTCGACACCGTCTCCCATTTCAATTCCATATTGGTGCGATTAAAAGTGGGTCTTGCGACTATACCCGCTAAGGTGTATATGTATTTCAATTCCATATTGGTGCGATTAAAAGTGATCCTCCTCGTCAATGCCCTGGATACGGTGACTCATTTCAATTCCATATTGGTGCGATTAAAAGAAATTCTCGATCCTGTGACCCGTGCGCTGTTTGTCGGATTTCAATTCCATATTGGTGCGATTAAAAGATAAAGCTTCAGAGTAGTTGTGCCGGAGGTTACAAATTTCAATTCCATATTGGTGCGATTAAAAGCGGGAGATGCCGTAAATGGTAAGACCGCCCGGATCCCATTTCAATTCCATATTGGTGCGATTAAAAGTCGGATGCCTCTCCTTCGCCCGATTTCTGCGTTGCTATTTCAATTCCATATTGGTGCGATTAAAAGACTCCCAGGGTGATCTCGCCTTTCTGGATTTTCTCCATTTCAATTCCATATTGGTGCGATTAAAAGCCTGCGACGGCTGCGGCTCCGCCGAGGGCCGTACTATTTCAATTCCATATTGGTGCGATTAAAAGCTCAAACATTCATAACCTGAAGAAACGTTATAAATATTTCAATTCCATATTGGTGCGATTAAAAGGAGTAAATGTTATTGATAGTTGCTCCCATGTCCCTGATTTCAATTCCATATTGGTGCGATTAAAAGAAAGTCGGAGATCTCCTTTTCCCTTTCCTTGAGCTATTTCAATTCCATATTGGTGCGATTAAAAGCGGGCACCTGGGCGGCTGCGTGACATCGAGGAAGTCATTTCAATTCCATATTGGTGCGATTAAAAGGTCCCTTTACCCAGCCCCATGCCGGCGCGTTCAGTTATTTCAATTCCATATTGGTGCGATTAAAAGAGTTATACCAGTTTCCCTTGCCTGTCATCTTTCTCTTATTTCAATTCCATATTGGTGCGATTAAAAGACTGTCTCGCGCCCGCGCGGTAGTCATCGATACACTGATTTCAATTCCATATTGGTGCGATTAAAAGCGGGATATATGGCGTCGGACGGTCCGAGACCGCCATCATTTCAATTCCATATTGGTGCGATTAAAAGTGCCGATGAAGACAATAATGGTGCCGGTGATGTCGATTTCAATTCCATATTGGTGCGATTAAAAGAGGATATGGAGGTGAGATATGAATAAGAATGAAGCAATTTCAATTCCATATTGGTGCGATTAAAAGACCCCGGTACAGTTACCATTTATCTTGATAATATATATTTCAATTCCATATTGGTGCGATTAAAAGCAGTTATCGAAGGTGTGAATGGAAGTGGTTCTTCCATATTTCAATTCCATATTGGTGCGATTAAAAGTCATCCCGAAGTAATTTATTCTTTCACACATGAGCAATTTCAATTCCATATTGGTGCGATTAAAAGATCATGCATATTTTATGTATGTGGACGAGGAGCATATTTCAATTCCATATTGGTGCGATTAAAAGATGCGGAGGCTGCCGCATTGAGGATAGTCCGGCCCAATTTCAATTCCATATTGGTGCGATTAAAAGGCGGCAAGCGGCACATCTGAAGGCATCCCTTCTGATTTCAATTCCATATTGGTGCGATTAAAAGTTCTTCGCCGATTTCGGCGTCGAGGCTACTTATAACCATTTCAATTCCATATTGGTGCGATTAAAAGAGTAATTTCGATTATGCAATTCAATTTGTTCTTTTCTATTTCAATTCCATATTGGTGCGATTAAAAGATAGAGAAAACGGGACATCCTTGTCACTGGATCACCCATTTCAATTCCATATTGGTGCGATTAAAAGTCGGAATAATCATGCTTGAAGAAGAGTTAACTGTCATATTTCAATTCCATATTGGTGCGATTAAAAGAGGACCGACACCAACAGGCTACGATGTTTATTCCTCATTTCAATTCCATATTGGTGCGATTAAAAGAAGTTATACCGAATGAGAGAAAACAACTTTTACGAAATTTCAATTCCATATTGGTGCGATTAAAAGGCGATGTATTGGAGATTGAAGCCACTGAGATAACCGAATTTCAATTCCATATTGGTGCGATTAAAAGAATGATGTCGTCTGCGAGTTGATCCATGTAATCATAGATTTCAATTCCATATTGGTGCGATTAAAAGTGTCGCGCATGAAGTGGCAGAGGTGGTGAGGAGGAAATTTCAATTCCATATTGGTGCGATTAAAAGCAAGCATCGTTTAGGCTTACTCGATTTATCTGACTATATTTCAATTCCATATTGGTGCGATTAAAAGGCAAAAATTTGCCCTAAAAAATAAGGAGTTAAGTTGTCAAAGACCCAAAATCTATCTGTCTACCGCCGGTTATGCTAAAAACCCGTAAGTTCGACGACGCCCGACTCCAACATCACAACAAATTTCCAGTCAAATTCTTTTCGACCCCGATTATCTCACGTTCCGTGTACTTCAGACTGCCGAGCTTGTAAACGATAACCGAATCCTCATCTTTCTTCATACGCTTTTCAAGCTCTATCTTCATGGCCTCAAATCTTCCCTCTGTCAACTCTCCTTCAAAAACCGAATTCTGCACCCAGTTTAGATACCGTTTCATAAGCTTATGCACCTTCTGTACCCTTTTTTCAGCTATGTCATAAACTAAAATATAGTACATTGCTTTTTCAGCTTGAACGGGTTGACCTGCTTAAACGGTTTAAACTTTTTTATTGTGATTACCACCATGCCCTAAATGCCTTATAATCCTCAATCCCTGTAATATATTTCTCAAGCTTGTAACAGTCCAGCCTGATTAAATGCCGGTAAGAAACATTTCTCTTGAGATTCCTGTGTTTGATAGTCGTGTTAAGCCTCTCATCATACTCCCTTAAGAATACTTTTCTCCCCTTATCGGAAAGATAGCAGAAGTTTACGTCTTTTTCGAAATCACTCTCATCGAGCATTTTTGTATTGAGAAGTTTGAAAATAACATGATCAACAATCACTGGCTTAAAGATCTCCGAGATATCAAGGCTTAGTGAAAACCTTCTATTGCCCGGCTCATGCAGGAAGCTGATTGTCGGATTAAGCTGGGTATGATAAATCTCTCCGAGAGTAGTGGCATATAGAAGCGAATTCCCGAATGATATGAGAGCGTTCATCATGTTGTCCGGCGGTCTCTTTGTCCTTTTAGTGAATTCCTCTTCAAGGTCAAGGATGACATTAAAGCTGTCATAATAACGCTCTCTTATATGCCCTTCCCACGCCATGAGTTCAAGGATATCAGACGCCTTCTCAATCTCCGGCAGTCGGCCTTCAATATCAGAAATATAACCCTCAAGCCCTGATTTTCTGTTACGGTAATATTTCAAATTGCGAAGGATATTATGTGAAGCGCTTTGTATTAACTCCCTTGCAATGTTCATGCGTCTTTCTTTATTCTTATAACAGTCTACCTGGTTTACGATAAGGAAGCCGGAATTCAGATGTTCCCTTGGATAATATGAACCGGAATAATAGCCATAATAATTGAATACATGCACCGGAATTTTCTGTTGTGCAAGAAAGTTCAGGAGCTTGGTGTTCAAATCTGTCTCACCCATTAGGTAAAGCCCTTCTACATCCTCGATAGGGATTACCTTTCGTTCACCGGTCTCGAATTCAAGATAAAGAGTATTATCCTGCCTCTTGAGCCTGCCATTTTTTGTTATGTAATAATTTCGCTTCATGTTTTTAACTAACCGTTCAAACAGTTCAAACGGGTTGATCGGTTCTTTTTATGAATAGCAGAAATCCTCATACCCGCATTTTTTACAAATCTTTGAATTTAATGCCTGCGGCGGACCGTCAAGGCATTCCACTTCCTTAACCTTCTTAATCGTATCCTTTATTTCAATCTCCTTTTCAGGAGTAAGCTCGACTTCGGTTATCCTTCTCTGTTTCGGATAGTTGATAACCCCTTTCCGTATATCAACCCCTTTTTGCCTGAGACAGTAGATATAATAAAGAGTCTGGCCGATATGGGCATCCTCCATCCTGTTTGATTTCTTCACTTCATGAACCGCCTCATCATCCATGAAATCTATCTTAATGACCCCATCAATCAGCATCTCTTTTCTTTTTTCTCGAGTATACGAATGTTCGTCTATCAGTTTCCCAAGCAATACATTATCCGATTCCCTCTCCATCTGTATCCCGTGAGAGAATAACCATAACTTCCTATGGCAGATGTGGTAATAGTTGTATTCCGTACCGGTGATGGGTATATCTGTAGTCTGCATTTAAAAAATATTCTCAAACTGCTCTCTTAAATCTAATCCACTATCGGAAGAATATTTTAATTTTGTTTTGTACTCTTCCATTGTTGAATCATATGATAAAACATTATTTCTCAGAAGCATTTTAAATTGTCTTGTTTGAATTGGGACAAGTAATTGTTTAGCTTCCAAATATCTCTTTTTTTGCTTCAATTTCATGAACCGATCATATAGTTCCATTGGCAATACTTCTATTTGACCATCTGAGCCTTCTATTACATCTTCAATCCAAGGTTTATATGTCCCTGCGATTATATTCTCATCGAACATTTTTATCATTAAGTTATTAAGTCCTCTTTCATAATCATCTTTTGAGTCTCCTTCATAACCATTACCATATATTTCATTTACAATATCGGTTAAATGCTGCTCGGTCAGCAGATTAATCTGGCTTAATAACCTGATTGTTTCTTGAGTAACATATTTATCGTAGGGTAAATAAAGAGGGTCTCCTCTATTATTTGTTGACGGTTCTTCATAGATTATTACTTTAGCAGGTGCTGGTCGAGACCCTTTGCGATTAATTCTTCCAAGCCTTTGTCCTAAAGCATCTGCCGGAGCTGGTTCTATATATCCACAGTCATAGTCTAAATCCAATGAAACTTCAACTGCCTGAGTAGCTACAAGAACCTTTGGAGGTTTTTTGCTCTGTATTTCCGACTCTATTCTAAAACGGTCTTCAGCATTAAATCTGGCATGGAGTAATTTCGTATCATTAAATCTCTTTTTAATTCTTCTCCAGACTGCCTGGCTTGTAGCAACATGATTACATACAATTAAAGTTGTTTTTTGAGATGCCTCAATTTCCCTTATAACAGTCTCAATATTTGAAAGAAGGCTTCCTTCGCTTATTTCGATAGAATGTCTGATTTTATCTAATACATTCTTATCCCCTTTGATTTGCGGATTAGGCATGATAATATTTTTCTCCTGTATACCAATTTCATCTCGCAATATTTTCTCTAAAAACAATGGTAATGTAGCAGATGCAAATAATACCTTCGCTCCTATAGATTTCAACCATTTGACAGTAACTATTGTTAAACCGACTAATAAAGGTTCGAAAGCGTGAATTTCGTCAAAAACAAAGCATGCATTAGGGAATTCAGCAAGCCCAAGTTCCCATCCCTTGCCCTTTAATGCAACACGCAATAATTGGTGAGGGGTTGTTACTCTTATTGGATGGTAGAGTTCCCTTGCTAATCCTGCGATAGTTTGCGCTATTCTGGCGGCATCCTGTGATGAATAGTCATTTTCAAATATCCTAAAAAGATATGCTGCATTCTTGTGATGTAAAACTCCAATAGTTTTTTCACCAAAAATATCTTGTAACCTTTTATGCATAGCATTAATACTTGCAGTATGCGGAAGCACATAAAAAAAGCGGCCATTTTTAGCCTGATTATTTGCAGCCCATAATAATATTGCAGCTGTTTTACCGGAGCCGGTTGGTGCTTTTAAAATGGTATCACCCATTGTTTCAGCAGTTCGCTCCTGAAAGGGCAATATTTTATTGCCCTTTAGCTCTTGGTTGCGAATAAGCGCCGCATAATTTTTTTGAATGGGAACCTCTGGCAAATCAAATTCACGGGCCGATGCGATATGATCAGCGGTTATTAAAAGACCTCGTAAAAGACTGGCATAACGCCGCTGGGAAATCGTGGTCTTGTCTTTCTGTCCATTAGCCTGTCGCCTCATCCAATACTGTTTTAAAATCCCGATATCGCCCAATTTGAAATCTATATTGTCGATACGCCACTTATAACGCCTTTCATTACTTAAAAACTTTAACAATTTAAGAAAACCTTCTTTCTGTTTTTCCAACTCAGAAAATAGTTCATTAAAGACATTAGGTCTTATAAAAGGAAGTTCGTTATCAGGTAAGCACTTCTCATAAGTTAATCCCTCGCCCGCTGGTGGAATGCTTCTATGATGCGTGATGATTGCTAACAATTCTTCTGCGTTCAAATGCGGAGCTATTTGTGCTGCAATAGCCGCAGATAATATTTCATGCCTATGTCCCCACCGAACGTTCTCCCGTAACATCGCCTGAAATCCTGGTGAAGCTTTTCCAATATCGTGGAGCAATCCGATTTCTGAAACGGAACTGGTCAATTTATTTAGCTCACCAGGCAAGAGTGGAAGCATCTTACATATCTTTTCAGCAGTCGCAGCAACCTGTTGGGAATGTGCGATCAGCGTCTCACCATCATCTTTTGCCCAATAGTTGTTCTGCATCTTATTCTTTAATACAATGCATATAGATTACGCAATCTTCACGATTAGAGACTTTAAATAAATTATTGCGTTTTACAGTAGCAGGCTTATTGATAACCTGATATTTATTAACTCTTTCAGCTTTTCTAAGAGAGCCAAGCAGTGAATTTTCATAATGATCGACAAGTGGTACTATGATTCCACTTGCACCTTCTTGGGGGAATGGCATAAGCGTATTTCGTACTATCCCTGTATGAACTTCCTCAGCATACACAATTTCGTATTGTTTACCGTTTTTAAGCGTTTCAAGCCATGCAATATCTTGTGACCGGCCTATGCAAGGAATATTAAACGGTTCGTTGAAGCAGTGTTCAAAGAGAGCAACATTCTCCAGATAAATATGTAATTTGGGATGAATAAGGTATTCTCGCTGTGTTGGATTTGTCGTGCCGGTATTTCGTTTAAGAACGTTCTTCTCGGTATCAAGCGTGTAACTTTCCAGTTTTTCGAGATCAACACCTTTTTTGTCATATTCAAAAATGAAGCCGATGCGTTTTACCTCACTGGGATTTAGATCTCGTCCCACCATATTCCCCAATATGCCCATAATTGTTGTATATGGTGGGACACTCATCGTAGGCATTATGCCTTTGATACCGGTATTTGAATAAAATAGCGGCACTTTGAATGTGGCTGTCCATCCGCTTATACATGCATAAATAAAATTATGCGTTTCCATTTCCTTTCTCCAGTTCTCCAATTTTAGCAAGCAATGTTTCTACAGCTTGGACAGGGCTATATAGGTAGATTTCTGGCATTGTTTTAGTCTTCTGAATAGTATTACCAAAAGGATCTTTCTGCCACTTATTAGGATCATTCACCCATGTTATTAGTTCATTCTCGCTTTCTCGGCTCAAATAGCCGCTGCGGAGACCAACATAAACAGGAGTAACAATGCGGTCGGCATAGTCAGTAACAATTTGCTTCAACATATTAAGCTTAATACGAGTCCCCCCCATGACTTTACTCTCCATGACCCTGACATCGTCACCCTTCATCTGTTCTAAAGGATTAGTTACCAATTCTTTCGTATCTTCAAAAAGGTCGTTAAAAATTAAATTGCCGCACGTTAATCCTGCGATAATCAAAACCTTTGCTGCGACATCGGTCCCAAACTGCGCCTGTTTAGCTCCGCCTCTTAAAACGGCAAGTGAACGTAGTATCTTTTTAGTTCGTTCAAGGGGTTCTTTCTTATCTTTGATTTTATAAACTGTTGCGTTTTTGTCATTTGTTGGGACTTTTTCAATTTTACCTTCATTCTTATATTTTTCTACCAGTGTAGTTTCAAGTTCTTCTCTGTCGCCAGAATTTCTAAACAACCCTATTCTATGATATGCCAATCCGAAGATGCCTTGCAGATGAGTATTGTAAAAACGGGTTGTATACGGCAATGAAGTAGGAACGGTGAGGGTAATTTTTCTGATAGCTAATTCGATTTCTGATTTCCCTTTTTCATCTTTATCTTTGATAGAAACGTCTTTTAGCTTAGTTGCAAGTCCTTCCACCAATTCTTCACGACCTATATCTTGTGATAATAATGACTTGACCTTTTTTATCTTCTCTTTACTTTCGGAAGAAAGTTTGCTTTTCTCTTCGATGAGTTCATCCAATATTTCCTGATATAAACTTATTGCAACACTTTTTGGATAGACGAAACCTTTGTCAATTCCTTCCCAACCGCTTTTCCTCACAGACATTAATATTGAGGACTGAAACGGGGAACTTCTTATCGTTGCCTTGACACCCTTAGCCCCTTGACCTTCTTTTGCCGCCATATATCCAAAAATGTCATGCTCTGCATATAAGACGGGGTCAATATTTGTGCCTACCTTCTTGGTTGTATATTTTTCTTTAGACGCACCTGTGTCAATTCCGGTGGTCTCAATCGGTGTAGTCAGATCATCGGGATATTCCTCTTTATAAGTTTCTCTTAGCCAGTGCCTCCATGCCTGGGCCGAGACGTATGGAATTCTGTTATTAAACTCCAGCATTGTTTTAGGAGTTGTTATGTCATAACCTTCATGTTTTTCGGTAACAGACCCGTTTAAAAAAGCACCCTCCGCTTTAATAAGAAACGTTCCGACGATGTGTGTTAGCTTTTTCTTTTCAGTGGACATTCTAAACCTCCTTAATAGTTATTGGTTATTTGATTTATATCTAATCCGATACAAATTAGTTAATTCAAGTCTCAATTGAAACAAAACTTCCCATACGTCGCTGTTGCCATTCTCGTCTCTACAGAGATCATCCCACTCTTCATTTGTGTAGCCATCTTTTGTCTCGGCAAGAGTTGCAAACCAATCTTCAACCATATAAGGTTTTACCTGCTCTTGTTTAAAAGCAGTCAAAATCCTTTTTTCAAATTGTCTTTTATCTTTTTGCCCGATATAGTATTCGAAAAAATCATTGGCAAAGGATTTTACTTTTGGATATTTCGGGTGCATAAACATCGTATAATCACCTCCTATATTTGGCTTATTAATTTCAATGCTGTCATGATTCAAATAAAACCAGATTATTCTTCGACTGATTAACCGTTTGGTATTATCCTCCCGGAGTGGGTGAATAGTACAAGGGAACAAAATCAGATAATCTTCGAGACTCAAATTAGCATAAGTCAATTGAATAAGAATATCTTTCATCCGTTTGTAATCTTTATGTAAATTTTCTTTTAATTTAATCAGTTCTTTCCCCCCTATAAGTTTCTTTATTTCATATGCTATCCACTTAGCGATTTGAAGTTGTTCAAAGCTATGACCAAGCACTTTTTGAGCATATAGATCAAAAAGCTTTATACTGGCTGGTGTTCGATTGTTATAGGGATAAAATGAATAGTATTCCTTTTTTCCCTGGATGCATTGTAATAGTTGGAATTCTTTTTTGCTGACATTTTCTTCTGCCTTCAGATACATTTCAATTTCGTTTCTTAGTTGACTTCGCCACGCCTCCCATAAAAATTGAATTGCTTCATTAGGGATTTCAATGAGTTCGAGATATGGAACTTCTCCTGAATTCGAAAATCGCCAAAGATTGACGCATATGTATTCAGGCAAATCGTCTAAACTCTTTCGTTGCATTAAATCATTCATGCGACCGAGTAAGAGAAAGGTGATGGAATTGTAGCCGCCTTCTTTACCCCACGTTTCTATTTTATCTGCAAGTGCCGCCTTCTGCATTGTTTCCCTATATATCTCTTCTACCATAGACTGGAATAAGGGGACATCATTGATCGCGAAATCATTTGTCTGGAAGCAAACCAACTTGCCTCCAAGCATTGCCATGCCCATTGGCATGAATTGGGCCGCTAACAAACTCACTGCGCTGAGTCTCACTGATCGACTACCTGAAGGAAGGGTCTGAACATCGCTCATAGTGCCTATCAGAGGAAACCACTCTCTTGTAGTATTTTTATTATTTATTGCTAAGACTGAAGTAGCCTTGAACAGACCGGTTGCCTCACAAAATTCATCTAATGAATAATTGCTATTCCTTATATCTTCAACCAGTCCTCTAATGATAGTTACATATTCGCTTAACCCCTTGTCTTCTGTTGAGTCAATAGTTCTTTTTTTCATTTTTTTGTGTTGTTTCGCTAAATTCTTATTCAAGTCCAAATTCATGTTCTCAATCTTTATTTCTAACTTTTGAATTCTATCCTTTATCTTTTTCAAATCTTTTTCACTTGTTGTATTACCTAATTTCTCATTTTCTGCTTCCAGCTCCTTTCTCGCTTCAACTATCTGAATCCTTCTATGTTCTATCTTTTTGTTTAAATCGCTAAATGTCTTTTCAGGATTAGTCATTGTCTGAGTCAAGGGGCCGTTCTTGGTAAATATCATGGTATAGCAATTAAGTCTTCGATTGATATCCGTTAGCCAAGAATATTCTTTGCCAGAATCATTGATCTTAGATTTACAGACCCTCTCAATAATGTCCGGCGTCAAATCATTTATCGTCTTAATAGGTAATTTAAGTTCCTTCGCCCTTGCGATCATAACAGCCAAACCCGTATCTACCCACGGATTCCCTGTCCAACTGAATAATGGCATAAAACCTCCGTCTCTTTAATAGAACCGTTTAAACCGTCATCAACGGATCCGCTCAAACCGCTTAAACCGTTGAAGTAGTTCAAACCGTAAAAACCGGAAATAACCGTTTAAACCGATAAAACAGTTTAAGCAGTTCAAACTGTGAAAACCGTTCAAACCGACCAGACCGGTCAATCCAGTTTCTTTAAATTCATCTCCTTCATAATTTCGTCCATTTCTTCTTTCATGCTCTTTGGCCTTGGCATCTTATATTTTGAACCTTTTAAACGGCTGCCTTTCAGATATTCCATAAAGTTGTTTATCATTATAGAAAGCTTTTTAAAAGCGTCAATCAACAACTCGCTTTTTCTCTTATCAATATATTCCTGATCCATGGCAACATAGAGCTGACTCCGTACTTCGCCGCTTGACCCTTTGGCTATAGACAGGAATTGAATGAATTCCTGATTACCGCCCCGTTCATAACCCTCTGCAATGTTTGACATTACGGAAACGGCAGCCCTTCTTATTTGATCTCTCAGCCCATAATCCTTTGAAAAAGAACCATTGGCAGTTATTCCATAAATCCTGTTGGTTAGTTC
>Ga0153916_10002231_pt1 | contig 14249 bp, 12 predicted proteins | sample Opewatmetagenome_FD_109642 | JGI IMG/M metagenome (GOLD analysis project Ga0153916, IMG submission 109642) | Freshwater wetland microbial communities from Ohio, USA - Open water 3 Core 3 Depth 4 metaG | ecosystem: Environmental > Aquatic > Freshwater > Wetlands | place: USA: Ohio, Lake Erie...
CATATTGACCTTAACGACTTAAACATAACGCATCCTATTCCCTAGTGATAGATTGGTAAGTTGATATCCTGGCTGTAGCATTACAAGCCATCAACCACTGCGAAAAACCATCCAATATCAGGCATCCTACAGGCTATATGCTGGGGTAAAGGAGCTCCACGACTTGATACTGTTAATGCATGAGGAAGTACAAGAGAGATATCTATGGCGGATAAATCCTCAATCCTGATTGTGGATGATGAAGAAAACCTGCGTCGCACCTTAGCAATCATCCTTAAGCGTGCTGGATACGAAGTTATGACTGCCGGTACAGTCAAGGAAGCCCACCAGTGTTTGGTGGCATCTACCTACGACCTCGCTTTCCTTGACCTCAAGCTGCCTGACGAGAGTGGGTTGACCTTGCTGCCTGAGCTACGCAGCTTATATCCAGATATGCCTGTAGTAATCCTAACCGCCCAAGACAGGCTGGATGGTGCGCTTGAGGCCATCCGTAAGGGGGCGCGTGATTACCTGCTCAAGCCTATCGATCCGCCATTGATTATCAAACGGGTGGAAGAGATCTTGGCTGAAGGCAACCAGCCACACTCATTCCAAAAAAGATATACTCAGATTAAAGGGATGCTGAAAGAACTACATTCCGAGGGTAAACCCAAACCCTCTTTACCCGACAAGCCTGGCTCTTGATCTTTTGTAGCTACGATTTTTGTGTGCACTTCTTGTCATTCTCACCCGATTCTGGGCGTGTTGTGAATTACCAAATCTTCCCTTATTTCCCCCGTACTTTCCGCAGCACCGTCAGGATTTCTTCGCCATATCGCTTCTTCCTCCATGGCACATCTACCAGGCAGTCTGACACTGCCTCTGCTTCCTGTGGATTGCGCGTGGCAAGCCGGTGAAGCAGGTCGCGTGGCAGAACAATATCCGACTCCACACCCAGCTCTTTTGCTTTCAGTTTCCTCCACTGCTTGAGGGCTTCCACGCGTGCTAAATAGTAGTCATCCGGACGGATGTTGCGCGGCGGGCGGATCGGCATAGCCTCTAACCCTAGTTCGACAACCTGAAGAAGTGCTTTGCCATGCCGCCTCATTTGGTGATTAGTCATGCCGGGCAAGCTTTTTAATTCTTCTTCCGTAGTCGGGCAGGTACTGGCGATGGCCTGCAGCGTATGGTCACTGATCACTTTAAATAATGGACGGTTATAACTCCGGGCTACCTCATCCCGGTATTTGCAAAGCTCTTGTAGCACAGCCGTTTGCTGGGGTGAGAGGTAGTGGACGCCGTTCACCTTCCAGCAGGCGTTTTTGCCGTTTTCTGGATGGGCATCCACCTGGCACACACGCTGAAAATCCTCCTGTGCCAGAGCCAGCAGCTTTTTTGATTTTAATTGGCGCTCGAATCTCTCTCGCAGTAGGATCAGGTAATGCGTATCCTGGCGGGCATAATCCAACAGGTAGTCTGGCAGTGGTCGTTGTCCCCAATTGGCACGTTGGTGACGTTTATCCACCTGCAGGTTGAACTCCGCTTCTAGGATCGATCCCAATCCCACTTCCTTGCGCCCAAGGATACGTGCCGCCAGCATGGTATCGAATAAATTGTTGAAGCTAAAACCGAAGTCGCGTTTCAGGCACAGCAGGTCATATTCAGCTGCATGGAATGTCTTTTGAATGTAAGGGTCAGCGAATATTGACCCCAGAGGGGAGAGGTCAGGCAGCGCCAGTGGATCTACAAGGTAGTCGGATTCAGGGGTGGAGAACTGGATCAGGCATACTTGTTCACGATAGGCGAACAAGCTATTTGACTCTGTATCCACCGCAATGATTGGCTGGCGTGACAGGATGCTCACCAGTTGTTTCAGCCCACCTGGTTTGGTGATGGGTTGGCTGAATTCAGGCACAGTCATGAGCTTATTATAGCCTAATTCAAACCTGCCAGACCCCATTCATCCAATTTGGATCATCGAGCCAGGTTGGGGTACTTTACTTCTTTTTTTCCATCACTAAGGCTGATTCACCATCCTGGTAATACCGTGCCCACTCACCCACCTTGATATAGCCGATCCGTTCGTACAAACGAATAGCCGCCTCATTGGATGGTCTTACACACAACCTGATCTTGGAAAGCGGGATTTGTGCTTCGCATGCTGCCAGTAGTGCTGACCCGATTCCCCGCCCGCGATATTCAGGCAACACAGCCACGGTGGCAATCCATGCTATCCCCTCCGAACGGCGTACATCCCCGGCGATGAATCCAACCATCTGATTATCACTGACCGCCTTCAAGCGCACAACACCTGGAAAGGTAAGCACGCTAATCAAATCCAGGAGTGGCCAGGCATCCTTCGGGAAGCATATCCGTTCAACTTGCCGCAGCGCGCCTAAATCACGCAGTGAAGCCGCAACAATGGCCGCTGAGGCATCGGTTTGGGCATCGAGTATCGCATTCATAGCTCTACCAATAATTAGATGAAGATCCGCATTAAATGTTTCGCAATACGGAATACTTCTCAGGCGTACTCCGTATTGCGATGTGTTTGTAATTTCCTGTCTACTTCTGATCGCCCTTCAGGAAGTTCGTCATCATGCTGGTGAATTCCAGCGGGAAGATAAACTTGGTGGAGGCACCTGCACCAATGGACTTTAAGGCTTCGAAGTACTGCAAGGTCATCGTCTTCTGGTCTACGGTTTTGGCAATTGTGAAAATCTTATCCAAAGCGGTCGAGAAGCCGTCCGCACGTAGCACTTGCGCCTGTTTTTCACCTTCAGCCCTGAGGATATTGCTCTGCTTCTCACCTTCAGCCCGCAGGATGGCACTCTGCTTCTCGCCATCTGCCACGTTGATGGCTGCCTCGCGTGTACCGGTGGATTCGGTCACCACGGCACGGCGGATACGCTCAGCGGACATTTGTCGGTTCATGGCATCCTGAACCTCGCGCGGCGGGATGATCTCACGGATTTCCACATTGGTCACCTTAACACCCCAGCGCTCGGTCACTTCGTCCAGACGAGTCCGCAACATGTTGTTGATGTGCTCACGTTCCGATAGCACCTCATCCAGCATGATCCCACCGATCACTGCACGTAACGTGGTGGTTGCCATACCTTGCGCAGCGGCCTCGAAGTTCCCTACCTGCAATACGCTCTCCATTGGGTTCAACACCTTGTAATACCACAGGAAGTCGATGCTGATCGGAGCGTTATCCTTCGTAATTGAGGTCTGGTGCGGGATCTCGCGCACTTGCTCACGCAGGTCCACCGGAACACCCCGATCGACGATGGGGATCAGTAATACAATGCCGGGTCCTTTCGAGCCGATGCAGCGCCCCAGGCGAAAGACCACCAGGCGCACGTATTCGTTTACGATCCGGATTGCGCTGGCAAGCAGGATGATCGCCAGGACGACAGCTCCTCCAGCCAGACACAGTATAACGGTCAATTGTGTGGTCATTATTTACCTCCTCAGAGAATGGGTTGATGAGATATTGAGCGATTAATAACGCAATCACTCTTCCTTGGGAGCGAAGGGTTCAACTACCAGGGTAAAACCGTCCCGCTTTACTACACGTACTTTGGAGCCTTCCGAAATCGGAGCATCGCTGCGAGCACTCCATAGCTCCGATTCTATCTGCACGGATCCCTCGTTGTAAATATCGGTCCTGGCCTCCCCCACTTCGTTGATGAGCTTGGCGAGGTCGTGTTTAGGTTTGAGTTTCTCCGTTTCCAACACCTTGGTGGTGGCGATCCACAAATAACCGCTTGCGAGTGCCGAGGCGATGATCGCCAGGATCGGATTGACTCCCGGCTGCCACCATTCGGCTCCTCGAAACAAGTAAGCCGAGCCGATGACAAATGCCACCAATGCGATCCCCAGGAATATCAGGTTGCGTGACTTGCGTACCGCCAGTATGAATGGAATGACACCTAATATCAGCACCCCCAATGCCCATATATTGATCGGCTGCTGGCTGATCTCCCAGCCAGCCAGGAACAAGAGAAATAAAGCTCCTACTTCTAGGACACCGGTGCCTGGGGCGAAAAGGGCCATGATTGCTACCACAACACCAACGACGACGAGCAAATATGCGACGTTCGGATCAACTAGAATTTCCATAGATGCATCCTCCAGGGGCGTTTTGATTATACATCAGAATAGGTCAGCGCCCTTCAATATCCATTATGCATCCATAACGTAATCCGGTGCTAAGAGAATCTCAGGATTTGGTATGATTAAGCCATGCGGTTCTTTTCGCTTTTCCTGGCTTTGGGTGCCTTCTCAGGTCTGATCCTGGCAGGCTGGCGTGCGCCTCAAAAGGAAGTCACTCGCTTCCTGGATGCAGGCTTAGGCATTTTGTTGGGGGCACTGATTTCCGGCCGTGCTTTAACGGTCGCGGCAGGCTGGAGCTATTACCAGTCACACCCCAAAGAGATTATCCAGGTATGGCTGGGCGGTCTATCGGGGGTTGGAGCGTTAGCTGGCAGTGTCCTGGCGATCTTTATCCTTGCTTCGTTGTTAAAATACCCCATCGGTCTCCTGGCGGACATGTTTTTGCCTCTCGCAGGCACTCTGGCGGTTACTGCCTGGCTGGGCTGTTGGGTGAATGGGTGCAGTTATGGGTGGACATCAAGCGCCTGGTGGGCACTTCCCGCACCCGATGAGTGGGGTTTATTGGATCGACGCGTACCCGTACAGCTGCTCGGAGCAATATTTAGCCTGTTACTGATCTGGTTATTGGATATGGCGGGCAAACGCTTTTCCATCAAAGGATTAGGCGCAACCCTTGGTTTATTCGGATTATCAACCGTGGTCTTTGGGCTTTCCTTCCTGCGCGCCGATCCAGCTCTCACTTGGAGCGGATTGCGCCTGGAAGCCTGGGGAAGCGCTGGATTGATGTTTATCTCTGCCCTGATAGTGGTGGTATCATTGTTGCGTTGGAAATTCAGGAGACGCACATCTCCGACGGGGTGAGGCTTCCACTTCTGGGAGGATAGAGGTGAAATTAAATCTCGCAATCGCACAAATTAGCACACATTTAGGCGATGTGAACGCCAACCTGGAGAAGCATTTAGATCTAATCCGCCAGGCACAAGCCAAAGGGGCTGACCTGATCGTCTTCCCCGAGCTTTCACTGACCGGGTACTGCCTCCAGGACCTGGTGCCCACAGTGGCACACAAACCTGTTCAGGGAGACGCTGTGTTTAAGCCGCTTTTAGAAGCCAGCCAATATATTGATCTGGTAGTTGGCTTTGTGGACGAAGACCGGCGCCATCGCTTTTATATCGCCTCTGCTTATCTCTCGGGAGGCCGGGTAGTACATATCCATCATAAGGTATATTTACCCACCTATGGCTTGTTCGATGAAGGGCGTTTCTTCGCCAATGGCGATACTGTACGCGCCTTCGACACGCAGTTTGGCCGTATGGGAATCCTGATCTGCGAAGATTTCTGGCATGCCTCGCCGCCATATCTGCTCTGGTTGGATGGAGCTGATCTCCTGATTTTTACCTCCGCCTCTCCTGGGCGTGGGATAAACGACCAGCCAATGCTTGAATCGGCCCGCTGGGTTGAAGATATCAACCGGGCTTATGCCAGCCTGTTCACCTCCTTCGTACTCCATTCCAACCGGGCGGGATATGAAGATGGCTTGAATTTTTGGGGTGGTTCAACCGTTTATGACCCAAACGGCGATCTGGTTTCAAGGTCAGCCTATCACGAAGAGGCCTTGATGTTCACGGATGTTGATTTGAATCAGTTGCACCGCACCCGTGCCCGCCTGCCGTTGTTACGCGATGAGCGCCCCATCCTGGTGCTACATGAGCTGCAAAGGATGCTTGGATTTGGCCAGCCAAGAAAAGCTGCCAAATAACCGGCAATTCGGAAGATGTATAATAGACGATCAAATTATTAATCACAGACTGACATCAATAAAGGTATGGAACACGAAAAGATTGACCTTTTGCTAAATCCCGAATCTGTCCGCAAGATCCTGACCGGTTTTATCCGCTCAGAAATTAGCCGGGTTGGCTATACCCGCGCCGTGGTTAACTTGTCGGGAGGTCTTGACTCATCCCTCACATGTTACCTGGCGGTTGAAGCGCTCGGGGCAGAGAATGTCCTGACATTGCTTTTGCCCTACAAATCCTCCACCTCTGACTCACTTGAACATTCCGAGATGGTGATTAATGCCCTCGGTGTCCAATCTCTGACCATCCCAATCACTGACATGGCCGATGCCCTGATCGGGCGCTTCCCAGATATGAGTCGGGTCAGGCAGGGCAACATCATGGCGCGCTTACGCATGATCGTGCTCTACGACCAATCGGAGGTGTTTCACGCCCTGCCTGTAGGCACCGGCAATAAGACCGAGATCTTGCTGGGGTATACCACTTTATACGGTGATTCTGCCAGTGCCATCAATCCTTTGGGGGATTTATATAAGACGCAAGTGAGGCAGCTTGCCAAGTCCATCGGCGTCCCGGCCGCAATTATCGATAAACCACCCACCGCTGATCTGTGGGTGGGACAGACTGATGAAGGCGAATTGGGTTTCACCTATGAAGAAGTGGACCAGTTGCTTTATTTACTGGTCGATCAGCGCTATAAACCCGAGGATTGCATCCAGGCAGGCTTTTCTGAAAGCTTTGTCAGCACCGTGATCGAACGCATCCGCCGCAATCAGTTTAAGCGCCTCATGCCTCCCATCGCCAAGCTGAGCAACCGCACGGTGGGTTACGACTTCTTATATCTGCGGGATTGGGGCACTTAACCCGGAGCAAGTCCGCTTCAATGATCAATTCAATGCTGATGCACCAATAAACCATATCCTGCCAATTTGCAGCCTCCATTATGATCCACATCCCGCCTGCGCTTCATCATCGCCGATTCCGCCTGCTGTGGTCGGGATTGCTGGTCTCGATTGCGGGCTCTCAGATGCAGCTGTGGGCTTTGTTCTGGCATATACGCACCCTCACCGATCAGCCAATTGCCCTCGGAGCAGTAGGGTTGGCGCGCATCTTGCCCGTTATCATCTTTTCCCTGATCGGTGGCGCCGTAGCTGATGTGCTCAACCGCCGCCGAATCCTCTTCATTACCCAGGCTGGTATGGCTTTGGTTGCACTGGCCTTGGGTTGGCTTACCCTTACGGGTCATATCGATTTATGGCACATCTACCTGCTGACCGCCCTGCAAGCTGTGGCTCAGGCTTTCGACCTGCCTGCCCGCCAGGCACTTACCCCCAACCTGGTGTCAACCAAAGACCTGCCGAACGCCTTCAGCCTGAACTCCATCGCTAACCAGGCCGGTTCCATTCTCGGTCCCGCCATCAGTGGCATTATCATCGCCGCTGGTGGTCTCCCATACGTCTATATCATCAATGCCATTTCCTTCCTGGCGGTCATCCTGGCTCTGGCGGCAATGGGCCCCGTCGATCAACAGAGGAAGGTCACCTCCAATGGGCTGGTCAGCTTCACCGCCATTGCAGAAGGCGTGCGCTTCATCTTGAAACAACCCCTCATCTTATCCACCATGATCCTTGACTTTTTTGCAACGTTCTTTGCCTCTGCCAATACCCTCATGCCGATTATTGCCGTGGACGTTTTGCACGTGGGTGCGGTGGCATATGGTTGGCTCTCGGCTGCTCAAGCTATCGGGGCTTTAATCGCCGCTCTGGTGATCTCGCAGATGCGTGCGATCCGCCGCCAGGGAATCGTTTTTATGTTGGCAGTGGCCGTTTTTGGACTTGCCACCATCCTCTTCGGTGCCTCACGCCTCTTTCTCCTGTCGATACTGGCGCTGGTCATCGTCGGGGCGGCTGATACAGTCAGCACCATCATCCGTAATACCATCCGCCAGCTAACCACCCCCGATTACCTGCGCGGCCGCATGACTAGTGTAAATCAGATTTTCTTCCAGGGTGGACCACAATTAGGCGAAGTGGAAGCTGGCCTGGTGGCTCAATTATTCGGTGCTCCTTTCGCTGTTATCAGCGGTGGGGTGGGTTGTATTCTGGCAGCCATCTGGATCACCCGACGTTGGCCCCAGATTCGGAAATATAATGGGGATGAACCGGTGATTGCCGGTTCTACGGCAAGTTGAAATATCCGATCAGACAGGTGGTATGGCTGGATTAACCGATCAGGCAAGTGGGAAGAAAATAGGCGGTAGTGAAGCGGTCGAACGCGCCCACCAGGCCTGGCAGGAGAGCATGTCAAAGCAGCTCGATCTGCTCCGCCTCGAATTGCAGGCTAAGCATCCCCGCAGGCTAGCTGCCCATAGCGGTGCAACCCTCGTCGATCAGGTAATCCGGTTCCAATATTGGGAGCAACCGGTAGGAATCTCCTGTAAGGATTTTAAAGCTTTTTACATTTCCGATGGCTCGGAGTGTTCATTGTACGACACGGGCATGTTACTTTACTACCTGAGGCAGGCTGATGGCACTCCCATGGCCGACCACTGGATCGGCTTCCGTGAATTACCTGGGGGCAGCTTCTATAGCCAGGCCTTCCAAGGTTATAGTGGTGACCGGTTGGCACGTGTATTCGGTGAAAAACCTGGTGCTTACCTTAACGCAGCACAAATCCTGGATGGACTGCGCCTGCCTGCCCTGCCGGGTGTGGCATTTGCCTTTCTGCCTCTGCCCTGCATCCACCTGGCCTCCATCCTCTATCATGGTGATGAGGAATTCCCCTCCCGTGCCTCAGTCCTATTCGATGCTGCTGCCAGCCATTACATGACCACCGATGGTCTGGCCTTGCTCGGCGCTGGATTGGTGGGCAGATTGATCCAGGCTGGAAAATCTGAACACCAGGCTAGTGCGACGACCTCGTCATGACAATCCAACAACGGTCATCCCCTGCGGAGATTCAACGCTGAAATCGAAGCGCAGGGTGATTTTCTCTTCTGGCTCGAGGTTGAGCTCCCACTTGAGCAGGTTCAATTCGGTACGGTCAGTTGGTTTGGGATCGATCGATTCGAGGTCGACCTTGATCCCTTCATGGCGCGAGACGGGGATTTGGTCATACAGGAAGACTTTAGCCTTTAAGGGTAACAGGTTCTCAAGCTGGATCTCATAACCATACTCGAGGCGTCGTTTGCCACCGATTAACCGTTTATCCACATCGCGTCGCTTCAATTCTCGCTTTACTTTAAGTCGGTCCTCAATACCAAGGTTGATCTCGAACTCACCCTGTGGCGCGGTCAATTCAATCTGCGAAGCACCGATGTATTCATCACCGATGAAGATATTAGCGCTACCAGGCAGTAGTGTGTAACTGCTGTCATTGGCAACTTTTGCCCGGCGGTAAACGGATTCCATCAGCTTTGGTGCAGAGATATAATCCAGGTTTGGGGTCAGTGGAAATCGCCCAATCACTACCTTATGGGGAGCATTATCTGGGGGGATAGTGCTGGTTCCGGAAGTGACATAGGTGACCGGAGCGTTGGTTTGGTTTATCGATGCTGTCTCTTCTTCTGCTGTCTCCTCTTGGGGAGGCGTTGCCACCATTTGAACAAGCTTGGCAGGTTGCGCTCTCGTTGCGCCCAGTACTTGAGGAGCTAGGGTGGGTCGCGGGAACGGGATGACTGCCTCGGGCTGGTTGATAAACCACGGTTCAAGCTCGGGCAGGGTGCCTGCAATCGCTGGGCGTGCGGTCGAGAGCGTTAGCTGGACATCATTCCAGCTCTCAGCCGTGTTCTGCGATACCTGCGCCAGATAACCTACTTCAACGAGCGGGTAATTATCCATTTCCAATAAACACAGGTCGTATAAAGGTTTCCATCCGGCTTGGTCCACCAGGTAACTGATCTCGATCGTCAGGTCGCCCGCCTTTTTTACCCCCACCTCCAGGATTGCAGTATAGCGCTCGCGCGGCTGCGCATTACGATATTGCTCCAATACTTTATTCAATTTCTGCAAACGGCGATCCGTATCACGCCGGTTATTCTGGATTGTTTGGGCTTCATTATTAAGTTTCTCTACCTGCTTTCGCACCCCCTCAAAGAGGGATATCTGCTGTTCAAAGGTCATTTCGCCGGCTACAATAGCCGATGCATAAACTGTTGCCTGGGTGGCGAGCAGGTCCAGATTGGCGCGATTCTGCCGGATCAGATCAGCCTGCGTGTCAAGTCTTTTTATTTCATCTTGAAATTTTTCGATCTCCAGCTCCAATTGTCTTACTTTATCGGACGGTGCATCGATGTAAAAAGCACGGCTCAGTTGAACGCCTGATAGCTTGGCGCTGGCTGTTCCGTGTGCAGAGACACGTATCGAATCAGGGTTAAGGTTGAGCGGCAATTCAGATATCTCGACAGAATGTATGCCTGAATCTAAATTGACAGATCCACTCCGCGTGATGCGAGCCCGGTCAACATAAACAGTAACAGCTGCGATCGTGGTATTGAGGATGGTCATTATATTCTCCTATATGAGCTCCAGGCTTTTGTGAGGTTTATAGCCGGCTATTATTTAGAACCCTTCCAATTTGGACATATCTGCCACCTCGCTGCCAAGTGCCACGATCCGTTGCAGCAGTGCCAGACGGTTCTGGCGTAAACGCTCATCCTCCGTCATGACCAACACTTCATCGAAGAATCGGTTGACGGTCGGGATGATCGGCAAGAATGCAACCAGAAAACTGTTGACCGTGCGCACACGTGCCATATTCAAAGATTTTTCCGCCTGGAGTAAGTCGGCATATAAATCCTCTTCAGCTTTTTCAGCAAATGCGTGCGAGTTCACCTCGAATCTTTGCTCGATATCCCTGGTGATGCGTACACAGCGGGCATAGGCGGGCAATATGGAACGCCAGTCAGGCCGGGTGACCCATTCCGAAAGCTGATTGACGGATTGGAAGGCCCGTGCGGGGTTGAATCCCTGCACCGCGATGACTGCATCCACCACATCATAGCGATAGCCTGATTCAAGCAGCATGTTTCGCAGTCGTTCAATCACAAATCCCTGGCAGGCGCTTAAAGTATCAGGCTCCATGGAAATGGGCAGCATCGATGCTGCCAATTCAAGCCCACTACGCAGATCGATGCTGACGTTCTGTGCGATCAAACCCTGCACCAGACCGAGGGCCGCCCTGCGCTGTCCAAATGGATCCCGCGCTCCTGAAGGAGCCATTCCAGCCGCGAATAAACCCGCCAGTGTGTCTAGCCTGTCGGCCAGACCAATGAGCAATCCTGCGCGCGTCTTTGGCAGCATATCTCCGGCGAAACGGGGCAGGTTATGCTCGAAGATCGCCTCACCCACTTGTACACCTTCTCCAGACGCAATGGCATAGTATCGCCCCATGATACCCTGCAAGGAGGTCATCTCGATCACCATCTTCGTTGCCAGGTCAGCTTTGCACAGCTCAGCTGCCCGATGAGCTATGGCACTTTCGGCTTTGCTCAGGCCGAGCTTGGGTGCGAGACTATCTACTATATTGGTGATGCGCTGTGACTTATCTAGCATCGACCCGAGCCGGGTCTGGAAAATCAATGTGCTCAGACGGGGCAGGAATTCATCCAGTTTGTGTTTTAAGTCATCGTGCACGAAAAAATCCGCATCCGCGAAACGGGCACGCAGCACGTGCTGGTTGCCTTCGGTGATCAGCTCCCCGCCGGTGAATGGTTCACCCCCCTGCGCAGGCTTATTGGCCACGGTTATGAAATAAGGCAGGAGCTCAGCCTCATCCTCGCCCAGCTCGCTAATTTCCATGTCGGAGGTGCGCCCAAGATGCGCTGGTTTTGTCTTAAACACTGGGAAATAGCGTTGGTGCTTTTTCATCACCGAGATGAGCACCTCTCTTGGTAAGTGGAGGTGCTCAGGGTCGAAGGAGCCAAGCAATGAGGTGGGAGTTTCAACCAAATTGGCCACTTCTGATGACAAGGCAGGATCGTTAAAATACCGTCCATTCACCCGATTCGTTAGCATAATTACCTGAGACTGGATGAGCTCATGGCGCTCGTCCTTACGCAGTATGATGCCCTGGTCAGCCATCAGGTAAAAATAATCCGTGGCATCTTTTACCTGTAACGCACGTGGATGACGGGTTCGTAATCCATGAGTCATGTTTCCCGACTGTACCCCGGCATATTCGAAGGGGATCACCTGCTCTCCGTATAATGCCAGTAGCCAGCGAATGGGACGCGAGAAATAGACGTTGGTACGGTTCCAGCGCATGGATTTATCAAAATGCAAGCCAGCAATCAGACCTGGGAATGCCTCCCCCAATACCTCGGACGCCGGTCGCCCTACATGCCGTACCGTCGCAGCAACATAGCGACCACCATCCATCTCCACCACCTGTAAGTCATCCACGCTCAACCCTTTGCTGCGCGCAAATCCTTCTCCGGCTTTGGTGGGCTGTCCGAGTGAGTCGAACGCGCGTGCTGCAGGGGGACCTTTGACCAGCTGTTCAAGGTCAGTTTGTCGGTTTGCTAGCTCCTTAACGTGAATTACCAACCGCCGTGGCGTACCCAAGACCCGCACCTCACCGTGCGTCAGGCGCAGGTCAGCAAGTATAGTTGGTATACGTTGGTTGATCTGCTCGATGGCTGAGTCAAGGTCACCAGCAGGGATTTCCTCGGTTCCAATCTCAAGCAGCAAGTCAGCCGCGGATTTGGAATCTGCTTGGAGGTGAGGAGCTTGCTGATGTGCCTGGCTCGCGCTTTTATCATTTGAATCTTCCAGCCACGGGTATTCCAGGTGCTGGCGCTGTGCCAGATATGCCTCAGCCACCCGGCGCGATAGTTCGCGCATACGTCCAAAATACGCCTGCCGTTCGGTGATGCCAATCGCTCCCCGCGAATCCAACACATTAAAGGTGTGCGAGCATTTCAAGACGTAGTCATGAGCTGGCAAGACCAGCGTCTTTTCTAAGCAAGCATTGGCTTCCTGCTCATACAGGTCATACATTTTCTTCAGGCGTTCAACGTCCGCCACTTCAAAATAATAAGTGCTGTGCTCCTGCTCAGCTTGTAGGTTGATATCCCCACTGGTGAAATTATCATTCCAGCGGATGGCTGTGAAAGCTTTCACGCGTTGTAAGGATATGGCAATGCGGTCGAGTCCATAAGTGATCTCCACCGACACGGGATCACAGAGCATACCTCCTGCCTGCTGGAAATAGGTGAATTGGGTGATCTCCTGCCCATCCAGCCATACCTCCCAGCCCAATCCCCACGCACCCAAGACGGGTGCTTCCCAGTTATCTTCTACGAAACGCAGGTCATGTTGCAGCGGGTTGACGCCCAATGCAGCCAGGGAGCTAATAAACAATTCCTGGGCATTACCTGGGTCGGGTTTGAGGATCACCTGGAATTGGTAATGCATCTGCATGCGGTTGGGGTTTTCCCCATAGCGGCCATCATCCGGGCGGATGGACGGCTCTACATACGCCACATTCCACGGCTCAGGTCCCAACACTCGCAAAGCTGTAGCGGGGTTGAGCGTGCCTGCTCCCATTTGCTGATAATATGGCTGCCAGATGAGGCAGCCATGCTCAGCCCAATAATGCTGCAAGGTCATAATGATGGATTGGAAATCGAGAGGTGCAACCATGCTAGATAGAAACTCTTCAATTGAGGATAGCTAATTTTAAATCAGGGAGATTATAACCGCAAATGACATTTACTTCACCGCAGGCAAGGTGAAGTTAATAAAAGCAATTTTTAACATGCTGGGGACTAGGAAAAATGAATTTGTATGGGTGCTTGCCTGGTCCTGCTTGTACACCTCAATCTCCCCTGGAAAGGTGTCCCTGGTGGTGTTGTGATTTTTATAAGACAATGAGATATATTGTATAATATTAGTATGATTATTTTGTTTCGCCTGTAGTAAATTCTCCTTTTGGCTCGCGTTGGTGGATGAGGGATTGGATATCACATGAGGATTTTGGTAACCGGGGCAAGTGGATATGTAGGCGGTCGTTTAGTACCAAGATTGGTCAGGGAGGGGCACCAGGTCTCCTGTCTTGTACGCGATCCTGAAAGATTATATTTATTGGATGCGCAAAATGTGGATATCCGGCAGGGAGATTTGCTCGACCATTTGAGCCTGCACTCTGTGATGAAAGACATCGAAGTTGCCTACTACCTGGTTCATTCCATGGCAGATGGGGTGAGTGGCTTCACCGAGCGGGATCACATTGCCGCCAATCATTTCGGGATTGCAGCTCGTGACGCGGGTGTCCGTCGTATCATCTACCTGGGCGGATTGGGAGAATGTGACAAATTTATTTCTCCTCATTTGGATTCTCGGCAGCACGTAG
>Ga0153916_10002232_pt1 | contig 14246 bp, 14 predicted proteins | sample Opewatmetagenome_FD_109642 | JGI IMG/M metagenome (GOLD analysis project Ga0153916, IMG submission 109642) | Freshwater wetland microbial communities from Ohio, USA - Open water 3 Core 3 Depth 4 metaG | ecosystem: Environmental > Aquatic > Freshwater > Wetlands | place: USA: Ohio, Lake Erie...
AATTAGTCCACACCACGATAGACATCGATCAACAACGGTTCCATCTGAAGGGTGTGAGAACGCTGAAGGAAGGATGGACAAGGTTTTATGAGCCTTACGCACGCACACGGGAGACCATAATGCCCAAAATGATTGAAGGACAGGTGATCAGAGTCAAAGAGGTCACACTCAAAGACAAGTTCACCCAGCCCCCAGCACGCTACAACCCGAGCAGCCTGTTGATAAAAATGGAAAAGCAAAACATAGGAACCAAAGCAACACGAGCTGAAATAGTCCAGACACTATACAACAGAAAATACATCCAGAACGAAAGAATAACAGCCACAGACCTTGGCTTTCAGGTCGCCGAGATTCTAGAGAGGTATTGCCCAACAGTCATTTCCGTCACGCTTACAAGAGAGCTCGAAGAGAAAATGAGCAAAATCCAAACTGGCATCGAAAAGAAACAGGTTGTTCTTGAAGAAGCCACAAACATTCTCAGACCTGCCACACTCGAGCTGCAGCAGAACGAACAAGCAATCGGTGAACAGCTTGGAGAGACGATAATCAGGGCCAAAAAACAGCAGAATACCATAGCCACATGCCCGGTATGCTGCCAAGGCAAGTTGACGGTAATCTACTCAAGAAAGACAGGTAAACGTTTCGTAGGCTGCACAAACTATTTTGAAGGAAAATGCACTACCTCTGCACCGATCCCGCAGCAAGGAGAAATCACGGCCACACGCAGAAACTGCAATGCATGCGGCTGGCCCATAATCCGTGTCCTCAAGAGGGGCAGACGTTCATGGCAGATGTGCCTGAACCCCAAGTGTCCATCGAAGAAGGAGAGAGAATGAACAGCCAAAAATGCATACTCTGCGATCGAGAAGTGGTCAAACAGGGCTACTGCAGGCTCCACGCGAGAGCCTACGAGAACATCATCCTCAAATATGAGTTTTGGCGGAAAGCACTCGACCTCACTTGGAAAGAGTATTTAAGTGGGATTGCAGAGAATTCTTTGACCGGAGAATGGGCTAGACAAGTAGCTGAACACCTAGTCCAAACAGAGGCTAAGAAGTAATGTCACGATCTGCCAAAAAGGGAATCACGTCCCTGTCCTACTCGATGAACAGGTTCTACAGACGACTCTCAACAACCCAGCCGTCAACCATGCTGCTCGCAGTGCTAGCCATCGGAGCAACGGTATTCCTTTTCGGTGGCGGACTATATGATATAATCATGCGTCCACTGCCCGCAGTGTACTACGGCGGGCGCTTCATCTTCTTGTACCCGCAACTGTCTGAACAGTTCATAACTGACAGCGTCATAGCCTTCATATTGTACTCGTTAGGAATCATAGGACTAGTCACGATATACCAAAGCACAAAATACCATTTCAAACCACGACAAGCATACATGATGCTCATCACGGGAGTAGCTCTGCTATTTCTCGCCTACATATTCCTTGAGGTAACGATACAAATCAAATTGGGACAATAGTAACCCGCCGAGCTTTTTCACCAAGGGTTGCTTTTCAACCCCAACTTGTATGCACAGAAATTCGTCAATAGGTGAATAGGCGGCGTGATTATCAAAGCCGCAACAGCAACCGCCCACGACAAGCTTGCTAACCCGAGTGGAAGAGAAAACAGTATTGCCCCCAAGATGAAGTCAACTTGATCCACAACGGGTAGGAGTTGTCCGGGCGCGAATCCGAATCTTCTTTTCACGAAAGCTCCCGTCAAGTCGCCGAACAAGGCGCCTATGGAAATCAGCGGACCGAACAGTAATGGAAAACCGAAAACAGCGGTTTCAGTCAAACCCGCAGCTGTTCCGACCAGCAGACCAGCAAAGAAACCTCGTACCGTCTTGTTCTTCCCGAAAATGGGCCTGCCATCAAAGAAGTTTCTCCCCAGATCCAATGGCAATCCTCCCCCCGCCAAGACAGGAATAGCGTTAGCACAGTAGGCTGGAAGAATAAACTTCAATGCTTCAACAACAACCTGTATTGCATCCATCTATCCGGTCACAGCCTTCTAGCGTTCAACATGGTCATGAATTCCATGCTCATCTATCTTAATTGGAAAAGTTGCCGACTTGCCCGGTCTAGCGTCGTCCGGGATCTTCTCCACGATCACTTTCAGCATTTGAGGATTACCCGTGGGTTGCATGCGAATGATAGTGTCAGCCCAGAACTTTAGAACTCTCGTTGCCACGGGCTGCACGCTGACATAGGGATCATCTAGGACGCTGTGAACCTGACCTGCGATTTCGACCGCAACCTTCTGCGTCCTCGCAACCTGTGCCAATGAAGCCGTCTGCCTGTTCAATTCTCTGTTCAGATCAAAGGTTTTGTTAGGCGTCTCGGCCACGCCAAGCGTGTAGAGTGAGGTGAGTGTATCAAAAACGACAAGCCCGAAATTCCTGGCCACCAAATCAGGCAACTGGTCAACGACTGCGCCCTGTTCTCTAAAGCTTGCAGGCTTCATTAGAATTATGAGTTCAGCTGCTCTCTCGAAATCTTCAAGCGCAATTTGCGAAAGCCTCTGAGCCGAGAACGAACCGTCACAATCTACATACAACGTTTTGAAACCACGCCTTGAACAGTTGACGGCGCACTGCAAAGCCATAGTAGTCTTCCCTGTTTCCGGTTCACCATAAAACAACGTGATGTTTCCATGAGAAATTCCCCCACTTAGAAATCCGTCAAGTCTATCGCAACCTGTAGGAATTTTCACCTGCACCATCATGCACATCAACGAATATAAGCCACGAAAGTAAATAACTTGTTTCGCAGCTAACCCTATTTAAATTGGAAAGCAACATGAAAGCTCGAATCGCGGTCGCCACTGTTTCAGGAAAAGCCTACTACCTTATCGTCGACGAGCTCAAGAAACGAAACCTGCCGTTTCTGAGCGCACTCCCAAACGAGCCCATCCCCGCAGAGATCAAAGTAGTCATCACCACGGAGAAAGAAAAGCCCCAAGTCCACCACGAAAAGACACTGGTCTATACGGAAGCAATGGCGCTGGAAGCCTTGATAAACGAAGCAATTCAGGTCGTGGAAGGAAGAGAACATTTTCAGAGAATCGTTGTAGGAGTGGATCCGGGCGAAGTGTTAGGCTTAGCCGTGTTGGCAGATGGAAGAGTGGTCGAAACTGCAAACTGCTTCAGCTTGGCTGAGACGGTTGAGAAGATCAAAGGCGTCATAAGAAACCTTGGAACAGGCAACACTCCCAATGTCACGGTCAAGATTGGAAATGGAGTTCTAGCCTTTAAGGAAAGCCTTTTACGAGCACTCGACAATGAGTTACCTTCCAACGTAAAGCTTGAAAGCGTGAGCGAAGCAGGGACAAACCGATTCATGAGCAGGTCCAAACACAGAAGAGGGTTAAGGGACATCGTCTCTGCAATACGAATCGCCGGAAGAAGTGGACAAACCTACACTAGAGGAAAAGCAGAATGAACCGAACGGTCGAAAAAGGAAAAACTCTACTAATCGACGGACCAGCGTCGGTGACGCTCACGTCTGGGAAGGCAGAAGTCTTCGGATCAAGCTTGCAGTCGGGCAACAGAGTAGTCATAAGAGAAGGAAAACGACTTCCATTCTTCATAGAGGAAACCGCCGCTCTTGATGTCTCTTCAGGCGAAGGAGCAATTGTCGAAGAGACAGAAGGAAACACGGTGCCCACATCATGGGTAGAAGCCTACGAAGAACTTCAAACCATAGAAACAAAACCAGCAATGGCCCTTGTCCTAGGCACTGTTGACTCAGGGAAAACAAGCTTCTGCACATACCTCGTGAACAGACTGGTTCTTGCAAGAAAGAAAGTGGCCATACTTGACGGAGACCTTGGACAATCCGACGTAGGACCACCATGCACATTGGCATACACGTTTGTCAAGAAGTCCATCAGCGACCTGTTCCAGCTTGAAACAAAGAATGCATTCTTTGTGGGAACAACATCACCAAACGGGGCAATCAACAAAGTCATCGAAGGACTCAAACAGCTCAAGAAGGCAATAGTGAATGAAAACCCGGAATTTATCGTGATAGACACCGACGGTTGGGTCTTAGAAGAAGACGCTATATATTACAAGATAAGACTGGTCGAGGAACTGAACCCCGACATTGTCTTCTTCATTCAGCAGAAGGAAGAATTGGCACCCATCTTCAATGCTCTCGAAAAATACAGAAAAGTCACTGTGGATTCACCGTCGGCAACAAGAGAGAGAAGCACAGAGAAACGAAGGAACCTACGGGAACTGGGCTACACAAAATACCTGAAAAACGCCAAAGTAACATCATTGCCACTGAATTGGGTAAAGATCGAGGAAAGCGAACCATTGGGGTTGAGCAAGACATTCGAGGACACGAGAGAAGCGACGAAAATCTACGCCTTGCTAGGAATGAAGCCACTGCACTTTGCGAAGCTGGAGGACAGAATCTCCATAATCATCGGAAGAAGAAGGTGGATAAATGAAGAGAATGTCAAAAAACTTGAAGAATACGCTAAGAAAAAAGTTGTAATCACACGGAAGGGAGAAGAAGAAGGCTCAATCATCGCACTCTATGGCACAGACGGAAAATTCCGTGGGATCGGCACTATACAAGAAATTGACTACAAGAGAAAGACTCTCAAGATTCTTACACCCGTTACTGGTGAGATCTCCAAAATACAGATTGGAAAGGTCAGGCTGGACAAAAACCTAAAAGAAATCCCAGTCTTAAACGAGGAAAACAGCGGAAACATCTGAGCTCAAGAAGTTTCTCCGAAGAATGCTTTCAGTTCGTTCGCTATCGTCCCCTCATTGTCAGGAAGAATCTTCAGGTTTTGCCGTATCCAAGACGGCAGAAAACTCTGGCAGTACGATGTAGCGAAACGGTGATCGAGGAAAACCATTGCCCCTCTGTCCGTGAGCGTCCTTATTGGTCTGCCAGCCGCTTGAGAAGCCTTCTTCATTGCGGGTATAACGTATCCGTATTCTCGCCCGAAGTCTGGAAAGCATTTTTCGAAGTAGTTTATCTGCGCATTCACTCTCGGAGTAGGCTCAGCATAAGGCACACCTACAATTACTACGGAGTTCATCTCATCGCCTGGATAGTCAACACCCTCTGAAGAGCGACCGCCCAACACGCCCAAGAGCAGAGCCCCGCCTTGAGGGGACCGCGCCTTGAAGTCGCTGACCATACGCTCATTCTCTCGAGAGCTCATCCCCCTGTGTTCAGAGAAAGTGGGTCTGCCAACAGCATCCTCTAGGCCTTCAGCCTTCAATCTGTCCAAAACTTCAAACGAAGCTGCAAAAACACCAACATTCGCAGGAGTGTTCTCCACAACCTCCTCAATGCGGCGCACAATCTTCCTGAACATCTGCGGTGTCCTTTTCTCCATTGCGGTGGTTGTTCCAAGCGAAATTACAGACATAATGTTTTCAGGAGGAAACGGCGAAGGCACGACTGCTTGAACAGTGTCTTCAGGCAATCTTGTTATACGTGCGTATGCTCCCAATGGTTGAAGTGTTCCAGACATTATTACATTTGCATAGGCCTCAGAGAAAACGGGTTCAGTGATTCTGGAAGGATCAAGCGCCACAACTTCGAGTTTTCCGGCAATGCCGCGATACTTAGAAAAGTACTTGGAGGCGACATGTACAAAAGAATCATCCTCAACGGTTTCCAACCACTTCAGAAAAAAATCTCCCATGCTGTGAATGAAGGAGCGCGGATATCTACCCTCTAATAGGAGATTCCGCCTCACAACATTGCCGGTCCTATAGAGCTGCTCGAAGAATTGCCGGGGTTCTTGCACGTCTGTTTTGTCGCGGACAAGATCCAACAGGAAATCGGGAGGAACAAGCATTTCCTTGTCTATCTTCCCGATTCTTTTCTCAATCTCTGATCTGACAATCTTTGCAAACTCCGTTACATCCTTGTATCCGAATCTTCTTGCTTCAAGTTCTGCCTGTCGAACTGCGAATAGTGAGAGACTCGTGCTTGCGATGTCTGCTGCAGTTTCAGGCAGATTATGCGCTTCATCCACGATGAGTATGACTCTGTTCAAGGGAATCTTCAAGCTCTTCAGAAGAAGGGCTCGAATCATCGGATCGAAAACGTACAGGTAACTCAACGCGACCACTCTCACGTCCGCCATGAGGTTTTTCACGAACTCATACGGACAGAACTGTCTTTTGCGGCAGACACTCTGAATCTCAGAGGCGCCATGGGGGTTAGCGCTCAACTGTTGTTGAATGGAGAAGTATTCCCCCGATTTCTCCTCCATGTTAGCATAGAATCGACATCTACCTCTGGCCTTGAGAAGTTCGCAAGTGTCCATCGCTGATCTTGCATCTAGAACGTTGTCTGTAACGATGGGGTTCAAACACATTTCATGTCTTCCGCGAACTGAAATTCCAGAAACAGTATGTTTCCTCGACACTGCTTTGAGTTCTTGAATGACTCGATCATGTTGCCTGTGAGTACGTGCAACATATAGTATCTTCATGCCCTTCTCAGCAGCTTTGGGAAGGCATGCTGACAGTGCCGCTATTGTCTTGCCTAAGCCGTTGCAGCCTTCGATGAGGACTGAATGCTTCTCTTCAACTGCGTCGCAAATCGTCTTGATGAATTCACCTTGGTGTGGTCTCACTTCGGGATAAGGAAAATATTCTGCGGACTTGCTATCCAGCAAGACCACCTTTGACAAACCTGCGGCATGATGGACATTGGGCATTGACAGGACACTCTCTGCACAGGGGTTTTCTCGCCTTGCAATACATTCTTCCATGGGCAATCAACAACACATGAACCGCCAAATAGTCCTTTGTACTGTACAGCGATTGAAGTGAACCGCGAACTGTTTCGTAGCCCCCCTTCTCCGGAGCGAGTTCCAGTCTCCTTGAGACTCGCTTGACGTGTGTGTCAACTGGTATTGTTTTATGTGCTCCCGTGAAGAGCAGAACAACATCAGCCGTCTTTGGTCCAACACCGGGCAGATCTAGAAGGTTTCTTCTTGCCTGTTCGAAAGACCGAGACAACAAGAGGTTGATGTGGCCTCCCAGATTTTCAATTATCGTCTGCGACACTTGTTTTATTGCTCTGGCTTTGTTTCTGTACAGGCCCGCCACCCGAAGGCATAGTTCAATCTCGTCTGTCCGAGCCTTCGACAGTGCTTCGGGCGTGATTTTGAACCGCTTCGAAAGGTTTTCGAAGGCTCTGGACGTGTTTCTGTCAGCCGTGTTTTGTGAAATTATGGTCACGATGAGAGTTCTGAAAGGGTCTCTTCTCGATCGTGCCCACGAGGGCATCTTGAAAGTCTCGCGCAGCAATTGCAGAATCTCAAGCGCACGTTTCTTCGTCATCCACTGCGTCGCCTTTTGAAAATGATAAATAGTGAATAAGCTCAGCTATTAATAAGCGATGGAGACCTTGTGAATGGAACGTGCAAAGGTTGTCAAAGACGAAATTGTCGAACAGAATTCACGTTTTCTCGCGGTCTATGTGGAAGCGAAAAACTCCTGTCTAATTCTGCTGAGCGAACAGGAAGACAGACTTGGAACACTCGCAATTGCGGTTCCTAAACCGAAGGATTTGCTTGGACCGCCATTTTCGTCAATTCTTCTGGGAGACCGTCACACGATAACTGCACGCATGTTCGCAGAGTACGTTGCTGCCAAGAAAGAGAAAATTGCGCTTGTGTCTGTCTATGTTGAGTCGATGGATGAAATGCATGCTCAGTCGATCCTGAAGAGATTGATCGAGAAAGTCGTCCATCCGCAGGCGGAGGCAGTTTCAACATGAGTCTGAGACAATTTCTCAAACTTGTCTCAGACGAGATTTTGTCAGTCAAGGACGAAGTTTCAACCGAATTCGAAATTTCCCAACTAATGAAAGGCGTCGACGATAAGGGCAAGATTCTGCTTTTTGAGAAAGTGAAGAATCACAGAGCAAAAGTCGTGGCCAACGTTTCAGGCACTCGCAGGAGGCTTTGCGAGGCGATTGATGTTGCCGAGGAAGGTCTTTATGAAAGACTGATCGACGCTTGGTGCTATCCACAGAAACCCAAGACCTCCGAGGATGGCGAGGTGAAAGAGGTTGTTACCAAGACTGTTGACCTCTATAAAATTCCTGTTGTCACACATTTCGAGAAGGATGCAGGACCATACATTACTTCAGGCGTTGTGCATGCCAGAAGCATTGACGGGAAAGTAGAGAACGTGTCAATACATCGGCTTCAAGTCTTGGACAAGAATCACCTAGCGATACGACTGGTTCCGAGACATCTTTTCCAGCTCTGGAACTTGGCTAAACAAGCACACGAGGATTTGGATGTTTCCATATCAATTGGAGTTCATCCTGCAGTTATGGTCACAGCTTCTTCTCCGTTGCCCTTTGGCGTGTGCGAGTTTGATGTGGCAAACAACTTGCTGAAAGGGCAACTCAAACTAGTCGAAGGTGAACATGTTGACGCTTCATGTCCTGCCGATGCCGAACTTGTCTTGGAGGGCAGGATTTCAGCAACAAAGGAAGTCACTGAAGGACCGTTTGTTGACGTTACCGGAACGTATGACATCCAACGGAAGCAACCAGTGGTTGAAATTGTCGGAATTATGCATCGCGGAAACTACTTGTATCAGGCGCTCCTGCCCTCAGGAGCTGAACACAGGCTTCTTATGGGACTGCCTCATGAAACCCTGATTTGGCAGAGCGTTTCGAAAGTGGTGCCGAAAGTTTTCGCCGTCAATTTATCCACGGGCGGTGCCGGCTGGTTGCACGCTGTAATTTCGATCGAGAAGCAACTGGAGGGTGATGGAAAAAACGTGTTGTTGGCCGCGTTTGCCGCTCATCCAAGCCTCAAACATGCAGTAGTGGTGGATTCGGATATAGACGTGTTTGATCCATCTGATGTTGAATGGGCAATTGCGACACGGTTCCAAGCCGACGAAGACTTGATCCGAATCAAAGAGGCGAGAGGGTCGACACTTGATTCCAGCGCAGACCAAGATACAGGGTTGACAGCCAAAATGGGGATCGATGCGACAAGACCGTTCGCGAAACCAAAGGAAAAGTTTGAGCGCGCGAAAATATCCCCCAGCAGAAGAACGCAGGAACTAATCAAGAAGCTAAGGCAGCTGTAAGTGCAAGGACTGTGCACACACCTGCTTATATGCGGGCAAAAAACAGAATAAAGAGGTTGGTGATCTATTGACTCATCAGACTGGACAAGACAAAGAGGAGAGCACGATGTCATTGAAAGTTGAGGACGTTATGGTAAAGGAAGTTATAACTATTGACGACCAGTCAACCGTGAAGGAGGCCGCGGACATAATGAACAAGTTTGAAATAGGATGCCTTATCGCCGTTCTAAAGGGCAAAGCCGTCGGTATCGTGACGGAAAGAGACATTCTTAAACGAGTGGTCGCAGAAGGCAAAGACGCAGAGAAAACCAAAGTTAAAGATGTAATGACAAGCCCGCTTGTGGTTGTCGAGCCCAAGATGGAACTGGAGGAAGCCGTTAAAATGATGTTCCAGATGAAAATCAAGAAATTGCCAGTCGTTGAAGGAAAAAGGCTCGTAGGACTCGTGACGCTAACGGACATAGCAAGATTCCAACCTCAAATGATGAAAATACTCAAACAACTCGCCACTATGCAAGCGGCGCCGAAAAGCATGAAGAAAGTTATCGACTACTACGTAGTATAGACACATAACGCTCTCTAGACTGTTTTTCGAAGAAGCTTAAATGTTCAATCTTGATTCTAATCACGCTTGGTATTGATGAAGAAAACCCACCTGTTGAGAATCGACCCAGAAAACCCTTCACTCAAAAAGATACGAATTGCAGCGGATATCATCAGAGAGGGAGGTCTGGTAGCCTTTCCGACGGAAACAGTTTACGGCCTGGGTGCAGACGCATTGAACCCTGATGCGGTGCTGTCCGTTTTCAGAGTGAAGAAGCGACCGCTTGACAACCCGCCCATAGTGCACGTAAGCAACAGGGAAATGGTTCACAGACTTGCGGAAAAAGTGCCCGTTCAGGCTGAGCAGCTAATGGGGCAATTTTGGCCTGGCCCATTGACTTTGATTTTCTTCCGCTCGAAAATTGTCCCCAGAGTGACGGTCGCAGGACTAGATACAGTCGCCCTAAGGATGCCTGATCACAAAGTTGCTCTGGCTCTCATAAGAGAAAGCAACTGCCCTATTGCCGCACCGAGCGCAAACATCGCTGGCAAACCCAGTCCCACTACGGCCAAGCATGTTCTCGACGATTTCGAAGGAGAGATAGACGCTGTTCTTGATGGTGGTCCAACCCGTATAGGTGTGGAGTCAACGGTCCTTGACTTGACTGCCAGTCCGCCGCAGATCCTTCGCCCAGGAGGCATTTTGTTCAAGTCGCTCAATGAAACATTGGGAAAGGTTGAATTCAACCCTATGGCTATTGCCGAAGAGCCAACGGTGCTTGAGAAGGCACGTTCACCCGGCATGAAGCACAGGCACTATGCGCCGAATGCTGAACTAGTAGTCGTCGAAGGATATTTACCAGCCGTTGCGAAGAAAATTAAACAGTTGACTCAGTCTTATGCTATGGTTGGCATGACAGTGGGGATTTTGGCAACAGATGAGACTGCATTGGAATACGAAAGAGGAGTTGTCAAATCAATGGGAAGCAGGAACGACCTGCGAACCGTTGCCAAGAACCTGTTTGCGCTTCTCAGGCAGTTTGACGCCGAAAGCGTGGACGTGATTGTCGCTGAAGGCGTTCCACCCGAGGGCTTGGGTTTGGCCATAATGAATAGGCTCAGAAAAGCCTCTGGGTACCGCATCGTCAAAGCATATTAGGATTAGAAAAACTTTTATGGATGCATCATTGCATTAGTTTCGCTGTTATTCAGAATAACCATAAGATTGATGGAAATGTGATACATATGGCTGAAGCATCTTCAGAAAGAATTCCCATTCTCGTACTGAAAGAGGGAACAGGAAGAACAACCGGCAAAGAAGCGCAGAGAAACAACATAATGGCCGCAAAGATCATCGCTGAAACCGTCCGAACCTCACTCGGACCTTTGGGCATGGACAAAATGCTCGTAAGCAGCTTCGGTGACGTAACAATAACCAACGATGGAGCAACTATCATGAAGGAGTTGGATGTGCAGCATCCGGCTGCAAAAATGCTCGTTGAAGTAGCCAAGACACAGGACAACGAAGTCGGAGACGGAACAACCACCGCAGTGATTCTCGCGGGAGAACTTCTTTCGAGAGCCGAGAACTTGCTGAACCAAAACATTCACCCCACGATCATAATTGAGGGCTTCAAGAAGGCGAGCGACAAATCCCAGGAAGTGCTGACAAAGATTGCCATACCTGTAAACATCGAGGACGAGAAACGGCTGATCGAGGTTGCCATGACAAGTCTCGAAACCAAGGGCATCGTCACCGAGAAGGAGCATTTCTCGAAGCTGGCAGTCAAAGCTGTGAAACAGGTAGCAGAACAAATTGACGGTAAATACAAGGCGGACATCGATTTGATAAAGGTTCTGAAGAAACATGGACAGAGCCTCGAAGAGACCGAGCTTGTCAAAGGCATGGTAATCGACAAGGAAGTAGCTCACCCACAGATGCCGAAAAGAATCGACAACGCGAAGATAGCCCTGCTGAACGGCAAACTAGAAATTGAAAAGACCGAATTTGACGCTAAGATAAACATCGAAAGCCCAGAACAGATGAAAATGTTCCTAGATGAAGAAGAACGCATGCTCAAAGAAATGGTTGATCAGATAAAGGCTTCAGGTGCAAACGTTGTTTTGTGCGAGAAAAGTATCGATGATGTAGTGCTGCATTTCCTCGCAAAGAACAACATTCTTGCAGCGAAAAGTCTCAGCAGCAGCGACATGGAAAAGCTAGGTATGGCCGTCGGCGCGAAGATTATGGCAAGCCCCAAGGATTTGAACGATGAAGTGCTCGGAAGAGCAAAAACTGTCGAAGAAGTCAAAATTGGCAACGACAAGATGATATATGTCAGAGACTGCAAAAACCCCAAGGCCGTGACAATCGTCATCAGAGGCGGAACCGATCATGTAATCGACGAAGCCGAACGCTCCCTGCATGATGCATTATGTGTGGTGAGGAATACTGTTGAGGACGGCAAAGTGGTTGCGGGAGGAGGCTCAGCTGAAGCTGAGGTCGCAAAGAACCTAAGGGGCTACGCGGTCAAGGTCGGCGGAAGAGAGCAGTTGGCTATTGAGGTCTACGCCGAGGCTGTGGAACAAATTCCCCTTACGCTTGCTGAAAATGCTGGTCTGGACCCTATCGACATTATGGTCGCTCTGAGAGCTAGACATGAATCTGAAAACTCGGCGACTTACGGAGTGGACGTCTTCAGCGGCAAAATCAGAGACATGCTTGAATTGAAAGTTCTAGAACCCCTACGCGTAAAGCAACAGGTCATCAAATCCGCGACCGAAGCAGCTAACATGATACTCAAAGTCGACGACTTAATCGCAACTAAAGCCGGCGCAAGAGGACCCCCAATGCCACGCGGCGGGCCTCCAGGGATGCCTGGCGGCATGGGCGGAATGGGTGGAATGCCACCCTACTAGAGAACCGCTCATTATTCTCAACTTTTTCTCTCTTTGTTCTTTGTTTTGAATAGTCATTTGCTTAAGGAAAACGAAGATTTCAAAAAGAAAATTCGGAGTGAGAGAACTTTCTTGGGGACAATCGGATTCTCGTCTATGGTACCATGCCCTTACGCATTGGTCTTGAGGCGCGTTACTGGCTTGGTGTTGCTGCAGGCGCTTCTTCCTTCTTCATGTACGCCCAAGCTATTAGTATGATACCAATTAAACCGATGATTCCAGCGAGACCGTAGAAGTAGTATCCGTAACCTGCACCATAGGCAAAACCGAAGTCGTAGTATTCGAGGTATCGCACAATGCCGAGTATTATGGCGATGATTATGAGTATTACACCGACGACCATGCCGATCATTTTATTGCTCAACTCTATTCTCGCCTCCTTTTCAGCCCTTTCATTGACAAATAGGGAACTAGGTCTGTATCAATCACTATTTAATATCTTCCATCCCCTGCGGTCTAGACGAAGCCGTCTGCACCCATTAACTTGGAACCTACTGGCAAAACCAACTTCACTATCCGGTTTTCTCTGCCCGCCTCCCATCTACCTGCATCTGCATGCAGTCCTTACCTATCGGAGCATGGGCATTTTCACGCCCTTCTTTTTCGCAATTTCCTGCGCCAAATCATAACCAGCATCAGCATGCCTCACGACGGCTGTCCCCGGATCCGTCGTTAGGACCGTAGCTATGCGTTCTTCCGCTTCTCTTGTTCCGTCTGCCACGAGACACATACCAGCGTGGATGCTGTAGCCGATGCCAACGCCTCCACCGTGATGTACACTCACCCATGTGGCTCCGCCAGCGGTATTTATGAGCGCGTTCAGAATTGGCCAATCAGCAATCGCGTCGCTACCGTCCCGCATGCCTTCAGTCTCACGGTTAGGGGATGCAACACTACCTCCGTCCAAATGGTCGCGCCCAATCCAGACTGGGCCACTGAGATCACCGTTTCGTACCATGTCGTTGATGATTTTGCCGAACCTAGCGCGTTCGCCATAGCCAAGCCAACAGACTCTGGCCGGCAGACCTTGAAATTTCACCTTCTCTCTCGCTTTCCTGATCCATCTGGTCAACGCCACATCGTCGCTGAACTGTTTCATGACGACGTCGTCTAGCTTGAAAATGTCTTCTTTGCTTCCGACCAAGCTAGCCCATCGGAAGGGTCCCTTTCCCTCACAGAACAACGGTCGCACGTACGCTTGCACAAAACCAGGATAGGTAAAAGCACCGTTGAAGCCGGCGTCGGAGGCTCTTTGCCTGAGGTTGTTGCCGTAATCGAATGCAACGGCGCCCTTCTTCATCATGCCGACTATGGCTTCTACGTGTCTGTGCATGCTGTCCATGGCATGGTGAACATATTCTTTCGGGTCGCGTTTCCTGAGTTCGTCTGCTTCTTCCTTCGTGAAGTCTGCAGGATAATAGCCGTTCAAGGGATCGTGAGCGCTGGTTTGATCCGTGACCACGTCAGGTATGATTTCTTTCCTCAACAATTCCGGGAGTACATCTGCAGCATTTCCCAAGAGACCAACGCTTTGGGCTATGCCTTTCTCTTTGGCGTCTAGAGCCATTCGGACAGCCTCGTCAAGGCGGTCCGTCCAGTCATCAAGATAGCCGTATTCTAAACGTCGTTCA
>Ga0153916_10002233_pt1 | contig 14245 bp, 13 predicted proteins | sample Opewatmetagenome_FD_109642 | JGI IMG/M metagenome (GOLD analysis project Ga0153916, IMG submission 109642) | Freshwater wetland microbial communities from Ohio, USA - Open water 3 Core 3 Depth 4 metaG | ecosystem: Environmental > Aquatic > Freshwater > Wetlands | place: USA: Ohio, Lake Erie...
ATCTCGCGCCGCCGCCAGACGGCCGAACGGGTCTCGGCGCTGGCCGCGGTGATCGACCGTGCGAACCCGCCCGCCGCCGACACCGCTCGACGTGAGCTGCACGGCGCCGGCATGTCGGCCCACGGCGGGCTCCAGCTTGCCGAAGACGTGGCCGATCGTCTCGATGCCGAGATCCTCTTGACGTTCTCGGCGGCTCCCGTCCAGGCGCTGCCGGCCGTGCGATCCGGCGCCGCCAGATCGCTTCGCCGCCAGGTCACGCTGAGTGCTGCGGCCGCTGCCCGCGCTGCGGCCGACGCGGTGGACAGGCTGGTTGCCGAGGGTCGACTCGTCCGGGACGGCGGTTCCGTTCGAATGCCAGGGTCGCAGCCGAACCACGGGATCGATGCGGCCGATGCGGCCGCCATGGATCGACTCGAGCTCGCCCTCGCGGTGCCGGCACCGCCGTCGCTTGCGGCCGCCGCAATGGCCGCAGGCTGCCGGCCGTCCTGCCTTCGGGATCTGGAACGCGCCGGGCGGATCGTGCTCCTCGAGCCGGATCTCGCCTACGCCTCGACGACCTACCGTGAGCTGGCCGAGCGAGCGCTCGCACTCGCCGGCTCCGGTCCGCTGTCGCCTGCCGTCTTTCGGGACGCCACCGGGACGAGCCGGCGCTACGTCATGGCGATCCTCGAGGACCTCGACCGGCGGGGGATCCTCCGCCGCACAGAGGCCGGGCACCTTCCCGGCCCACGCGCCGCGACGCTCATAGAGATCGGTCGATGACGACGGGCGACGTCAGCGCGATCGTCCTGGCGGGCGGGCGATCGAGTCGTTTCGGGCGCGACAAGCTGGCGGAGCCGTTCTCCGGCCGGTCGCTCCTCGAGCACGCGGTCGACGGTGTGCGCCCGATCGCCCGGGAGATCGTGGTCGTGACTCGGCCGGGGAGTGGGGAGTCGCCGCACGGCGGTGCGATCCTCGTCCACGACGCGACCCCGTTCGAAGGCCCGCTCGTCGGTCTGCTGACCGGCCTGCGCCAGGTGACACAGCCGGTCGTCCTGGTGGTCGGAGGCGACATGCCGACGATGATCCCGTCAGTCTTGCAAGCGCTGATCGATCGTCTCGACGGTCCGTCCGTCGATGCCGTCGTCCTCGAACACGACGGGCGTGGGCGTCCGCTGCCCGGCGTGCTGCGAACGGCTCCGGCGCTGGCAGCGGCCGAGCGACTGGTCGCGGCCGGGGAGCGACGCCTTCGGGCGCTCTACGACAACCTCACGACAACGGTGATCGACGAGCAGGCCTGGCGGACGCTCGACCCGGACGGGAGGACGCTTCGCGACATCGATACGCCGGCCGACCTGGGGTGATTGGTGCCGGGCACACGAAGCTGCGGCCCCGTGGATCGGTGGCGCAGGGAGAGCATCGCCTGGCGGCGCTCAGGCGGACATCGACATCCGTTCGCAACTGGACATCGTCATGTGTCCATACCGCGCCGGCTCGGACCTCCAGACGGCGACGGGTGGATCAGCCGCCGAGCTCGGCGTCCTCGAACACCGGCGCACCGTCGATGAAGGTGCCGACCACGCGCGCCTCGCCGATCGCTCCCGCACCTCGATCGAACAGGTCCCGATCGAGGACGACGAGATCGGCCGCCTTGCCGACCTCGAGCGAACCGGTCTCGCGCTCGAGGTGGTTGACCCAGGCCGTCCCGGCCGTGAACGCGGCCAGCGCGTCGACGAGATCGATTCGCTCGTCCGGCAGGAAGGGCGACTCCTTGCCGCGACTGATGTCCGAGATGCGGTTGACCGCGACCTCCATCTCCAGCAGCGGGTTGGCCGTCGAGACGCTCCAGTCCGAGCCCATCGCGAGCGTCGCGCCGGCCGCCCGGAGCGAGCGGAACGGGTACTGCCAGGTCGACCGTTTCGGGCCGAGGAACGGGATCGTGAGGTTGTCCATCTGGCCCTCGTGGCAGGCCCAGTAGGGTTGCGCGTTGGCCACGACGCCCAGCTCCCGGAACCGGCCGATGTCGTCGGGGTGGATCACCTGGATGTGGGCGATGTGCGGACGCGTGTCCGACGCGCCGTTCGCGACGCGCGCCGCTTCCACGGCATCGAGCGCCTCGCGTACCGCGCGCTCGCCGATCGCGTGGAAATGCGGCTGGAAGCCGAGGGCGTCGAGTCGGGCGACGTACCCCTTGAGCGCCTCGGGCTCGACCTGGCTCAGGCCGCGGTTGTCCGTGGGGCGGCCGTCCGGCCCCAGGTACGGCTCGAGCACCGCGCCGGTGAAGTTCTCGAGCACCCCGTCCTGCATGATCTTGACGCTGGTCGGCGCATAGCGACCGACGGCCGTCCGCGCCCGGCGCTCCACGAGCTCGTCGATCTGCTCGGCACCACGCGAGCGCTCCCACCAGAGCGCGCCCACGACCCGGGCCGTCAACTCGCCGCGGCCGGCCAGCGTCACGTAGGCCGGCTCCTCGATCTCGGGCGTCACGATCGCGTCCTGCCAGGTCGTGATCCCCAACGAGTGGAGCTCGGATTGAGCGAGCCGGAGGGCCGCCAGCAGCTCGTCGGCGGTCGTCGGCGGGGCGAGCCGCTCGACGAGGTCCGTGGCGCCTTCCTGGAGCGCACCGACCGGCTTTCCGTCGGTGTCGCGGTCGATCCGCCCGTCAGGTGGATCCGGCGTCTCGGCGGTGATCCCGGCGAACTCGAGCGCCTTCGTGTTGACCCAGGCGCTGTGGCCGTCGCGGCTGGACAGGAAGACCGGGCGATCCGGCACGATCCGGTCCAGCTCGCCGCGGCCCGGAACGCCTCCCGGGAAGTCGTCCATCGACCAGCCGCCACCGCGGATCCACGGCACGTCCGGGTGGCTGTTCGCGTACGTCGCGATCAGGTCGAGGTAGCGGTCCAGTCCACGCGAGCCGTGGAGCTCGCAGCGCAACCGCGCCAGGCCGGCGTGCAGGGGATGGACGTGGGCGTCGCCGAACCCCGGCGACACGCTGCGACCGCGCAGCTCGATCACCCGGCTGCCGGGCCCGATCAGCGGTCGCACCGACGCGTCGCCGCCAACGGCCACGATCCGACCATCGCGCACGGCGAGGGCGTTGGCCCAGCTCCGGGCCGGATTCATGGTCGGCACGCGACCACCGACGAGGACCAGGTCGGCGGAACGGCTCGTGCTCATGACGCTCCGAGGATCGCAGGGCGAGCGGCGCTTGAGCCAACGATCCCATCCCCCGGGACACGGCCGGCCGCGACTGCCGCTCCGCTAGCATCTGCCGATGGCGTCCGTCCACCTCCTCCACGCCGGTTACGTCGGCGAGCGCGTCGGGAGCAGCATCGTGCTGGTTCGCGACGGCGATGCCCTGATCGTGGTCGATCCCGGGATGGTCGCCAACCGGTCGCGCATCCTGGAACCGCTGGCCGCGCTCGATGTCGCGCCGGACGCCGTGACCCACGTCTTCCTGAGCCATCACCACCCCGACCACACGGTCAACATCGCGCTCTTCCCGAACGCCGAGGTCGTCGACTTCTGGGCCCGCTACAAGGACGACCTGTGGCTCGACCACGAAGGCGACGGCTACCGCCTCGCACCGAACAGCCAGTTGTGGCTCACGCCCGGCCACACCGAGGAGGACGCCACGCTCGTCGTGACCGCCGACGACGGCGTCTACGCGATGACCCACCTGTGGTGGCTGAGCGACCGGACGCCCGAGGTCGACCCGCTAGGTTGGGACCAGGCGGCCATCGAACGTGGCCGCGAGCGGGTGCTGGCCGCTGCCGACGTGGTCATCCCCGGTCACGGCGGGCCGTTCCGGGTGCGCGGCTAGCCGGCTCCCGCGGGCTCAGGCGCTCGTCGCGGCCGACCAGCCCAGTCAACGGCTCAGTGGCGCGAACGCCTGGAACCTCGCGCCACGATGTTGAGCCGGACGTAGTCGATGACCGGCTCGGGCAGCCGGTCGGCCACGGCCCGGACGAACGCGTCTCGCTCGTCCGCCGGCAGCCGGTCCAGGTGGGCGCCAAGGATCGCGAACAGGGCGTCGTGGTCAGCGATCCAGTGGAACGTGGCGGTCGACAGGATGGCATCGACCGGCTCGGCAAGCGGCAGGGGTTGGCCGAGGTCGGCGACGGCGTACTCGATCCGTTCGCCGAACGGTGCCAGGCGCTGGTGTGCCGCCTCGATCATCGCCGCCGACGCGTCGAGCGCGACGACGTGCCCGTGCGGCAGGCGTGCCGCGAGCAGCTCGGTGACACGGCCGGTGCCGCACCCGGCGTCGAGCACCCGTTCGTCGCCGGCGAGCGGCAACCGGTCGAGCACGGCGCGGCCCCAGCGGGCCTGCGGGTCGGCGACCCGGTCGTAGGTCTGGGCGTCCCAGTCTCGTGCCACGGTCGAAAGCCCGGTCGGCCGGTCAGCCGGCGTCGGTCGCGAGCTGATCGCGCAACCCGAACCACGACACCGACCCGCCGATCACGAGCAGGACTCCGGCCACCAGCATGGCCAGGTGGAAGGCGTCGATCGACGCCAGCGTCGTCGCGGCCAGCTGGTCGGGCGACGTGCCGGCAGGCGGGGGATTGAGCGGTTGGAAGGTCCGCCGAACCGTCGCGCTCGCCGTGTCCAGGCCGGACACGGCCGAGCCGAGACTTGCGTAGAAGGTGGCACTGATGGCGATGAAGATGAGCGCGCCAAGGAGTGGCTGGCCGACCCGCGAGATCGAGTTGTTGATGGCGGATCCCAGGCCCGAGTAGCGGCCCGGCACCGAGCTCATCAGCGTGCTCGTCAGCGGGGCCACGACGAGGGAGATCCCGACACCGAACAGGAGGACCGCCGGTATCACGTCGATCCACGCGCCGAGCGGCGGGACGAGGCTGGCCGGGTTCTCGAGCACCGCCTTCCACGGTGCCGAATCAGCCGGCAGGCGGGCATACCAGAGCATGGCCAGCGCCATCAGCATCGGCCCGGCGACCAGGAAGCGGCGGGCGCCGAACCGACCGGCCAGCGTTCCCACCCGGGTTGACAGGAGGGACAGCAGGATCCCGGTCGGGATGCCGATGGCGCCCGCTCCGAGCGCCGTGTAGCCCAGCACGTTCTGGAGGACGAGCGCCTGGTAGCTGACCGTCACGTACAGCGCGCCGTAGATGAAGAACGTCGCCAGGTTGATGGTTGCGAAGGCGCGTTGCCGGAACAGCCCGAGCGGCACCAGGGGATCGCGCCGTCTGGCCATCAGGATCGGGAACAGGACCAGCGCCACGGCCCCGATCGCGATGGCGGCCCACGCCGCGCCGTCCGCCCAGGCCTGCGCCTGGCCCCGGATCAGCCCGAACGACAGGCAGCCCACGGCCAGCGCGGCGACGCTGGCGCCCAGCCAGTCGAATCGGCCGGACGCCTCCGTGTCGCGCGACTCGGCCAGGTGGCGAACGGTGACCCACAGGGCCAGCGCCAGGAGCGGGACGTTGATCAGGAAGGCGAATCGCCAGCCGATCGTGTCGACGATGACGCCACCCACGATCGGTCCCAGGACGGTCAGTGCGGAGGTGGATGCGGCCCAGATTCCGAAGGCCCGACCGCGATCGGCGCCATGGAACGTCTGCGTGATCAGCGACAGGGACCCCGGCACGAGCAGCGCTCCGGCGCCGCCCTGGATGAGGCGGAAGACGATCAGCCATTCGAGCGACGGCGAGAGGCCGCACAGTGCCGAGCTCATGGCGAAGCCGGCGAGGCCGATCGCGTAGACCCTCCGGCGGCCGTAGTGGTCGGACAGCGCTCCAGCCAGGATCAGCAGCGCCGCCAGCACGGCGAGGTAGCCGCTCACGACGTACGCCTGGCCCTCGAGGACGGCGACGATGGATGCGGGCAGCTCGCGCCCGATCCTGGGCAGGGCAACGTTGACGATCGTTCCGTCCAGGAAGACGGCCCCCGACCCGATCACCGTGGCAACGAGGGTCCAGCGCTGGCGAATGGTCATGCGTGGCTCCGGGTTCGGCGGCTCCGGACCGGGCGGTCCTGGCCCAACGTCCGGGCAGTGTCGCAGCGGCATCGGGGTTCGGGCAAGCGTCCGGTTAGACTCTCCGGCGTGCCCGGACCCGTGGCGCTTGTCGGCGCCGGCGAATTCCTTCCCAGCATGGCCGAGCTCGACGCCGGCCTGCTGCTCGCGACCGGCAGGTCACGCCCGCGGGTCGCGATCCTCCCGACGGCCTCCTACCCCGACGGCGAGGAGGTCTTCAACCGCTGGGCGGCACAGGGCGTCGCTCACTTCGGGAGCCTGGGCGCTGAGGTGGAGCCGGTGCTGGTGCGCGACCGGGCCGGCGCGGAGGATGCCGCCGCGGCGCAGGCGCTCGGCGAGGCCGACCTGATCTACCTGTCGGGCGGCAGGCCCAACTACCTGATGCGGGTGCTGTCCGGCACGCCGGTCGGCCAGGCGCTCATCGCGGCGCACGACCGCGGCGCCGTGCTGGCCGGCTGCTCGGCGGGGGCGATGGTCCTGGCCGCCCACGCGTTCGACTTCCGGCTGCGCCTCGTGCCCTGGCCGCTGCGCTGGCAGCGCGGCTTCGGCTTCGTCCCCGGTGCCCTGGTCGTGCCCCACTACGACGCCTGGCCCGAGCCGCTGTGCGCGCTCATCGCCCTCCAGGCGCCGCACGGTTCGGTCGTGCTCGGCATCGACGGGGAGACGGCGCTGGTCGGACGGGACGGCGCCTGGCAGGTCCACGGCCGCTCCCGGGTCACGGTCTGGCGCGGCCGGCACCGCGATCGCTACCGAGCCGGCGAGATCTTCCGGCTCTGACAGTCAGCCTCTGATGGATCAGCCCGGCTTGACCGTCCGGAAGCAGTCCGAGCAGTAGACCGGCCGGTCCATCCGCGGCTTGAACGGGACCTGCGCCTGGTTCCCGCACGATGAGCAGATCACCGCGAAATACTCTCGCGCCGGACGATCGTCGCTCCGCTCGTAGCCGCGCGGTCCGCCGATCTCGCGCATGTCGTTGCCGCCGTCGCGGGAAGCACGCCGGCTGGCCCGGCAGCTGCTGCAGCGCTTCGGGTCGCTGGCGAACCCCTTCTGGGCGTAGTACTCCTGATCGGCAGCCGAATGAATGAATCCAACTCCGCAATCGACACAGGTAAGGGTCCGATCGACGTAGGTCACGATGCTCCTCCGGGGCGCGTTGATCTGCAGGGGTGCGTCGGTCTGGGGCGGCCTCATCGGCGGACGGGACGAGCGAGGTCTGGCGAGGAATTGCCGGGGCCGCACGACCCAGGTGTCGATGTGGTTTCCCTGTCTCGGGGCGCACCGGTGTAGTGACCGGCAGGATACATCGGGCTGGAAAAATGGTCAGGCCACGGTGACACCGTACCTGTCACAATGGCCCCCGACATTGGGGGCGGCGAGCGGGGAGTCATGGGGGCGCCTCGCTCGCGCCATGCTCCAGCGTCTGACCGTCCGGACCGTGACAGCCAGGGAGGCGAGCCCACCACCGGATGCTGAGGCTGATCCACACCGCAGACGTCCACCTCGGCGCGCGGCACGACGATCTCGGCGAGCAGGCCGCCGCCCAGCGAGAGCGCCAGTTCGCGGCGTTCAAGGCCGCCATCGATCTCGCGCTCGCCGAGAAGGTGGACCTCTTCCTCGTCGCCGGCGACCTGTTCGATTCCAACGTCCAGCCGCGCCGGTCCGTCGAGCGGGTGGCGGCCGAGCTCAAGCGACTGGCAGGCGCCAGGATCCGAACGGTCATCATCCCGGGCACCCATGACGTCTACGACAAGGCGTCCATCTACCGCGCCTACGACCTCCCCGGGCTGGCCGGCAACGGGCCAACGGATGACCTCGTGACGGTGCTCGACCCGGACCATCCCTCCGTTCACCTGGCGACCTGCGACGTGGTGGTCTTCGGGCCGGTCTTCGCGACCAAGCGCGCGCCGCACAGCCCGCTCCGGGGCCTCGACGCCAGTCTCGACCAGACCGCAGCGACCTGGCGGATCGGGATGGTTCACGGCTCGATCGCGATCCCCGGCAAGACCGATCGCGACGAGGTCGTCATCACCACCGACGAGATCGCCGCGACGAAGCTCGACTACCTCGCCCTCGGGCACTGGCACTCGGCCCAGACCGGTCGGGCCGGCACGGTCACCTACGCCTACGCGGGCGCCCCCGAAGCCGTGGCGCTCGACCAGGACCGGGCCGGCAAGGTCCTCCTGGTCGAGCTCGAGGAGCGCGGCGGCGCCAGGACCGTCAGGGTCGAGGAGCGCCAGGTCGGCCGGACGCGCTTCGAGAAGCGGGAGATCGACGCGAACACCGTGACCAGCCAGCCGGCCCTTGTCGAAGGCATGGCCGCGGTCGCCGACCCGGACCTCGTCCTCGACGTGCGCGTCGTGGGGGTGCGACCCGACGAGCTCGACCTGGACCTCGACGAGATCGAGGCCGCGCTCGCGCCGTCATTCCTCAAGGTCCGCGTCCGCGACGTTTCCCTGCCGGCCCTGACCAGCGGTCCGCTGCCGTCGCCGGACACGATCGCCGGCGCCTTCATTCGCGACCTCGAGACCCGGATCGCCGAGCTCGAGGCCGCAGGCTCCACGGCCGAGGCGGCGGAGCAACGTGACGCCCTGCGACTTGGCCGGCTGCTGCTCGCCGGCCACGAGGTCTCGCTGTGAGGGTTCGCCGCCTCAGCGCCAGGGACTTCCGGCGCTACCGCGAGCTCGACATCACCTTCGCCCCCGGCCTGACCGTGGTGCGCGGTCCGAACGAGGCCGGCAAGAGCACGGTCCAGCGGGCGCTCGAGCTGGTACTGACCCGGCGTGCCACGAGCACCGCCGCCGAGGTCGAGGCGATGCGCCCCTGGGACGCGCCGCCGGAAGCCCGGTCGGTGGTGTCGATCGAGTTCGAGCAGGACGACGAGGACGGCCGCAAGACCGGCACCGTCGAGAAGACGTTCGCCGGCGGCAAGGGGACGGTCCGCCTCGACTACGACGGCCAGGCGATCGCCGACCCGACGCTGGCCGACCAGGTGCTGGCCGAGCTGACCGGGATCCCCACGGAGGCGTTCTTCCGGTCGACCGCATCGGTCCACCACTTCGAGATCAGTGACCTCGCCCGCGACGAGAGCGCGTTGCGGGATCGGCTGCAGGCCTCGATCAGCGGCGCGGACCGCGGGACGAGCCGGGCGCGCCGCAAGCTGGACCGGGCGCTCCACGACCTGACGACCAAGGGCGAGCGGAACCCCGGTCGGCTCAAGGTGGCCGACCAGGCCGTGACCCAGGCGAGGGTGGCCCTCGAGCAGGGCGAGGCCGCGCTCGCGCAGCTCGAACGCGATCGCGACGCGCTGTCGACCGCCCGGGAGCGCCGGTTCGACTCGGAGACCGCCCTGGCCGAGCGACGGAGCCTCCTCGAGAAGGCGCGCCAGGCCGAGCGGATCAGCGCCGAACGAGCCGCGGCGACCCAACGCTACGAACGCTTCAGGCAGGCGGTCGAAGTCGCCACCGAGATCGACTCGCTGGCAACGACCCACCCGTCGCCGCACGCGCTGCCGGTCCTGCGGGGAACGGTCGAGCGGCTGCGCACGATGGACCAACGCATTCGCGAGCTCAAGGCGGCCCTCTCGGGCGAGATCGAGGTCCAGTTCGAGGTCAAGCCCGCCGCCGTCTGGCAGCCCCTGTCGCGCTGGTCCATCGCGCTGGTCGTCCTGGGGCTGGTGATCGCCGGCGGCTCGTTCGCCGCGAAGACCCTCGGCATCGCCGATCCCGGCGTCGCGGTCCAGGCCGTGGGCGGCCTCATCGCGGCGATCGGCCTGGTGCTGGCCGCGGTCGCCTGGTGGCTCAGGCGGAACGACAAGATGCAGGGACAGCTTCGCGACGTGGAGATCGATCGGCGCCTGCGTGGGCGCTCGGAGATGGAGGCGGAGCTGCGGCTGACGGAGGCCGGTCTCGAGCAGCAGCTCGGAACCATCGGGCTGGCCGACGTAGCCGAGGCCGAGGACCTGCTCGCCCGCGAGGAGGCGCACGTCGCGCAGATCGACCGGCTCGAGGCGCAGCTCGACGGACTGGTCGGCAAGGAGCCGCGCGAAACGCTCCCGACGTTGCGCGACGCGGCCGCCCTGGAGATCGAGCAGAAGACGAGCGCGCTCGATGCGCTCGGCCCGATCGCGCGCGAACCACGAGCCCGGGAGCGGCTCGAGGTGGAGGTCCGCGACCAGGAGGGCGCCCTGGAGCGCGCGCGCGACGACGAGGCAAACGCCCGGGCCAGGGTGGAGGCCAACGCCGTCGATGCCGAACAGGTCGCCGGCCAGGCCGAACGGCTCGCGATGTGGCAGGAGCAGCTGGCCGCCCTCCAGCGGCGCCACCGCGTCTACGACCTGACCCTCCAGGCGATCGATCGCGCCGAGCGGGCGACGATGAAGACAGCGACCCGCTACCTCGAGGCGCACATGGTCCGCGATCTGGCGATCGCCACCGAAGGTCGCTACCGCCGCGTCCGGGTGGACGATCGCACGCTCGACATCGAGGTCCATGCGCCCGAGAAGGCCGACTGGGTGCCGATCGACGCGTTGAGCCAGGGGACGATCGACCTGGTCTACCTCGTGGCTCGCCTCGGCCTGGTCCGCCTCATCACCGGCGACCGCCGGCCACCGCTCGTTTTCGACGATCCATTCGTGACCTTCGACAACACCCGCGCCACCCGGGCGGTGGAGCTGCTCAAGGCGGTGGCCGCCGACTTCCAGGTGATCTACCTCACCACCTCGGATCGCTACGACTCGGCGGCCGACGCGGTGGTGGAGCTGCTCGGACCGACGGCGGTGGACAGCTCGCCCGCGGAGCAGCCCGCCTGACCGGTCTCCTTCCCGGCGAAGCGGCCACCGTCCTGTTCGGGTTGGCGGCCGCGGTGACCTGGGGCACGGGCGATTTCGGCGGGGGGCTGCTGTCCCGACGAACGCCGCTCTTCGGGGTGGTCCTGGCGTCCCAGGTGGTCGGAACGCTCGTCGCGCTGGCCCTCGCCGTGATGCGCGGCGAAAGCGCGCCGCTCCCGGCGGACGTTGCCTGGAGCGTCGCCGCGGGCCTGGCGGGTGGCATCGGGATCAGCGCCCTCTACCAGGGCCTGGCCGTGGGTCGGATGGGGATCGTGGCGCCGATCACCGGGGTCATGGCGGCGCTCATCCCGGTCGCGGTCGGGGTGATCTTCGAGGGCGTCCCCGCCCCGGTCGTGCTGCTGGGCATCGGGCTCGCCTTCGTGGCGGTCGTTCTCGTCTCGCAGGTCGAGGACGAACGGGGCGGTCAGTCGGGGCTCGGACTCGCCCTGATCGCCGGTGCGGCCCTCGGCGTGCTTGGCGTGGCGATCGCGCAGATCAGTGACGGCCATGTCTTCGGGCCGCTCACGATCCTGCGCGCCAGCGAGGCGACGCTCATCTGCACGATCGTCCTCATCGGCCGTCGCGCATGGCGGCCGAGCCCGCGGCTTTGGCCGTCGCTCGCGGCCGTCGGGGTCCTGGACATGGCGGGCAACGGGCTGTTCCTGCTGGCGGTACAGGCCGGGTCGCTGGCGGTCGCAGCGGTCCTGTCCTCGCTCTATCCGGTGACCACCGTGGTCCTGGCGACGATCTTCCTCCGCGAGCGAGTGACCCGGAGCCATGCCATCGGGATCGCCCTGGCGGTCGCCGCGATCGCCTGTATCGCCGCCGGATCGTCGTAGGTTGCTGCGCCGTGCTAGGCCGGCCGGCGGACGATCCTGACCGCGTCCACGTCGAGCGGATCGCGAAACACGACGACCCGCTCGAATCCCTCGCCGTCGAGCGGCGCGGCCAGCCCGTCGAGCGAGCCACGGAGTCGCGAGAGGTGGTGCCGCACGACGCGCTCCTCCACGATCCGGGCGGTGCGGCCCGCGTTTCGGGCGAGGATCGTGGCCGCCGGGAGGTCCAGCACGATGCCGATCGCGGGCAGGGCGGCAGCCGACGCCCGGGCGAGGAGCGCCAGGCGCGCGGACCGTTCCACGTTGGTGGCGTCGATCACGGTCAGCTGCCCATCGGCCAATCGCCGCTCGAGCGCCCGATGCAGCTGGCCGAACGCTGCTCGGGTCGCCCGCTGGTCCGCCTCGTCACCCGCGATCCGCGCCCGGTAGGCGTCGGACGAGAGGATCTCGGCCGGCTCGAAATGCCGCGCGGCGAAGGTCGTCTTGCCGGCACCGGCCGCAGCGATCAGGACGACGAGGCTCGGGTCCGGGACGACGAGCTCGATCACGTCCGCACGTTACAGCGCGGCCCGGCGGACTTCATGGCCTCCACTGTCGGCCGCCCGGAGCTCGTACGCCGGCTGGTCGTAGGCGGCCGGACCTCGGACCACGCGACCATCGGTCAGCCGGAAGCGCGACGCGTGCCAGCGACCCATCCAGACACCTCCGCCCGCAGTGTATCCACACGTCGTCCACACCCGTGGGAAGTTCGGGGATAAGTCCGAACCGTGGTTCCGAAAGTTCGTGGACAAGCGCCTTGTGGCCGCCAGGGCCGGGCCGTAGATTTCGTCTTGCCCGAAGGGGCAGATGTGAACCGCCAGACCGGTTCGAGGAGTGATCCTCGTGTCGGTCCCGGGAACCAGGTTCGGAGGTCGCAAGGCCCTCGAACGAGGAACCCGGCGGCGATCAGGGACTGGGACTTGTTTCAGCCCTTGGACCCGTCGAACGGCCGGAGCCTCATCAGTTCCTTCGGGCGCTTTCGTGTCCGGGTCGCGTTGCGTCGGTCTCGCGCCGCCCGCGCGCGCCACCACGCCACGGCCCATCGGCTAGGCTTCCGCGGATGCCCGAATCCCGTCCGGTCGCCGGTGGCGCCGTCACCCCCGGCCCCCGGGCCCGCCAGGACTGGCGGATCCTGGTGGCGATCTTCTGGATCACGTCTGTGGTCGAAGGAATCGGGGTCAGCCAGATCTTCGCCGAGCTGCCGACCTACCTGCGCCAGATGGGCGTCCAGGAAACGGATCGGCTGGCCTTCGTGGGTCTGTTCAGCGCCCTGCCGTTCGTGGTGGGTGCGCCGCTCGTTCCCCTATGGGGAGCCTGGGCCGACAAGTACAGCCGGAAGGTCGTGGTCGTCCGTAGCGCCCTCGTGGAGGCCGTCGTGTTCGTCGGCGTCGCGCTCTCGCGCGAACCGTGGCAGCTGGCGGTTTCGATGCTGTTGATCGGGCTCCAGCTCGGCAACACCGGCGTGATGCTCGCGGGGATCCGTGATGTCACGCCAAGACACCGCCTTGGGACGACGATCGCCTTGTTCGGTGCGTCGGGTCCGATTGGCTTCGCCGCCGGTCCAGTGCTGGCCGGGGTCCTGGTCGACGCGTTTGGCTTCTCGCTTCCGGCCGTCTTCGCCGTGCCCGCATTGCTGTCGGTCGGGACGGCGACCCTCGTCGCCTTCGGCTCGCGCGAGGTTCGACCAGAGGTGGTTCCGACCGGGCGGGTGGTGATCCTGGCATTCGGGGCGCTCCGCGGTGTCCTGGCCGACCCGGCCGTCCGGCGGATCTTCCTGATCTTCGGCGTCTCCTATCTGGCGACCCAGATGACCCGACCGTACATCCCCGTCCTTGTCGAAGGGCTCGCCGGGACCGGGCCCGGCCTGGCGTCGGCGATCGGCCTGGTCGCCGGGACCGCGGCGCTGGTCGGGGCGGTGGGATCGCCGCTCGGCGGCATCCTCGGCGACCGGATCGGCTTCCGGCCGGTGCTCGTCGCCGCGCTCGGTGGCGCCGGAATCGTGCTCTTGCTGCTGCCGGTCGTGCCGTCGGTCGCCTCGATGGCGCTGGTGGCCGTGGTCCTCGGTGCCGCCACGGCCACGGTGACCGCCATGGTCTTTGGCCTGCTCGCGACCGAGGTTCCGCCGGAACGCCGCTCGGCCACGCTGAACCTGGTCTACCTGCCGCTCTATGCGGCCGGGATCGTCGGCCCGGCGATCGGGGCCGGCGTGGCCGCGGTGAGCGGGGCGGGCGGGCCCTTCCTGGTGGGTGGTGCGGTCTTCCTCGCCGGCGCTGTGGCAGTCGCCCTGCGGCGAGCCCGGCCGGGCGGCCGGCCGCCGACGACGATCGAGGACTGAGTGCCTACGCCGCTGCGCTCCGCGCGCGGGCCGGGCTCGAGGTCGCGATCGCACCCGACTCTCGCTCCGGATCGCGCAACGCGATCACGGCCAGCAGCATGGTCAGGCTGCCATACCAGAGAGCCGGGAGCGCCAGCATGGCAGCGACGGGGACCGTCCAGCGACGGTCGGTGCGGGCGCCCCAGACGACGACCGCGATGGCCGCCGGCATGCGGACGAGGAACGGGATGGGCACC